>Ga0208507_1000376_pt1 | contig 29969 bp, 26 predicted proteins | sample CryBogCBH12Aug01_FD_184626 | JGI IMG/M metagenome (GOLD analysis project Ga0208507, IMG submission 184626) | Freshwater microbial communities from Crystal Bog, Wisconsin, USA - CBH12Aug09.1 (SPAdes) (version 2) | ecosystem: Environmental > Aquatic > Freshwater > Lake | place: Crystal Bog... | reverse complement strand
CCTCGAAGCGAAATCAACAGCTTGACGAAAACCCGAAAAACCAGTCTTCTTTGCCCGGAAGGTGCAGCACTTTTCGAGCGCCCCCCGCCGCACTTTTCAACCGCCGTTTACAGCGTTTGGGGTCGTTCTTCCGATTTTGGGTTTCAAGCTCTCTTTTTCGCCGTTCGTGATCCTGGTGTTTCCGCAGGACGTTCTTAATTCTTGCCAGTTGCGTTTGGTGAGATTGGATTTGATTGCCGAGACTTTCAGCCCTTCCATCTTCTGCCATCAGATGTTGCGGCATCCGTGAAATCGTTTGCTCTAGTTGTGTGAGCAACGCTTGGAAAATTGCAATCAATTTGGTCGAGTCTGTCATAAAAAATAAATATAATCCACCGCTGACGAAATTGAATAAATCTGCGAAATGATTTCCGATTTCGGGTAAAAAAAAGCCCTGTCCACCAAAAATCTGGCAGACAGGGCAAATTGCTTGATTGAAAAGTCAGAGATTGAGCGAACCCTTGCCTGATGCTGAAATTGTGCCTGTGCAGGTGAATGGAATTCCTTGGGAATACCCATCGCCAACTATCGTCGCATTATTAATCTTCAACGTCTCGGTATAAACCGCATTGCTAGGCACTGTGTCTGTAATGGTCGAACTCAAAACGCCATACAAATAGAAGTGCAAATCATTCCCGCCACTGATGAAGGTGTCGTCAAATGCGATGTTGGCCAGATGACTGATACCAGCCGAGGTGCTGGCTAAACCCGTCACCAAATTACGTTTGCCTGACGTGACCTGTGGTTCACCATATTGCAGCGACATAATATCGGAAACATTCAGAAGAATGTTGGTTCCGTTAAGCACGACAAAACTGTTGCCCGCTAACGCCAAAGTCGTTTTTTTCGGGAAACTGTTACTTGGCCAGTTGCCTTCCAAGTTTTCATCAAACGCCAACACGTTCAAAATATCTTTGGTCGCCAATTTTAGCGTTGTCGGTGACGCCGTGGTTGAAACAGTGCCAACGATGTTGCTGCCACTTTGCTCGGAAATGTTGAGGCTCATTGTAAGATTCTGGTAGGGCAGAGAAAACGCAGTGGATTCGACAGTATGCAAGTGTGCTATGTCGTTTGCTGACAAGGCACGGTTGTAAATGCGTATATCCTCAAGACTTCCATTAAAAAAGTAGTTGTATTGGTTTGGCACAACATATTCTTGCGCTCCAATTGTGAGGTTGCGTGGCGAAACATCGGTGGAATAAAAATTTGTCACGGCGTCAACAAGAACCCCATCGAGATACGCCTCACATCGCCCATTGCTGCTAGTATATGAATAGCAAGCTTGATACCACTGATTTAATCCTGCTGGGGTTATAGTAGGCTCATTCGGATTAAAGTCTGGTGCTGCTTGAAATTGAAGCCCGCCCGGATAATCGTTATATGGAGACTCCAAAGCTACAAACCACCCAGTCGAATTGTCGCCGGCAAGAGATTGGGATATGACAACTTGTGGATATGTGGTTGAATTTTGTTTTATCCAACAAGTTACGGTAAAATCCCCTGTTGGCGATAGGTTGGCAGTGTTTGAAATAGTTATGTAAGAGTTTGCGCCATTGAAGGAGTAACAATTATTTGCGTTTCCAAATCTGTCTGCTGACAAAGAAACATTATTGATGATGCCATTGTGCCCATTCCCGCTCGCATCATTGGCGTTTCCGTTAAACGGGTAGTAGGCAGCAAGCCCACTTGTCAGGAATGACTGTGCGTTGATGTTCGCTGCAATGAATATGCCGACAGCAAAAAGTGCGGCAGTTTTGGTTATATTCTTCATTTTAATACCTTATTTCAGTTGTTTGTTGTAGCCCGAAGACCTAATCAGAGTTTCACAAACTGGGCGAGCGTCAAGCAAAAAGACAATTGTCTTATGCTGGTTTTTTCATTTGGCGGGCAATTTGGCATGGATGAAGAAAACTCAATCCGCCATGTCTGACGCCTTTTCACGGGTGGTAAAAAAGCATCGTGAGAAAAATGGATTTAGTCGTGCGGCCTTGGCAGAAAAAGCTGGCCTTCATCAAACCTACATCGGCCTTTTGGAACGTGAAAAAAGAAGCCCGAATTTGGACACGGCAAAGGCAATAGCGAACGCTTTGGGATTATCTCTAACGGAAATCATTTCAGAAGCGGAAAAGATTTAAGACGGCTGACGGTGCTTTTTCAGGGGGGTTGAAATCACCTCGCCCAAAAATTCTATCGCAAATAATAAATGTCCCTAGAATTAAGAAACATTAGTTTTTTTGGGGTATGTCTTCCAACAAATTCCAACAAGAAAAACCCAGCGAAATCGTTAAATAAAACCAGTGCCTATTATTATTAACCTTTGTTTGCAATAGAGTAATTAAAAACCCTTGTTTAGCAAACCAGCGCCTTCAGCCACTCGGCCATCTCTCCAAACCATTGATTCTATTGGCGGTTTCTGCAATCAGGCGAACCGCACATTTTGCTATCACATACCACCGTTGCATACCCTAGAGTATTGGGGTTATGACAAACTCCAGCCGCACTAAAACGGCGGCTGAAAATAGCAGCCCGAAGCTAACCAGAACCAGCAGCGATGGCAAGTGGGAATCCTTCGAGAAGTTCACTGGCCTCACCGCCGACGCATACGGAGTGACGCGCCCGACCTGTGCCAAGGTGGTTTGAAACAGCTATAGTTCATCGTTTCAGGCTGGCCTTGCCTATGCTGGCCAGCGCCACCCTAAAAAAACCGCCCGGAGCCATATCCTGGCAGTTGCGTTTTCTTTTAGAAAAACAGCGGGAACCAACCAATTCCTACGGCCCGCCGTTGTGGCAATCAATACACGTCGGATTGTCATCAAGGTCGCCGCCGGGATGGATGAATTTCTGACCGGCGGGCGCGAGCTTGTTCAATTCGTCACCGGCGCCCTGTGCGAGAATCGTGTGGCAGGTGTTGCAGTCGTTGGCCTTGATGGTCAGCTTCTTGTCCTCGGTCTTGTGCATCCCGTCATGGCAGCGGAAGCAGCCGGGCCAAATCATGTGGCCGACGTTGTCAGGATAGGAAATCCAACTGGCCTTCATCTCCGGGAAGAAATTGTCCGCGTAAATTTCCTGAATGGCCGTCGTGGCCGGCTGGATGCGCGCATCGTTCGGATACTTCGCCGCGAGCGCACTCGCGATGGCGGCTTTTGCCTCGTCTTCGGTCTTGTAAGGCCGCGTCAGCACAAACATGGCATTAGTCTTGATCCACGGAATTGCCGGGTCAATCTTGCCCAGCGCCATCTGCTGATTCACGGCCTTCTCCGGCGAGAGATAACGGTGCGACGGACGCGTGTGGCAGTCCATACAATCCATCGTGCGCAATTCCGCTTTGGAAATGTCGTTGGTGAAATTCTTCGTCTTGAACACCGTGACCTTGCCGCTGGCATCCGTCACGCGCACCCAGGGAATTTTCTGGCGGGCATTGTCGGTGGCAAGATATTCAACCTTGTTGCCGGGCAAATTGTGCCAATGAATCCCGCCGACCGGTCCCCGGCGCGGATCGCTCCCGCCGATTTTCAGGAGCAGACGAATGGAGTAAGGCGAGTTGGACGCGTCGCTCTGGAAATAATTAAACGTGCGGTCGAGATTGCCGACGAAGGACTGCGGCCAGTGACACTCCTCGCAGGTGTCGCGCGCAGGCCGCAAATTCTTGATCGGCGTGCCAATGGGCGTCGGGTATTTGTTGAACGCCACGGAATAAAGCTGATACGAGCCGGAGATTTTTGACTTCACGAACCACGAAACACCCTTGCCGACGTGACATTCCACACAGGCGACGCGCGCGTGCGGCCCGTGATCGTGCGTGACTTTTTCCGGCTTCATCACCTTGTGGCAAGTCTCGCCGCAAAATGTGACCGACTCTGTGAAATTAAACGCATTGTAGGAACCCACCGCCGAGAGCAGCAGAAAAACCACGCTACCGGTGATGAATGTCACCAGCACCCGCCGGTCACGCGGATTATTCAAATCAATCTGCAACGACGTCGGCCCCACGCCATGCGCGCGGCGACTGCGCTCGCGCCACGCCCCAAAAAACATCAGCGCAATGCCGCTGATCAAAAATCCTGGCACCACCATGTAAGTCAGGATGCTGACATACGGGTTGGCAAACTTGGACAGCGCATCCAGCACAAACAACAGCAGGAATGAGAAGAGCGCGCCGATACCCACCACCACGCCGATAAAGCTAATCCAGTTGCGAAAAACCGAGGGCTGCTGCGGGTGGCCGGGAGATGATTCAGGATTCATGAGGAACGGGGAAAATATATTTGCGGACTCGGACTAAAACTTAACCAAGAAAAACTGGCTGCCGGACGAAACCATTAAATGTCCGGCAGCCAGAACCAAACCAAATTACTTCTTCAAACCGTGAACGTAGGCCACGAGCGCCTTCACTTCATCGGCGGTCAGCGTGTCGAACGGCTTCATGAGCGTCTTGCCGTCGTCGGACTTCAAGCCTTCGCTGATGGCCTTGGCAGCCGCATCATCCTTGATGTCGGCCTGCACTTTGGCGTCGGTAAAATCCTTGCAACCGAGTTTCGTGCCCATCTTGGTGTCGCCCTTGCCTTCGGCCCCGTGGCACTTGGCGCAGAGGTTGTCGTAGTTTTCCTTGGCATCGGCGGCTTTCGCGGTGAGCGCGGCGGCCAAGCCAAACATTGCGGCGAGCAGAATCATTTTTTTCATCGTATTTTTCTCCAGTTGGTTGTGTTTGTCGGTGCGATGGCACCGGGTTCAAGGAAAGCTTCGCCCAAGCTGGATTATTTGACCAACCATTTGTTGCGCAATGGTTGGCATTTTTTGGTGAGCCGTAAAACCCCGGCTCAAATTTGCCGGGGTTTTACGAAAGAAGAAGTGGTGGCAGGACCCAGAATTGAACTGGGGACACAAGGATTTTCAGTCCTCTGCTCTACCAACTGAGCTATCCTGCCAACCAACGGGGCACCCATAAAAACACACTTCCGCACCGATGACAAGCCGCAAATCAATTCACACAATTCACACAATCTGCGGCGGCACCATTTCCGGATTCACACTGAGATCCTTGATGGCCTGCGCCACGACCTTGCGGTCAATGAGCTTCTTCTCCGCCAGCGCGTAAAGCGTGCCGATGACGGTGCTTTCGACATCCACACCAAAGAACCGGCGCAAACGCCCGCGCGTGTCACTGCGGCCAAAGCCATCCGTGCCAAGCGTGAACAATCCGCCGGGAACCCACGGCGCAATCTGATCCGGCACCGTGCGGATGTTGTCCGACACGGCGACGAACACGCCCGACTCCTTCGCCAAAAGATTGTCGACGTAGGATTTTTTCGCCGGCTGCGTCGGGTGCAGCATATTCCAGCGCTGGCAGCGAATCGCATCCGTGCGCAACAGCTTGTAACTCGTCGCACTCCACACGTCGGCACTCACGCCGTATTTCTCGGCGAGAATCATCTGCGCCTTCAACGCGGACAGCATGATGCTGCCGCTGCCGAAAATGTGCGCCTTGATTTTCGCGCCGTCGTAGCCGGCCTTGAATTTATATAAGCCCTTCACAATGCCATCCTCGACGCCGGCGGGCATCGGCGGCATGGAATAATTTTCGTTGTAAAGCGCGAGGTAATAAAAAATATCCTCCTGCTCCACAAACATCCGCCTCATGCCGTCGGCGATGATCACCGCGAGTTCAAAACCAAACGCCGGGTCATACGGCAAACACGTCGGAATCGTGCTCGCGTGCAACAGGCTGTGGCCGTCCTGATGTTGCAAACCTTCGCCGTTGAGCGAAGTGCGGCCGGAAGTCGCGCCGAGCAAAAAGCCCTTCGCGCGGATGTCGCCGGCCAGCCAAAACTGGTCGCCCACGCGCTGCGGACCGAACATGGAATAGTAGGTGTAGAACGGGATCATCGGCACGCCGTGCGTGGCGTAGCTCGTGCCCGCCGCAATGAACGAAGCCATGGAACCGGCTTCGCTGATGCCTTCTTCCAAAATCTGTCCGTCTTTTTTCTCCAAATAATAAAGCAGCGATTTCTTGTCCACCGGCTCGTAAAGCTGGCCTTTCGACGAATAGATGCCGATGTCCTTGAACAGCGCGTCCATGCCGAACGTGCGCGCCTCGTCGGGAATGATCGGCACGACGTTTTTGCCGACGGCCTTGTGGCGCAGCAAAATTGTCAGCAACCGCACAAACGCCATCGTGGTCGAGGCTTCGGCGGTGGAACCTTTGAAAAATTCGGTGAAATAATCCGCGTTCGGCACGTCCAGCGTCGCCGGCTTCACGATGCGAGCGGGAATAAATCCGCCAAGCTTTTGGCGGCGGGCCAGCAGATATTTTGTCTCCGCGCTGTCCGGCGCAGGCCGGAAGAACGGCGTGTCTGCAATGACATCGTCGCTGATGGGAATGTCGAAACGGCGGCGGAACTCGCGGAGTTCCTTCTCGTTCATTTTTTTCTGCTGGTGCGAAATATTTTTGCCTTCGCCGGCTTCGCCGAGGCCGTAGCCCTTTACGGTCTTCGCGAGAATCACGGTCGGCTGGCCTTTGCAGTCCATCGCCGCCTGATAGGCCGCATACATTTTGCGCACGTCGTGACCACCGCGCAGGAGCTTGGAAATCTGCTCGTCCGTGAGATGCGACACGAGTTCGAGCAGCTCCGGATATTTGCCGAAGAAATGTTTCCGCGTGTAGCTGCCCGGCTCGACGACGTATTTCTGGTAATCGCCGTCCACACATTCTTCCATGCGGTTGAGCAGCAGACCGGATTTGTCGCGCTTGATGATGTCATCCCATTCGGTGCCCCAAATAACCTTGATGACATTCCAGCCCGCGCCGGTGAACAGACCTTCGAGTTCCTGAATAATTTTTCCGTTGCCGCGCACCGGCCCGTCGAGCCGTTGCAAATTGCAGTTTACCACCCAAATAATATTGTCGAGATTTTCGCGCGCGGCGAGCGTGATGGCACCGAGCGATTCAGGCTCGTCCGATTCGCCGTCGCCGAGAAACGCCCAGACTTTCGGCTCCGATTTCCAGTTCGTCAAACCACGCGCTTGCAGGTAGCGATTAAAGCGCGCCTGATACAGCGACATGATTGGCCCGAGCCCCATCGAGACGGTCGGGAACTGCCAGAATTCCGGCATCAAATATGGATGCGGATACGACGACAAACCGCCACCGTCCGCGAGTTCCTGTCGGAAATTCTGTAAATCTTTGTCGTCCAGCCGGCCTTCCATGTAGGCGCGCGCATACATTCCAGGCGCGGCGTGGCCCTGGAAATAAACCTGGTCGCCGGGGAAGTTTTCGGACGCGCCACGAAAGAAATGATTCTGCGCCACTTCGTAAAGCGTGGCCGACGACGCGAACGATGCGATATGCCCGCCGACGTTCGTGGTCGAGTTGGCCTTCACCACCATCGCCATCGCGTTCCAGCGCATGATACTCTTGAGACGGCGTTCGATGGCGCGGTCGCCGGGATAATCCGGCTGCTCCTCCACGGGAATCGTGTTGATGTAAGGCGTCGTGACGCCACTGGCCGGGCGTGGCGCGGAACGCAGTTCCTGCGCGAGCTGCTCCAGCATTTGCGCCGTGCGCTCGGTGCCTTGACTGTCGAGCGCCAGTTCAAAAACGGATTTGAGGGTCGCGGAAATCTTGTTGCCGCCGGCGCTGTTAATTTCTTTTTTGGATGCTTTCACTTGGATAAACTCGTTTCGCGAACACGAAAACGAAGCTCGCACATTAAACGAAATTTGTCTCCGTATCGCCAGCGAAATCAAAACGCAAAAAAATGTTACGCCTTGACCTGCCGCCGATCCCGCCCGCCGAACAACTCGCGGCGGACGAGGTGGTTTTGGACGGGTGCGAAGCCGGCCACGGCGATGAAACGCTGCTTTTTTGGGAGCCGCGCGAACCTTTCGTGGTCGTCGGCTACGCGAACAAGGTGGCGACGGAAGTGAACGTCGCCGCGTGCGAAAAAATCGGCGTCCCGATTTTCCGGCGCTGTTCCGGCGGCGGCACCGTCGTGCAGATGCGCGGCGGATTGAATTACTCGCTGATTTTACGCATCGGGGAAAATTTGCCGACACGGAACATCACCGCCGCCAACCAGTTCATCATGGAGAAGAACCGCGCGGCGATTGAATCTGTTTCCGGCGAACTCAAAACTCAAAACTCAAAACTCAAAACTATCGTCCGCGGCCACACCGACCTTTGCCTCGGCGAAAAGAAATTCGCTGGCAACTCACAACGGCGACGGAAAAACTTTTTACTCTTCCACGGCACGCTGTTGCTCGATTGCGATTTGAGTTTGATCAGCGAACTGCTGTTGATGCCAACACTGCAACCGGATTACCGCGCGTATCGTCCGCATGAAGAATTCGTGACCAACCTGAATCTGCCCGCTGAAACCGTGAAGGCCGCGCTGGCAAACGAGTGGGATGTAAACGAGGACTTGAAAAATCCGCCGCTTGACGAAATAAAAAAACTCGCGCAGTCGAAATACTCGACGCGCGAGTGGAACTTCAAATTTTGAATCGGTAGGGCGACGCTGCTGCGTCGCCTATGACTGACCGGCAGGTCAGCCCTACCATCAAAGCCGTGCTGCCAACGCCGCCTGGCTCCTCGCAAACACTTCTTCGTGGAGCGAGTTGCTGTGCGCGTCAATCGTCACCACCGCCGGAAAATCCACCACGGCCAGTTCCCAGATGGCTTCCGGCGAACCGAATTTTTCGAGGAAATAAACATTGTTCACCTTTTTGATGCACTCGGCCAGCACCTGCGCCGCACCGCCGATGGCGTGCAGATACACGCAGCCATATTCCTTGCACGCCGCCTGCGTCTTCGCGCCCATGCCGCCCTTGCCGATGACGCCGCGTAAACCGTAATCGCGGATGACCTGCCATTGATACGGCTCCTCGCGGATGGACGTCGTCGGACCGGCGGCGGTGCAGATGTAGCTGCCGTCCGCCTGTTTCATCATCACCGGCCCGCAGTGGTAGATGATGCCGTCCTTGAAACTCACGCCGTCCGGCAATGCGCCGCCCTCGTGCAGATATTTGTGAACCGCGTCGCGGCCGGTGAAGACCGTGCCGGAAATCAGAACCTCGTCGCCAACTTTCAGCGCGCGGACTTTTTCTTCGGTGAAGGGAAAGGAAAGTTTTATCATAAAAATTCAGAGATGTGTCATTACAGTCGCAACAACGTGCCGTCTGGAAAAGTCAAAAATCATTTCAACAGCGCCTCCGCGTGTTTGCGTGCGGCGTCGGTCTGGCCGCCGAGCATCCGCGCCAGTTCGGTGACGCGCGTTTTTTTGTCGAGCAGCGTGATTTCGGAAATCGTCCGGCCGTTTTTTACCGACTTGCTGACGACGTAATGCGCGTCCGCCGCCGACGCAACCTGCGGCAGATGCGTGATGCAAAACACCTGTCTTTTCGCGGCAATTTGCTTCATCTTTTCGCCGACGGCGTTCGCCGTTTCGCCGCCGACATTCGCATCTACTTCGTCAAAAACCAGCACAGGAATTTCATCTTCCGCCGCCAGCACAGTTTTCAGCGCCAACATCACCCGCGCCATTTCGCCGGACGACGCGATGGCCCGCAGCAGCTTGGCCGGCTCGCCCGGATTCGGCGCGAACTGGAATTCAATCGCATCCAAACCTGACGAAGAAATTTCTGCCACCGAAATCCCCACGTCAAACTTGCTTTGCTTGAAGCCCAAATCTTCCAACTGTTTGCCGACGGCCTTGGCGAGTTGCGGAATGACTTTTTTGCGCGCGGCGGAAAGTTTTTTGCCGGTGTTCAAAATTTCCGCGTCCAATTTTTCCAGCGCCGCGTTGAGCCGCGCCAGTTCCGCGTCACGGCTTTCGAGCGATTGCAATTTCACCTTTGCCTCGTCGCCAAACGCGATGACTTCTGCCAGCGTTGCGCCATATTTGCGCTTCAGCGTGTGCAGCAAATTTAACCGCTCCTCCAATTCGGCGAGACGCGCGGGGTCAACGTCCACTTTGTCCGCGTAATGCGAAACGGCGGATTGCAATTCGCGGAGCGTCTCGCTCGCCTGGGCGTGCAGCTCGACAAGATTTTTTGCGCCGGCATCGTCCACGCGCCGAAGTTCCGCCAGCACGCGGCCAATGACGCCGGACTGCGTGAGCAAGGAAGCTTCATTCTCGCTCAAGGCGTCGAGCGCGGCCTGGCTCAATTGCAGCAGCTTCGCGGCATTGCTGGCGCGATTGAACTCGGCTTCCACTTCAACATCCTCGCCTTCCTTCAAGCGCGCGGTGGAAATTTCCTGGACCTGAAAGCGCAGCAAGTCCAGTTGCTGCGCGTAAGTTTTTTCATCCACGATGAGCGCGGATTTTTCATTTTCCAAAACGATGCGACGACGGACGAGTTCGCCGAATTCTTCCCGCGATTTTTCCAGACCGCCGAACGCGTCGAGAATCAATAGCTGTTTGCCCGCGTGCAAAAGCGACTGATGGTCGTGCGGGCCGTGCATGTCCACGAGCCATTCGCCAATGCTGCCGAGCGTGGCGAGCGTGGTCGCCGAACCATTGATAAACTGGCGGTTCGTGCCGCTGGCGGAAAAACTCCGTTTCAACACGAGCTGATGCTCCTCGCACGGTTCGAGGCCATTTTCTTCGAGAAAGTTTTTAAGCGGTGCGCGGAGTTTTTTGGTATCGAAGACGGCCTCGACGGAACAGCTTTCTTCGCCGCTGCGGATGAGCGTGCGGTCGGCGCGTTCGCCGAGGACAAGGTTCAGCGCGCCGATGATGATGGACTTGCCCGCGCCGGTCTCGCCGGTGATGACGTTGCAGCCCGGCTGGAGTTCCAGCGTGAGGTCGCTGACTAGGGCAAGGTTTTTGATGCGCAGTGTCGTCAACATGGCCAAATTTTGAGCCACAGATAAACACAGATGGGCACAGATGCAAAAAAGAAATTCATTCGCCGAATTTTGCGGTTCTGCTAATTTCAAATCCGCATGGCGTTCGAATTTACATTCCTCGGCAGCGGCACGTCGCAGGGCGTGCCAATCATCGGCTTGGATTATCCGCCGGAATATCTGGCCAATCCGAAGAACTGGCGCACGCGGCCGGCCATTTATGTGACCACCGACAAAGTGAAACTCGCCGTGGACACACCGCCGGATTTCCGCATCCAATGCCTGCGCGAAAAAATCAAGCACCTCGACGCCGTGCTCGTGACCCACGCCCACGCCGACCACATCCTCGGCCTGGACGACTGCCGGCGGTTCTGCGATTTGCGCGGCGACCAAGCCCTCCCGATTTACGCCAGCGAGGCGACAATGGTGCATCTACGGCGCGTTTTTATTTACGCCTTTCATCAGGGGCCGTGGCCGAAAGGTTATTTCATTCCCGAAGAACGCGTCATCACCGGCCCGTTTGCAATCGGCGATTTGACAATCACGCCGCTCGACTTGCCGCACGGGCGCATGACGACAACGGGTTTTCTCTTCGAGCAAACCGGACGCAAGCGCATGGCGTATTTGAGCGACTGCAAGGAAATCCCGGACGATGTTTTGGAAAAAGTCCGGGGCGTGGAAATCGCCGTGCTGGACGCGCTGCGGCACAAGCCGCACCCGACGCATATGTGCCTCGATGAAGCGCTGACGGCGGCGCGGCGCATCAATGCCGGGCGCACTTATTTCACGCACCTGACGCACGATTACGACCACGATAAATCGCAAGCGGAACTGCCGCCGGGCATCACGCTGGCGTGGGACGGGCTGAAAGTGACGAGCAACGACTAATATGAAAAAAATCCTCCTGGTTTTAGCGGTGGCACTTTTCGCCGGCCACGCGCAGGGCGACGACGCCAGTTTTAAGCCGGCCAATCCGCCAGAAATGAAACCCATCGCCAGCCACGTCACGCCGGCATATCGCGCGGCGAAATTATTTTTGCACGGCGCCAACCTCGGCAATTATCTCGAAGCGCCGCGCGGCCAAAGCTGGGGCGTGACGGTTTCGGCGGATGAATTTGCCGCGATGAAACGTGAAGGCTTCGACCATGTGCGCGTGCCAGTGGGCTGGCAGCATTACGCCGGGGCCGCGCCGGATTTCACGCTCGCGCCGGAGATTTTTGCCAAGGCGGATTTCGTGGTGACCAATGCGCTGAACAATAAACTCGCGGTGATGATCAACATCCATCATTTCAACGAACTCGATAAAAATCCCACGAACGCCACGGCGGAATTTCTCGCCCTCTGGCGACAGGTCGCGGCGCACTACAAAGATTTTCCCGCAACGCTGGCATTTGAATTGGATAACGAACCGCACGACCAAGCCACAACGGCGTTGATGAATCCCATCTACGCCCAAGCCATCGCGGTGATTCGCCAGTCGAATCCGCAGCGGACGATATTTGTCGAACCGGGCAACTGGGGCGGCATTGACGAGTTGAACAAACTCGTGCTGCCGCCGGACGACAACGTCATCGTCTCGGTGCATTGTTACGAGCCGTTTCATTTCACGCATCAGGGCGCGACGTGGACGGGAAAAGATTTTTTGCAGACGGGCATCGTGTTCCCCGGCCCGCCAACCACGCCGTTGACGCCGGACCTGAGCCTGGAACCGAAGCCATGGGTGCTGGACTGGATTAAAAAATACAACACGCTGCCGACGGAGAAAAATCCGAGCGGCCCGGCGGCGTTCACCGGAAAATTGCAATTCGTCCACGACTGGTCGGATTATTACGGCCGACCGGTTCACCTCGGCGAGTTCGGCGCGTTCACCAAGGCCGATCCGCAGTCGCGCGCCAATTTTTATGCCGCCTTCCGACGCACGGCAGAAAGCTTGCAACTCGGCTGGTGCATTTGGGACTGGAGCGCCGGCTTTCGCTACTGGGATAAATCGGAAAAGCGCGCGTTGCCGGGATTGCACGCGGCGCTCTTTGAACGGTGAACATGATTTTTCGCCGCCCTTTTCTACCGCTCTGGCTGCTGTTGCTGGCTCCGCTGTGGGCGCGGGCCGGCGGCGAGGAAGTCGTCGTCATTTACAATTCGCAACTGCCCGAATCCAAGGCCGTCGCGGAGCATTACGCGGCGGCGCGGTCGGTGCCAGCGACGCAGATTTTCGGCTTCGGCCTGACGACCAATGAAGTCATGACGCGCGCGGACTTCACGGATTTTTTGCAGAAGCCGCTCGCGGAAAAGCTTGAGGCCGCCGGCTTGTGGAAGTTTGCCGAGGTCGCCGTGCGCGACGCCAAAGGCCGGGTGGAGACGACGGAGTTTCGCGTCGTGGAATCTAAAATCCGCTACGCCGTTTTGTGCTACGGCGTGCCGCTGAAAATCGCGCCAAGCTCCATGATAGAAGAATTGATGGACAAGTTTATCGAGAAATTCAGCGACACAATCACGCGCGATAAACTGCGCCACAACGAAGCGGCGGTGGATTCAGAACTTGCCTGGTTGCCGCTAGTCAAAATGCCCATCCCGCTGACCGGGCCGCTGGTAAATCCGTTATACCTCTGCACCAACCGCGCCACGCTGAATTGCACGAACGGTTTGCTGCTGGTCGCGCGGCTCGACGGCCCGACCGCAGACATCGCCACGCGGCTCGTGGACAAAGCCATCGCCGCCGAGAACAACGGACTGTGGGGCCGCGCTTATTTTGATGCGCGCGGACTGGCCCCGACGAACAGTTATTTTCTCGGCGACCAGTGGATGTTGGCCGGCGCGGAAATTGCCCGGCAGCTTGGCTTTGAAGTCGAAGTGGACACCAACGCCGACACGCTGCCCGCGTCGTTTCCGATGAGCCACATCGGCCTTTACGCCGGCTGGTATGCGGGCGAGGTCAATGGCCCGTTCACGCTGCCGAAAGTCGAGTTCATGCCCGGCGCATTTGCCTATCATCTGCATTCCTTCAGCGCCGACACGGTGCGCAGCGCGACGCGCAACTGGTGCGGGCCGCTGCTTGCCAAAGGCGCAACTTGCACGCTGGGCTGCGTGTATGAACCCTATCTGCAATTCACGCCCAACATCGCTTTCTGCCTCCAGTCGCTCGCCAACGGCTACACGTTCGGCGAAGCTGCGTGGGCCTCGCAAATCGCGCTGTCGTGGCAGACCACGGTCATCGGCGATCCGCTGTATCAGCCGTTCAAAAAATCGCCGCCGGAACTGCACGGGTGGCTGACACGCACCCAGAATCCGCTGTTGGAATGGTCGTTCGACCGCTTGATTTGCCTCGACCTCGCGCGCGGTCTGCGCCCGCCGCAGTTGCTTGATTTTCTTGCCAATCAGGTGCCGCTCACCGCCCGCAGCGCCGTGCTGATGGAAAAGCTCGCCACTCTTTACGAGGCTGCCGGCAAACCCAGTTCCGCCATCGAGTCGTGGCAAAATGCGCTCCAGCTTAATCCCTCGGCGCAACAGAAAATCCGCCTCCGCCTCACGCTCGGCGAGAAACTGATGGCCCAAAACCGGCTGGCCGAAGCGCGCACTAATTATCAGGCGCTCCTCACCGAAGCGCCGGATTATGCGGGCAAAGGTGGGGTTGAGGAAAAGCTTCGGTCGCTGGCCCAAAAGCTCACCCGCCAGCCCCAGCCCTGAAAGAAATTATTTCTTCTTCGCAAACGCCGCGTCGAACGCCGCTTGATTCGGCGCGAAATCCAGTTTCCGCACGAACGCACAGCTTTCCGTCGCGCCGAGGAGGCGGTCCATGCGGCCGTCTTCCCATTCCACGGAGAGCGGGCCGCGATAGCCGGCGTCGTTGAGCGCGACGATGATTTCCTCGAAGTTGATATCGCCGTGGCCGAGCGAGCGGAAATCCCAGAAGCGCCGCGCATCCGTGAAATCCGTATGCCCGCCGAACACGCCGACCGTGCCGTTGCCGTGGCCCCACCAAACATCCTTCATGTGCGCGTGGAAGATGCGGTCGCCAAATTCGCGGATGAACTTCACATAGTTCACGCCCTGATAGCCGAGGTGCGAGGGATCGTAGTTGAAGCCGAAGCGCGGATGATTTTTCACCGCTGCGAGCGCGCGCTTGGCCGAGGCAATGTCGAAGGCGATTTCCGTGGGATGCACTTCCAGCGCGAAGTTGACGTTCTCCTTTTCAAACACGTCGAGGATGGGCAACCAGCGTTTGGCGAAGTCGGCAAAACCTTTGTTCCAATATTCCTGACTCGTCGGCGGAAAGGCGTAAATGGAATGCCAGATGGACGAACCGGTGAAACCGTTGACGGTGGCGGTGGCGCCCTCGCCACCTTTTGGCGACGAGGCGTCGCCGCTACGTTTGGCATCAAAGAATTTCCGCGCGGCCTTCGCCGTGGCCTTCATCTTCTCGGCGGCGCGCTGGCGGACGCCTTCGGGTTGGCCGTCGCCCCAGACATCGGCGGGGAGAATCGCCTGATGCCGTTCATCAATCAGATCGCACACCGCCTGACCGACGAGGTGCGCGGAGATGGCAAAACATTTCAAGCCGTGCTTGGCGAGCAGCGCCCATTTCTTTTTGCAATAATCCGGTTCCGCCAGCGCGCGATCCACCTCGAAATGGTCGCCCCAACAGGCGAGTTCCACGCCGTCGTAGCCCATCTGTTTGACGAGCGGCAAGAGTTGCGCGAGGGAAAGGTCGGCCCATTGGCCGGTGAAGAGAGTGACAGGTCGTGACATAAGTAATGGCGATTGTGTCCGGTGATTTTGCCAAGCACCGCTGACAGGTCAAGCGTTACAGGAAAATTTTTTCCATTAAGAACCCAAGCGCCAGCGCCGTGGCGAACAGCCAAAACGTCGGCGGAAAACGGTGGCAAAATACTGGCTTGATTGGAAACCGCAGGCAAACGCCACCTCTGTCACACTCGGCGGTTCCGACCGGCGGAGCAGCTCGCCCGCCCGCTCAACCCGGCAGTGGGCCAGCCAATCCATCGGCGTGCGATTGGTCAACCGGCGGCAATAATGGCTGAAGTGGCTGCGCCCCAGTCCGCACTGCCGCGCCATCGTCTCCAGCGTCCACGGCTCGTCGCAGCGATTGGCCAGTTCGCCCAGAAACAATTTCACGGTGCGCTCGGCGGAAGACAAAGTCTTGTCGAGGCGGGGCCGCTTTTCGTCGAGCAGGCCGGCTAACGCCAACAGCAGTTCGTTGACCAGCAGTTTGAGCCGCGTCAGATTTGTGCTGTCAGGGCCGGCCTGAACGGCGGCGGCAATGGCGCCAAAACACCGCGTCACCTCGCGATTGGCACGCCAGGAAATGTTTTCATTGTGGCGAAGTTGATGGGTAAGGCGTTGCATCTGGGCCGGCGGCAGGAGCAGCCATTTGGGCCAGCGCCAGGCTTGGTTGGGACGCCGCACCCCCACGTCGAGAATCAACCAGATCAAACGGGACGCGGCCACCTGGGGATCGCCGACGCGATGTTTTTGCCACGGCCGCGTGATGGTCATATCGCCCGGCTCCAGCGTCACCGTCCGGTCATCCACGGCGAACGGCAACCGGCCGGCGGCGAGAAAGGTAAATTCAATCCCTTCATTGCGATGCCAGTCGAGGCCCCAGCTTTGGCGGCCACGCGCATCCCAAAATCCCACCGACCGGACCTCGCGCAAATCGTTGGCCGGTAATCGCCGCCCCGGATAGGAGTCGCGCCCCAGGGCACAAACGCGCACCTCGCCGCGCCGCGCGGCGGCTTCGAGCGGTTCGCAGGTGTCGGCGTGAAACAACTCGGCGGCGGAGCGGAACGTGGCAGTGCGGCGTTGACGGGCGTTGTTCAAAATTTACCAGTCGTAGATTTTGAACGACGCTAGACAAAAAAACAGGTAAAGTCAAACCATGCCCAGACGAATTGCCACGCTGCTGACCATCGTGGTGCTGCTGCTCGCGGTGCATGGCGGCAGCGCGGCGCCACTGCGGGTCTTGATTCTCTCCGGCGCGAACAACCACGACTGGCGCGCGACCACGCCGGTGTTGAAAAGTATTTTGGAACGCAGCGGGCGATTTGAGGTGGACGTAGAAACGAACTTGCCGGCGATGACCCCGGATGCATTTCAAAAATATGACGCCGTATTGAGCAACTTCAACACCTACGGCCAGAACAATCCCGGCGCGGTCTGGAGCGCCGAAATGCGCGCGGCGTTCGTGGGCTTTATCCGCAGCGGGCATGGGTTGGTGGTGGTTCATGCCGGAAGTTCGGTGTTTTATGACTGGCCGGAGTTTCAGCAAATTGCCGGGGCAACGTGGGGCAAAGGCACCAGCCACGGCACGATGCACGCGAATGAAATCCACATTGTTTCCGGCACACATCCCATCACCACCAGCCTCCAAGATTTTGAAACTTTCGACGAATTCTGGCAAAACGCCCAAGTCGCGCCGGGCGCGCGGTCGCTGGCCGAAGTAACGCCCAAAATAGCATTCGGCGGCAGCGGTAAACCGGAGCCGATTGCGCTTACGACCGAATTCGGCAAGGGGCGCGGTTTCACGCTCCTGCTGGGACACAATGCGAAGGCAATGGAAGCGGATGGCTTCAACATTTTGCTGCAGCGCGGCACCGAGTGGGCGGCAAGTGGAAAGGTTTCCGCTATCGAGAATTAGTAAGTCAAAACTGTGAAACGAAATCAAAAGCGGGCATTCACGTTAATTGAATTGCTGGTGGTCATCGCCATCATCGCCATTCTGGCTGCCATGCTGCTGCCGGCGCTGGCCAAGGCCAAGGAAAAGGCCAAATCCATCAAATGCGTGAACAATCTAAAACAACTAGGGATTGCGCTGATGCTTTATGAGGACGACAACAAATACTATCCGGCCGCCATTGACAATGATCCAGCGGCCGGTGGTCTGTCCATGGCGTGGCTCTGGCCCGCCTTGTTGCGCTCGACGATGAGCAAATCTCAATCCACCGACATTTTCAGATGCCCTTCCGCGCCGGACACGGCCCAGTGGGTGCCGACATTCGGCAGCGGCATTCCGGCTACCTACGGTTATCTTCAGAACGAGGTGCCATTGAAGGCGGGCGGCGGCAGTTTCATGAGCTATGGCTATAATTGCTGGGGTTCCGCCAACGTCGAATACGGCCACATTCAGGGTTTGGGCGGATGGACGACCAGTGGCTGCAAAACAAAATCTACGGAAGTAGCCAAACCAACCGACTGTATTGCGCTGGCCGACAGCAATTGGAATACAAAAGCGGGCGGGGATCCGAATTGGAGCGGTTTCATCGGGATGTATGAATTGCGGCAATGGCCGCTGGATTTGCATTTCAACCGCGCCAACCTCCTTTTTTGCGACGGCCATGTTCAGAATCTGAAACGCACTGCCATCGTGTCGCAGTTAAACCCCGGCGGAACGGCGACGACTCCACCTGAGCCTAATCGGCTGTGGAACATCGACAACCAAGTGCACTGAAATTGATAACGCCTTGTTTACTGAACGTTCGGTCGGTAAAAATGGAACTAAAATAACAGAGAAATAATATGAAACGAAACCACGAAATCACGCGCCGCCGGTTCGCCGGCGGCCTCCTTCAGGCGGCCCTGCTGGCCGCGACCGCGCCCAACTTCATTCCCCTGCGCCTGCTGGCCGGCGAAGACACCCCGAGCAAAAAAATCCAGCTCGGCCACATCGGCGTCGGCGGACAGGGCACCGGCTTGTTGCGAAATTTTCTCAACGTGGATGTGGCGGCGTCCGTCGCGATTTGCGATCCGTTCCGCCAGCGGCGGGAAGCCGCCGGGAAAATGGTTCAGGCACGCCAGAAGCTGGAGCCGAAACTTTTCAACGACTTCCGCGATTTGCTGTCGGACAAGAGCATTGACGCAGTGGTCATCGCCACGCCGGACCACTGGCATGTGCCGGTCGGCCTCGCGGCGGTGCGCGCCGGCAAGGATGTTTATATCGAAAAGCCGCTCGGCCACAGCCTGGCGCAAAACCAGGCGATGTTCGACGCCTGCCAAACACACAAAAAGATATTTCAATACGGCACGATGCAGCGCGCCACGGAAATACTGAAGCGCGGTGTGGAACTGGTTTTGAACGGCTATATCGGCGACTTGCAACGCGTTGAAGTCTGGGCCCCCGCCGGCGCAAGCGGTGGGTCGCTCGCGGAAATTCCCGTGCCGGAAGGATTGGACTACGAGCTTTACATCGGACCGGCGCCAATGCGGCCCTGCACGAAAGATCGCATCACTTCCGCCGGCTCGTGGTATTGTTCCGATTATGCGCTCGGCTTCATCGCCGGTTGGGGCGCGCATCCGCTGGACATCGCGATTTGGGGCATGGACTCGGATACGAAAGGACCGATCTCCTTTCACGGCACCGGCAATTTCCCGACGCCGGAGGCGCTATTCAACACCTGCGCGACCTGGGATGTGGAAGTAAAATTTCACGACGGCGTCCCGATGCGGTTCATGAGCAATAATTTCGCGGAACCGGTCGTGAAAAAATATCGCGGCGACAATTGGGAAACCAACGGCACTACTTTCCATGGCACGAAAGGCTGGGTCAGTTTGAGCCGCAGCACCTACGCGGCAAGCAATCCCGACTGGTTCAAACTCAATCCCTGCGAAGGGAACAAGCGCGTGCTTTACCGCAACAAATATTACAAAGCCTTCGTGGACAGCGTGCGCGACCGCTCGCCCTCCGTCGCGCCCATCGAAGACGCGTTGCGGTCCGACGCCCTCAGCCACCTCTCGCTCATGGCCATCAAAACCGGCGGCGAAGTCGTCTGGGATCCGCACAAATACAAAATCAAATCGCCGAAAGAACTCAACGATCAAATGAGCCAGCCCATTCGCGGCGACTGGAAACAAAGCTGATATGAAAATCGGCTGCTTTGCGCTCGTTGAACCGTTCCGCTCGATGGAACGGCAGTTTCAAGCCATCAAGGAAATGGGGATTTCGTGCGCCGACCTCACGGACAATCACCAGGGCGGAATGCTTGGCGTGGAATACGGTTTCGCCGCGTCCGTCAGTCTCGACAGCCATCCGGCGAAGATCCGCGCGATGGCAAAAAACGCCGGCATCGAACTCACGGCGTTTTGCGCGCACGCCAATCTGCTCGATCCGCCGTCGCCGGATATTTACGGCACGAACGAAATCATCAAGGCCATCCGACTGGCGGCACTGCTTGGCATCAAGGACGTCATCACCACCGAAGGCGATCCGAAGACCGAATTCGGCGAGCACCTCACGCGCAGCGAACAGATTTTCGCGATGGTGGAGAAACTGCGTTCGCCGGTGCAATGGGCGGCGGAACTCGGCGTGAAACTGTTGCTCGAACCGCACGGCCGCGTGACCGACACGATTGACGGCATGGCCGCCGTGCTGGAAAAACTCGGCCATCCCGAAACCGTCGGCATCTGTCTCGACACCGGCAACTCCTGGCTCGGCGGCGCGGAGCCGCTGGATTATGTGAAGACTTTTGGCCGGCGCATCGCGCACGTTCACTGGAAAGACATGCCGCAGGAAATGGAAGTGCAGCGTGGCAAACAATTCGGCTGCGGAATGGCGGTGATTCCGCTCGGCGACGGCGTCGTGGGGATTCCAGCTATCGTCAAGGCGCTTAAGCAATCCGGCTTTGACGGCGCAACCACGCTGGAAATTTTCGGCGTGGAAAATGTCAAAACCTCGGCGCAGCGGCTGCAGGCATGGTGGAATTCGCCCGGCTGATTTTCGGTCGAGGCAAAACCCTTCACTTTTTTGAAACTTCCGACCAGTGAACGGCGTCAGCATGGTAACCCGAGCACGCTGCGCGGACGGAGCGCAACGTTCTCACCAGGAAAATCAATTGATACCTCATTTGGGGTATTGCAGGCGGAAATCGAAAAGTCCATCATACCCGCCCTAGATCAAACGAAGCGAGCAACCATAGATTATAAAACATGAGCGAAACGACTGACAAAAATTCGGACCAAAGCCAGTGTTGCAATTGCGATTACTCCTTCGCCTTCCTCGTCCTGCGCGGCTGGCTCGCGGTGCGCGCCATCCTCACCGGCATCGAAAAATTCGGCGCTTACAAATCCATCCAAAAGCCGCTGCTCGACGCGAACGGCCAGCCGGACGCCAGCGGCGCGGTGATTGATGTGAAGGTGAAATTTTATTCGCTGGCGAATTACTCCGGCATTCCCGCCGGCTTGAAAGGCAAGTTCGCCAATGAAGGGCTGCTGCCGCCGTTTGCGCTGACGGCGTTCGACAAGCTGCTCGGCCCCACGCTCATCCTCACCGGCGTGATGCTGTTGATCGGCCTCGGCACGCGCATTTCGCTGTTCGTGCAGGGCTTGATCTACATCGCGCTGACAGTCGGGCTGATTTTGATTCATCAGGACGACGGCGTTTCCTGGCTCGGCATTCACATTGCGCTCGTGGCATTGGCGTTGATGCTCGCAAAACACAACAAACTCGCGCTGTGCAAAAAATCCTAACGTCCTCGCTCACGCGCCGTGAATTTCTCGGCACCACGGCCGTCGCTGGGGCCGGCCTGCTGCTGACTTCATGCAGCCCGGATTCCAATTCCAAGAGCGCCGCGAACAAGGCTTCGGCGCTGAACAAGATCAACATCGCGCTCATCGGCTGCGGCGCGCAGGGACAGGTGCTGCTCGAATCGTTGCAGGTGATCGAAGGCATCCGCCTCGTCGCCGTCGTGGACATCTGGGATTACAATCTCAAGAGCAACGTCCGCCGCCTCAAGGACAATGGTTTCGACGTGAAGGGCTATCGCGACTACGAAGAATTGCTCGCGAACGAAAAAGATTTGCAGGCGGTCGTCGTGGCCGTGCCGGATTTCTGGCACGCGCCCGTGACCAACGCCTGTCTCAAGGCCGGACTGCATGTCTATTGCGAAAAGATGATGAGCAACACCATCGAGGGCGCCCGCTCGATGGTCGCGACGATGCGCGAAACCGGCAAGCTGCTCCAGATCGGCCATCAGCGCCGCAGCAATCCGCGCTATATCTTCGCGCTGAACAAACTCATCCGTGACGCGCAGATATTCGGCCGCCTCACCGCCGCCCAGGCACAGTGGAATCGCACGGTAACGAACGACCTCGGCTTTCCGAAACATTCGGAAATGTCGCCGGAACTGCTCGCGAAATATGGTTTCAAGGACATGCACCAGTTCCGCAATTGGCGCTGGTTCAAGGGCCTCGGCGGCGGCCCGCTGTCCGATCTCGGCGCGCATCAGATTGATATTTTCAACTGGTGGTTTGGCACCTCGCCCAAATCGGTCGTGGCCAGCGGCGGTTTGGATTATTATTCCAATCACGACTGGTATGACAACGCGATGGTGGTCTATGAATTTCCGCTGACCAACGACGCCGGCAAAAATTACACCGCCCGCGCGTTTTATCAGGTGCAGACCACGACCAGCGCCGGCGGCGGCTATTTTGAGATGTTCATGGGCGACAAGGGCACCATCAAGATGTCCGAAAATCCCAGCATCACGAAACTCTACCGTGAAGATCGCGCCGACTCGTGGGACGATCTGGTCGCGAAGAATTATCTCCGCGCCAGCGCCACGGAACGTCCGGCCGGCGACGCCGACAAAGTGGACGTGCGCGAGACCGCGCCGCTGCTGCAATATGACATCCCGGTTTCGTTCGCGAAAAAAATCCACCAGCCGCATCTGGAGAATTTCTTCAACGCCGTGCGCGACAAAAATGTTAAATTGAATTGCCCCGCCGACGAGGCGTTCCGCAGCGAATATGTCATCCACAAGGCGAACGAGGCTGTCGCCGCGCAGAAATTGATTGCCATTACCCCGCAGGAAACCGAAGCTTAAAAACAAAAGAGCGGCGGAGGGCCGCCGCACTCCAAGACGCTAACGCGTTGACCGACGACCTGCGAATGGCGCGAAGCGTCTTGGAGTGCGCCAGCCCTCTGGCGCTTTGGAAACTTATAAACAAATCAAACATGAAGAACATCACTGTTAAATTATCCGCTTTCATCATCTTCGCCGCTGGCGTCGCGCTGGCGGAACCGCTGAAGACCGAACTGCCGCCGCCGTTGTTCGTCGGCACACCGGTGCCGATCACCGTGCCCAACCTCGAACCGAAGCTGAAGGCGTGGCCGGAATTTGACGTGCCCGCCGGCACGGTGAATCTTGCCAAGGGCAAGAAAGTCACCGCCAGCGACAGCGAGCCGGTCGTCGGCACGCTCGACCTCGTGACCGACGGCGACAAGGCCGGCGACGAAGGTTCGTGGGTCGAACTCGGCAAGGACAAGCAGTGGGTGCAGATTGATCTGGAAAAATCAGCGGAGATTTCCGCCGTCGTCGTCTGGCATTTCCATTCGCAGGAGCGCGTCTATCGCGACGTCGTGGTGCAGGTTTCCGACGACCCGAAGTTTGCGTCGGGCGTGACGACGATTTACGACAACTCCGCCGCCGGCAAGGATCATCCTTACATCGAAAGTTATCTCGGCAAGTTGATTGACGCGAAAGGCGTCAAGGGTCGCTACGTCCGCCTTTACAGCAACGGCAACACGACGAACAAGATGAACCACTACATCGAGGTGGAAGTGTTCGGCAAGCCGGCGGCGTAAAAAGTTTTCCCTAATCTTAATCGTCATCGTAATCTTAATCCGTTCGCGGTGACGATTAAGATTAAGAACAGGATTAAGATTACGACGCCTTCACCAAAAATCCGCTGGGCGATATTTGTTGGAATCAGCCTGCTCGCCCTGCTCATCCGTCTGCCGCAGCTCGGCAGCCGGCCGATGCACACGGACGAAGCCGTCAACGCCTACATCACCGGCTCGTTGCTTGCCGGCGAGAAATATCACTACGATCCGCAAGACCGCCACGGCCCAGTCTTGTATCTGCTCGCCAAACCCGTCGCGCAACTCTGCGGCGCAAAAAATCTCGCCGACCTCACCGAGACGGAACTGCGCCTCACGCCCGTCCTCGTCGGCAGCGCCACGGTGCTGTTGTTCGGCGCGGCGGTGGAACTGTTCGGCTTCATCCCCTGCCTCATCGCCGCGCTGCTGTTCGCCGTCGGTCCCCTGCCCGTTTATTACAGCCGCTATTTCATCCACGAAACCTTGTTCGTCGCCGCGACGTTTGCTCTGATGCTGTGCGGCTGGCGCGCAGTGAAAAACAATTCCTTCACGTTTGCCGCGCTCGCCGGACTGTGCGCCGCGCTGATGCTGGCGGGCAAGGAAACCGCCGTCATCCACTTGGTTGCGCTCGGCCTCGGCGCGGCAATTTGTGGCTGGCTGACGAAACCAAAAACAATTTTTCCGCCGGCCAAGCTGACATTGACCGCACTTGCGAGCTTCATCGTCGCGACGATTTTGCTTTTCACCTGGTTCGGACAAAACTGGAGCGCGCTGGCCGACCTGCTCCACGCTATCCCGAATTTCGCCGCGCGCGCCGGCGGACAGGGCCACGAAAAACCGTTCACTTATTACTTCGCGATTCTCGATCCGTTTTTTATTTTTTCAATCGTGGGTGCCGCCGGCCTTTACGCGGTGGCGTGCGATGCCGTTGCTGGCAAACGCCGCGCCGGTTTGGTGCTGACGATTTACGCGCTCGTGATTTTCCTGATCTACTCGGTCATTCCTTACAAGACGCCCTGGCTCGCGCTGAATTTCTGGCTGCCGCTGGCGCTGCTGTGCGGCCTCGGCGTGGAAGGCATCTGGGAACAGTTTCAAAATACCGCTGGGCGCTGGATTGCAATCGTCGCCATCGCCGCGCTGGTGCTGGTCGCGGGCCAGCAGACCCAGACGCTGGCGTTCGACTATCCGGCGGACGAAAAAAATCCGCTCGCCTACGCGCACACGAGCGACGACATCCTCAATCTGCCGGTGCGACTCGCGGAAATTTGCCGGGAGCGAAAACTTTCGTCGCCGCGCATCGCGGTGGTGGCAAAAGACGCGTGGCCGTTGCCGTGGTATCTGCGGAAATTTGCGAACGTCGGTTACTGGCAGCCGGGACAAACCACCGGTGCGGCGGATTTCTTTATCACGCCGACCGACTTGAACGGCCAACTCGCGGTGCAGTTGAAAGATTTCCGCCCGGAATTCTTCGGCGTGCGGCCAAACGTGCTACTGATCTTGTGGACACCGTTGGCAACCAACCCGGCGACGGGGGCGTCGCCGCCACCGAGGCAGCCATGAGCGAAATTCACGTCTTCAACCACAGCGCGATGGCGACGCAGTTTCAGGTGCGCCTCGCGGGCGAGGAAAAATCCTACGCCGCGCAAGCCGCACAAGCGGCATTCGCGCTGACGGACGAATTGGAAAACAAGTTGAGCCGCTTCCGCGCGAACAGCGAGATTGCCCAAATCGCCCAGCTAGGCATCGGCGAAAAACTGCGCTTGAGTGGGCCGGTGTTTGCCTGTCTGCGGCTCGCGCAGAAAATGGAGTTCGCCACGCGCGGCGCATTTTCAGTGACCGCCGCCGCGCTGAAGACGCAGCCGACCAAACCACTCTGGGCCATCGTCGAAAATGAATTTTCCATTCGCTGCGACAGCGGGAAATTGGAATTCGATCTCGGTGCGATTGGCAAAGGCTTTGCCCTAGATCAAATGGCGGAAGTTCTGCGCGAATGGAGTTGTCCCGCGTTTCTGCTCGTCGCGGGCGGCAGCAGCATTCTGGCCGGCGACGCACCGGCGGACAGCGCGGGCTGGTCGTGCGGTTTGGGCGAGGACAATTCACCGCAGCGGTTTTTGCTGAAAGATTGTTCCTTGAGTGGCTCCGGTCTCGCGGTCAAGGGCCAGCACATCCTTGACCCGCGCACGGGGCTGTCGGGCACTTTGCGACATCGGGCATGGGCGTTGACCGACTCTGCCGCCGAATCCGATGCGCTTTCAACGGCGGGTATGATTTTGCGCGAGGATGAAATTATCGCGGTCGTCGAAAAAAACAAAAGCTGGCTGGTCTTCCTGCAGGAAAAGGAAAACTGGCGGCATCTGGGCCAACGCCAAATGCCGCCAGTGGCTTGATCCGTTGATTTATTTCGCGTGCGCCTTGATGAAGTCAATGTCGGCGCGGACTTGCGGCACGCTGTTGGTCCAGTTGTTTTCGTGTTCGATGGAAATGTGCCCGTCAAATTTCTGCTTCTTCAATTCCTCAAGACACGCGGCGACATCCACCACGCCCTGACCGGCCACCACCACCGGAGCTTGCCCATACGCGGCTTTATCCTTGAAATGAACACTGATGATGCGGCCGTTGAGAATGCGGAGACATTCGACGGGCTTAAGTTCGGAGGTGCACCAGTGTCCGAGGTCGGCGCAGGCACCGACGCGATGATCGCGGCTTTCCACGACGCCGAGAATGTAGAGCGGATTCCAAACCTTGTAGTTCGGCTTGCTCATCGAGCCGCCGTGTTCATGGAAGGCAACTTTGATGTCAAATTCTTTGGCGGCGGCTTCCCACGCATCTATTTGCTCGGTGGATTCCGTGCAGACCGAATAGAGTTCCATTTTTTTTGCGAAAGTCATGATGGCATGAACTTCCTCGGCGTTCTTGGCGGCGACGACGCCGTAGTTCACTGGGCGGACACCTTGGCGGACGCACTCGGCCTGAAGTTCCGCCAGCGCGCTGGCGGACATGGTGTGCGAAACTTTGTCCGCCGAGCCGGGCTTGAGAATCTGGCCCGGATAAAATTCAATCATGTTGCCACCAGCTTCCTTGGTCTTGGCGATAGCCTCGAACGCGCTGAATTCCTTGAACGTGTAAGCCTGGCAGCCGATGAACCAGCCGTTTTGGTGGAGGTTATCGGGAATCGGCGCGGCGTGGCTGACGATGCCAGCGAGGCAAAAGCCGCCGGTCAGGGCGAGGAGTTGGAGTAAATGAATTTTCATGTGTTGAATGGTGTGGCGGTATGTTTTCAGTTTAATCAAAAATTGCAAGTAACCCGATAGGGGTATTGCCACGTCTGAAAATTATCTGGATGATAAACGCATCGCAAACAGCCGCCAAGCCGACCGCGCTTGGTTGCCAACATGAAATTGCATGATGCTAAAAAATAAGTTTTCTTTTGAACCGCCCGCAGTAGCTGCTACTTTTTCCACATGAAATCCCTGAAGCCTTCCGCATCCTACCGCTGGAACCGCCGCGACTTTCTCCGAGCCACCTCGCTGGCCGCCGGTGCAGTCGCGTTCGGTGTGCCCACGCTGTTGCGCGGCGCGAACCTGAACAGCAAACTGAACATCGCGTGCATCGGCGCGATGGGCAAAGGCAAGTCCGACACCGACAACTGCGCCAGCGAAAACATCGTGGCCTTGTGCGACGTGGACGCCGAACGTTGCGCCGGACAATTGAAGAAATACGCCTCGGCGAAGTTTTTCCAGAACTACCGCCAAATGCTCGACGAGCTGGGCAAAAGCATTGACGCCGTGACCGTTTCCACACCGGATCATTTTCACGCCATCGCCGCTTCCGCCGCGATGCAGTTGGGCAAACACGTCTATTGCCAGAAGCCGCTCGTGCAGACGATTTACGAGGCGCGCTATCTCCGCAATCTCGCGCACACAACCGGCGTCGTCACGCAGATGGGCAACCAAGGCAGCGCCGCCGACGGACTGCGCCGCGCGGTGGAGTGCATCCAGTCCGGCCTCATCGGTCAGGTGAGCGAAGTTCACGTCTGGACGAATCGCCCCGTCTGGCCGCAAGGCATGGATCGCCCCGCCGGTGCTGATCCCGTGCCGGCCACGCTCGATTGGAACCTTTGGCTCGGCCCCGCGCCCGAACGCCCTTTCAAGAAGGGGGTGTATCATGCCTTCAACTGGCGCGGCTGGCAGGATTTTGGCACCGGCGCGCTCGGCGACATGGCGTGCCACACTGTCAATATGCCCTTCCGCGCGCTGCGGCTTGGTTATCCCACCGAGATTGAAGCCGAGGCGATGGGCGGAATGAATAAAGAGACTTATCCCATCGGCTCAAAAATCCGTTTCCAATTTCCCGCGCGCAACCTAGCAACGAATCATGCCAGTTCTTTTCCAAAGAAAGGCGCGGAACTGCTTCGGCAGCAACATTTGGCTCACGACCTTTCACCCGTCACGCTCTACTGGTATGACGGCGGCCAGCCGGATGCCAGCGCGCCCAACGGCCATGATTTTAGCAACAAGCCGCCGAAGGAACTCACCGCCGACATCGCGGAGATGCTGGGCGAGATTCCCAACAGCGCCTGTCTGCTCATCGGCGACCAAGGTAAAATCTTTTCCCCGGACGATTACGGCGAACAATTTTTCGTCAAGCTCAACGGCGAAAAGAAATACACCCACTACAAAAAGCACGAGCCGACCCTCGCCATCGCGCAGACCATTCCGCGCAATCCGCACAAGGGCGACAACGACCATCGCCATCACCTCGAATGGATCGAAGCCATCAAGGCGGGCAAGCCGCAAGACTGCTACTCGCGTTTCGCCGTCGGCGCGCAGCTCACGGAAATCATGCTGCTCGGCTGCGTCGCGCTGCGCGTCGGCAAGAAGATCGAATGGGACGGGCCGAACATGGTCGCCAAGCATTGTCCCGAAGCCGCGCCCTTCATCCAGCGCCACAACCGCGCCGGTTGGAAGCTGTCGTAGCCTCCGTTCCAAAACTTCTCTCCCTCTCCTCCCTTAAAGGAGGAGAGGGTCGGGGTGAGGAGGTCAAGCCTCGTGCAAACTTAACTCCCCTCACCCCAGCCCTCTCCCCGCTTGGGCGGGGCGAGGGAGTCGAAGCCGCCGCCCTTTGCCAAACTTGTGAAAGGCATAATCCCACTATTTTGTCATTTGATTCTGCTCGTAAATCCGCCTGCAACGCGGACGCAACTGGCCTATTGCTTTAATCGGAAGAACAAATTCCCCACCGGCGGCGTGATCGTGATGCGATTCGTGCCGTTGGCGCTGGCGATGACATAAGGGCTCGTCGCCCAGCCATTGGTCAGCGCGAGATTCGCGTTTTGCTGCAAGGTGTAGCGGTTGGTGGCCGCGTCGGGCCAGAGAATTTGCACGCTGTTCGCGCCGTTGGGAACGATGCGGAGATTCGGCACGCCCGGCATCTGCACCACGGAAATCAAACTCCAGAATCCGCCGGTCAAAGCATACTGGCCGCCGGTCAACGCCCCGCTCGCATCCGGCTGACCGATGGTGCCGTTGACCTGATAAGTCCCGCCGGTGCTGACCCCACCGCCGCCGGGGATTTTATACCAATCCACGGAATACGTTTGCCCCGACGCCGACAGGCCGAAAGCCAAAGATAAAACCACCCAACCAACCAGCAGCCACGTCAGTTTCAACGTGGCCTTACCCCGATTGTGTGGAGCGATGTTTTTAGTGTGCATGGTGTTGGGGTCTAGCTAACACAATCACCCAACGCTTGTCCACCAAATCGATGCCAGTCCTACGGACTTCGTCACCTGCCAATATATGTGGTCAAAAATCGCCACTGGAACACACGTTTTGCTAGTTTTCATCAAAAATTGCCATTTTTAGCCGTTTTGACGGCTTTTGGGACGGTTGGAGGCGTGGAAAATCGTCTTTGCCCGAAGGAAAATCGCGTTTGCCCGACAAGCAAACGTCTTTGCCCGAAGGGAAAATGCGTTTGCCCGCCGGGAAATCGTCTTTACCCGAAGGGAAATCGCGTTTGCCCGAAGGGAAATCGTCTTTGCCCGAAAGGAAATCGTCTTTGCCCGAAAGGAAATCGTCTTTGCCCGAAGGGAAATCGCGTTTGCCCGGCAAGAAATCGCGCTTGCCCGCCAAGCAAACGTCTTTGCCCGCCGGGAAAATGCTTTTGCCTGGAGGGAAATCGCGTTTGCCTGCGAGTCAATCAGCGTTGCCCGCAAAGAAATCGCCGTCCGTTCACACTTTGGCTTTGGAAACCGGCGCGCTGTTTTTCCGGGCGGCAGCGCGTTCGCAGATTTGTTGGTAGGTCGCGAGCGCCAGCAGCGGCCAGGCGTTGCGATACATATCGTATTTCAGATAGAACACTTTCGGGAAACCGGTGCCGGTGGTCTCGGCTTCCGTCCACGAACCGTCGGCGTTCTGCGTGCGATAGAGATACGCGATGCCGCGTTTGAGCGCGGGGTTTTCCGGGTCGTCAAAGGCGCATAAACCC
>Ga0208507_1000374_pt1 | contig 30042 bp, 28 predicted proteins | sample CryBogCBH12Aug01_FD_184626 | JGI IMG/M metagenome (GOLD analysis project Ga0208507, IMG submission 184626) | Freshwater microbial communities from Crystal Bog, Wisconsin, USA - CBH12Aug09.1 (SPAdes) (version 2) | ecosystem: Environmental > Aquatic > Freshwater > Lake | place: Crystal Bog... | reverse complement strand
GAAAAAGGAAGATTTCAAACCGATTCTCTATAACGATCATTTCCAGAATTACAAACGGTATAACATCCCGAAGGCGCAGTTGATTATCGCCGATATACCATACAACGTGGGAAAAGATGCGTATGGTTCAAATCCGAACTGGTATGAAGGTGGTGACAATAAAAACGGAGAAAGTAAATTAGCAAATACCGAGTTCTTTGATACTGATAAAGATTTCAGGATTACTGAGTTCCTCCATTTCTGCTCAACAATGATGATGAAAGAGCCGAAGGAAACCGGAAAGTCTCCCTGCATGATCGTGTTTTGCTCTTTTGAGCAGCAGTTCGAGCTGATTGAAAAAGCAAAGAAGTATAGTCTAAATCGGTATCTAAATCTGGTTTTCCGTAAATCTTTTTCAGCTCAAGTATTGAAGGCAAATATGCGAGTTGTAGGCAATTGTGAGTACGCTATTCTGCTTTACAGGGACAAGTTGCCGAAATTCAATAATAACGGAAGGATGGTGTTCAACTGCCAGGATTGGCCAACAGGCGACACCATTGAAAAAGTGCATCCAACGCAGAAACCTGTGCGATTATTAGAGGGTTTGATAGAAATCTTTACAGACAAAGGTGATGTGGTTATTGACCCTGTAGCTGGGAGTGGTTCAACTTTATTAGCTGCAATTCAGAAGGGGAGAAAAGCATACGGTTTTGAGATCAAAAAAGACTTTTTCAGGCTGGCAAATGAAAAAACATTCTCAAGTATTCAACATTCCCTTTTCTAAAAAATGATCAATTAATAATGAATTAATTACCATGCTTATTCACTTTGTTTTACTTCCAAACCATAGTTCTTCGTTGAGTTTCGAGCGCAGAAAACAGCGTTATCATACGGTCTATTCGTGGTGGAGATTCTGCATGATTGTCGATAAAAACAGGGGGCTGGATTGATAGAATTTTTCGTCGCAGGGAAGCCGGAAGCTCTCAAGAGGCACCGAACATTTAGGTCAAAATCAGGCTTTAACGTACAGGTTGATCCGAGCGCAGAATCGAAGTATAGTTTTTCCGTTATGGCCGATAAACACAAGCCGGATAAGCCTTTTCGGGAATCTTTGATAGTGCTGATGGAGTTCCGGTTTCCCCGGCCAAAAGCACATTACACGAAGAAAGGGCTCAGAGATTCAGCACCATACTACCACACATCGAGGCCCGATTGTGACAATTTGGCGAAGTTTGTTTTTGATGCTCTAAACGGAATATTCTGGCACGATGACAGCTTGATTTCTCGGTCTGTTATTGTGAAAAGATATTCCGACAATCCGGGGGTTTATGTGCAAATAACTCCAACAACAGAACCGAAATAATAATAGAATAATGGCAAACTCAGCGTATTGGTTTCGTCATGATACGAACGCGAAAGACGATTACAAGGTCATGCTTTTGATGGACCAGCTTGGTCTTGAAGGTTACGGAATATTCTGGGTTCTGCTTGAGGTATTAAGAGAGCAGGATGGATATTTATATCCCGTAGCTATGCTTCCTGTTCTGGCTAAAAGATACGGATCGAGCGCGGAAAAGTTCCGGACGGTCGTGATGAATTACGGCCTTTTTGATGTGCTTGAGGATAATACTTTCGTCTCTCCGTCACTCTTAAGAAGGATGGGAGAGTATGATAAGTATTGTGATCAAAGGAGGATAGCAGGTTCAAAGGGGGGGTTAAAAAAAGTAGCACATGCTAAGCACATGCTAAGCAAAGATGTAGCACCTGCTAAGCAACCGAGTAGCAAACCTGTAGCGAGTGGAGAGGAGAGGAGAGGAGAGGAAAGGACTATACAGGAAGAAATAAAGAAAGAGGAGGAGAAATCACCCGCCGATAAAAAGATTTTCAATCCTGGATTTTCAGAAAACTTCATGATTGAAGTTTGGCCTTTCTACCTGTCAGCCGGGAAAGCGAAGTACAAGAATCTTGATTCTCAAGGAGTGGCGCTGAAGATGCTTTACAGGGAATCAGGTGGGAATGAGAAGGAGGCTATAAACGCTCTACAGTACGCAGTAGCTAACGGATATCAAGGCTTTCAATGGTATTTCAAACACAAAACCGAGGCAAATAATGGAAATGCAAGGAGCAATAAAAACGGTGTCACTCAAGACCAGTTCAAGGAGCTTATCGAATGGAGCCAAGACGGAAAGGCAATATCTGCCTGAAACCAGTGAGCTCACGATTTACGAGGGAGAGTTGATGACGAAGCAGGATTCACCGCATATCATTCTGAAGGTTCTCACCGCTTTCCCTACGATGCGTAAAGGACAGGTGCAAATGCTGGTGGAGATGATGATAGACGAAGGGTTCACAAGACAACGGGCTATGGATTCCGTTTATCACGTTGTCAAGACGTATGAAGGGTGGGACAAGAACCCAAACATCGCCAACTTCATAAAGTTTGATAAAACGACAAGGATTTACACTCATAGCGAGATTTGTACTGCTCACGATAAATACGAGTTGGCTATGTCAGATTACGACCCCGTAGACGTGGGGCAGAAAGACGGAAAAGTAAGGTTTGTAAGGCGTGATGATGTCGAAAAGTTCAACCTAAAAAGATGGAGTATAAAATGAAATGTTACAGTGAAAAAGGCGAAAACTTCAATTTTGATAGCATTGAAGACTTGGCCAGACAATTGATTGATGATGAAACCGTAAGAATTGGGGATGTGGTCACAATTCACCGGGGAGAAGCTATAAAGCGCAAAGCTGGTGAATATATGCAAGGATATGATATTGATGAAATGATGAGCAACGCTTATGACGATTGTGGAGAATATGCCGAAGATTGGTTGTCCGGGTTAAAGAATGATGTGATTAGCGAACTCGAAGACTCAATAAAAACTGCTGTCAACTTGTGGGCTGATAAGCATGATCTGCATCCAACATTTTACACTGTGTTCAATACTGACGAGGTTAAAATAAAGATCGTGGATGATAATGGTGGGTATGAAATGATCAAGGAAAAATAGGTCGTTTTTATCAGTAGTAGATCACAGCAATTTATGACCGGATAATGCGCTTAGCCAAAAACATAAACAAAGATGCAGCGTGAAGTCTCGATTAAGGCACCAAACAAGGCTTCTGTTGGCAAAAAGGTGTGTTAGACAATACCTTCTACCAAAAAAATAAAAAGTCTCTCAAAATGACCTTAGAATCGTTTTTAACGCAAAAGCCAAAAAAGGACAAAGTTATTAAAGGAGAGCGCAAAAACCACCACTTTCGGGAGTGTTTCGCAAGACCGTATGAGTACATGGGGGAGACTATCGTAGTCGACAAGCATCTTGATATCATAGCGTCGAAACGAAAGGAAAGAGTAAAACCTTGGATAGCGGAATGGATCGGGACGCCTATTGTCGAGCATGGAGATACAAGAGACGAAGCGGTAGAGGCTATTAAAGAGAGGATCAGGAGGAAGAAGGCTATAGAAGAGCTGCGTGAGATTATGAGAAAGAGGATGGTCCGTAAAGCGATTGATGATTTATTGGAGAAACAGAGGGGAAAAAAGCCAGGTGTTTAACCCGGCTCCTTTCGTCTCCTGAGTTCATCTACGACATGCGGCGCGTAAAATATCGCCCGGTTACTGTGCTGCACCCAGCCAACATCTTTGACAAGTACGGCGGAAGATACATACACTTTCCCGCCCTGTACTTGACGATTGCCAAGGCGAAGGTTCTGGAGCTGCTGCCGGCTGTAACCCGTGAGGCGGATTACCTCCGCCTCGGTGAGGGTAAATGCCATCATTCAGTTATCGTCCCGTTTGCGTCGCACACATACCATGTGCCGTCACCGATCTGATCATCATCCATCTGCTCAAAATCTGCCCTCGCTTCAAGAATCTGGACAGGAACGCCTAAATCACCATCTCCATAAGTCACGTACTCAGCTCCATCAAGCTCTTTTTCGTGCATCGCCTCAGCTATCTTTTCCCCCCTCGTCTGAGAGAGGGGTTTTTTAAAATCGTGATACCAGTCGTCCGTTGTCGGTATCTCCCCTGCTTCGAGACGAGCCTGCATTGCTTTACAGACATCTAAAATTTCTTCCGCCTCTTCCTCTGAGATGTTTACTTCAATACCATCAGCGTAATCCATCACAGCATCACTGCTGGCAAGATTTTCTGACCTGTACTCTGCTGCTGCTGAGTCCATGATTCCTTCTGCAACTATAAGACGATTGCTTTTCATGATGATCTCTCCGGTTTGGTTATGCGGGGTTTCCCCCGCTGTTGGTTGGTTTGTTAAATTTATTCGATAACCCTACATCCGTTAAATGCTTGCGTTGCAGCATCTCCACTGTAGAGATATTCATCAGCCCATACTTCCCGTTCCAGCTCATCCCAATCCTCAATATTTTCATCTTCTAATTTTGCCCCAGGCATCACAAGTATGACCGTGTACTCGTTTGCAAATCCTCTTTCGTTGTCCCTGTAGAGTCTTGCGCCGTCTGAAATTAAATCTTTTAATCCATCTACCAGGCTTTCCTTCCTTTTCGATTCGTGGGCCTCTCCGGTTATCTCGTCATCGCTGATGTACATCTCATCTGACAGCTTTTCCTCGATCTTATCCAAATCCTCAACCCCACCCATATCAACAAGCCATTTAAAGCCACTACCGGCAACATACTCGGCGATCAGATCATCATTAATCGTGAGTACGTTACCAATCCAACAACAATCTGAGATTGAGTCGTCATCATTAAATCTGCCTTGCCTGTCAATCCCCCAGGAAAACTGGCACCCACAATCACTCGTTAATTTGATCTCGTAATTTCCACTATCAATTGCTTTTGTTATTTCTGTATGTGTCATTTTAAATCTCCGTTTTGTTGTTTGTCATACCCACTGATTAAATATGCACAATTGTTTTTTATTTGTCAAGTGGAAAAATAAAATAATGTAAAATAATATTCAGAAATAAAAGATTTTTGAGGAAAGTAACGTAATAAATTCGGCCGTTTTTTTGTGCGGTCATAGTGTCTATCATCAGATATGTCACAACAAGCACTTACACACAAGAGAGAGACTTTTGCGAGGCTCTATGTAGAGCGTGGGGACGCAAGCAAGGCTTATAGAGAGGCTTTTCCGTCGTCGCAGAATTGGAAAGATAAGACGGTCTGGGAAGCTGCATCAAGACTACTCAAAGACAGCAAGGTTTTAGCAAGGATCACAGAGCTAAAAAGCAAGCGAGCACAGAAACTTGATATTTCCGAAAACCGCGTACTTGCTGAGATTGCTTCTGTTGCATTTTCTAACGTCGCAGAGCTCGAAGCAGATCATGGAGGGTTTGCAGGTCTCAAGACGCTTAAGCCAGCAACACAACGGGCAATCCAGTCTGTCAAGTTCAAGCGATATTTAGAGCGCAAGACTGAAGGAGGATTTGAAGAGGTGGAGATCACAGAGATAAAGATGCACCCCAAGCTGCCAGCTCTTGAGAAGATCTGCGAGATAAAGGGAATCACAGCGCCACCTATCCAGCAAAGACCTGTAGAGGTCACTATCAACGTCACAGGGAACGCCGATGTTCACGCTCGAAACTGATATCGAGATTATTGACACTCAACAAATCGTTGAGAAGCTCCCCATCTCCCTTCCGTATCGGTACACAGCGCGTCCGTACCAGCAAAAATTATTCGAGGCTAAGTTTGTACTCAAGATGCTGCGGTTTGCCGTTGTGTGGCATCGCAGGGCCGGTAAAGACAAAACATACTGGCAGATCGCAGTTGCAGCTACACAAGAGAGGGTTGGAAGCTATTGGTACATGCTCCCGAAACAAACACAGGCCCGCAAAGCGATTTGGAAGGGTAGAGGCAAGGACGGGCTTACATTCCTTGATCATATCCCAAGAGAGATAACTAAGAGCGTCAACAATACAGAGATGTATGTCGAGTTCACTAACGGCAGCCTTCTTTATGTGCTTGGCTCTGACACGTACAACAACTTGGTGGGCAACAATCCTCTTGGAGTGGTCTTCTCAGAGTGGTCTTTGTGTGATCCTGCGTCATGGGACTATCTACGTCCTATACTTGCAGAAAATGGCGGGTGGGCGATGTTCTGCTACACTCCTCGCGGCAGGAATCACGGCTACACTTTGCTTCAGACAGCCATCAAGTACTCTGATAGATGGTACTCAAGCGTCCTGACGGTCAATGACACCACCGACAATGACGGGAATCCGATAATCACGCAGGAAATTATTCAGACTGAACGGGACGAAGGAATGAGTGAGGATATGATCGAGCAGGAGTATTACTGCTCTTTTGATGCTGCCGTGCCTGGGTGCTACTTCTCGTCAGAGATCAAAGCAGCTTATGCTGATAACCGGATATGCAGAGTGCCGATTGAGCCAGCACTGCCAGTTTACACTTTTTGGGATTTAGGCATATCGGACGACATGGCAATATGGCTCATGCAGCCAATCGGTAAAGAGGTTCGATTCATCGCCAGCTATAACAATTCAGGCGAGGGCATGCAGCACTACATAGACTGGCTCCTTGATTTTCAGAAGCAGCACAAGATTAGGTACGAGAAGCATTACGCTCCGCACGATATAGCAGTGAGAGAGCTGATGAGTGGCGTAAGTAGGCTTAAGACAGCTCAAGACATGGGCATCGATTTCGAGCAGGTACCTAGGGTGGCGCAAAAGTCAGACAGTATAGAGGCAGTACGCAAGTTCTTCCCACGGCTTCTGTTCGATGAGGTGAGATGCGAGTACGGTTTGAGCGCACTTGCGAGCTATCATAGAGAGTATGACGAGGACAAAAAGGTTTTCTTGGCAAGACCATGTCACGACTGGTCAAGTAATCTTGCTGATGCTTTACAGACTTTTGCAACGGCGTGGGAAGATCCGAAGCCAAAAAAACCAAAAGAAAGCCAGCCGTCTGGTGGCTGGATGGGCTCATAAAACATAATCACAACAACCATGACAGTCACTATGCTCCCCGGCTCTGAGCCCATCAAAATTTACGATACAAAGACAGATCAAGAGTTTCTCTTGCTTGCATACCAGCGCTTTAACTACGGGTGGGACTACTGGCGACCAAACTATCAGGCCGCACAAGAGGACTTAGAGTTTACTTATATCGACCAATGGTCAAAAGAGGATCGTAAGGCGCGTAAAGGCAGGCCCTGCTTGTCGCTCAACAAGTTGCCAACATATCTGGATCAGGTCATGGGAGATCAGAGGCAAAACAGGCCGTCAATTGTGGTGCACCCCGTTAATGGCGACAAACCGGATGTACAGCAGCAGCCAGCTCCACGGCAAGGGATGGATCCTGCTCAACAAATGCAAGGGCCTCCACAACAACAGCCTCCGCCAGAACAGAATAAGGTTAAAAACATCGCAGGGACAAAGGATTATTCTGAGTCGGAGATACGCAACGGGATAATTCGCAACATCGAGCAGATAAGTAATGCCGATTTGCATTACGACATGGCGTTTCAGCATGCGATCGAAGGCGGGTTTGGGTGGCTGAGACTGATAACGGCTTACTCAACAGAGGACACTTTTGATCAGGATCTGTTAATTAAATCTGTCAGAGATCGTTTCTCGGTTATCATAGATCCTCAGGCGATATCAGAGCCAGACTTCTCGTGCGCGGACTGGTGCTTTATTAGTGAGATCATGCGCAGGAAAGAGTTTCAGGCTCGGTATCCAGATGCTGTTGACTCAGCTTATACAACAAGCATGGCCACATCTCATCCGTCTTGGCACACCGAAGAGATGGTACGGATTTCCGAATACTTTTGGCGTGAGCCAGTGGATAGGTCGTTGGTTTTGCTCAGTGATGGCCGTGTGACGTTCATGGATAAGATCAAGGACGTGGTAGATGACCTTGTAGCAGAGGGGATTCACATTCTCAAAGAACGAAAAGTAAAGACCTACAAGGTCATGTGGGCAAAGATTACAGCTCAATCAATACTTGAGAGACCGCAGGAAGTTCCATTTGAAACAATCCCCATCGTTCCGGTGCTGGGTAAAGAGGTTACGATTGGTGATAACGTCTATTTCCGTGGCCTTGTCAGGTACGCAAAAGACGCTCAGCGGATGCACAACTATTGGATGAGTGCAGCAACAGAGCGTGTTGCTCTTGCTCCTAAGTCACCGTGGGTAGCTGATGCCAAGAGTATCATGGGGTATGAAAATATGTGGGAAAATGCGAATTGGGAAAACGCATCTGTACTAAAATACAATCATCGTCCTGATGTTCCTGCTCCAGCGAGGGTACAACCTCCATCAATGCCTTCAGCAGAGCTCAACCTTGCAATGTCCGCTGTCGATGAAATAAAGGCGACAGTTGGGTTGTTTGACGCATCGATGGGACAACAGGGCAATGAGATAAGCGGCAAAGCTATTATCGCAAGGCAAAGGCAGGGAGATAGAGGGACGTTTGCCTTTATTGACAACCTTTCTAGGGCGATGAGGCGGATAGGGAAGCTCTTAATCTATTCTATTGCAGAGGTATATGACTCCGATAGGGTGATCCGGTTAAAGTTCAACGACGGGAAAGGGGATTGGGTGACAATCAATGAGAGCATACTTGACCACAAGACAGGTAAGGTTGTGCAGATACACGACATTTCAGCAGGTAAGTTTGATTGTACTGTCACTGTTGGCCCTTCTTATCAGACGCAGCGGACAGAATCGGCAGAGGCTTTGATACAGTTCATGCAGGCTGTTCCGGCAGCAGCACAGGTTATACCTGATCTTGTCGCCAACAACATGGACTTCCCCGGCGCGGAAGAAATTGCTAAGCGGCTACAGAAAACTCTTCCACCAGGTATTCTCTCTCCACAGGAACAACAGGACGCAGGCATACAGCCACCACAACCAACGCCAGCAGATCAAGCGGCAATGGCTAAGATACAGGCTGAAATGGCAACAGCGCATGCCACTGAGAGCATGGCGCAGGCAAAGACACTGGAAGCTCAGGTTAAGATTAAGGAGCTTAAGATGATGGCGCAACAAGCGAACCCGGCAAACATGGCTGATGCCGTTAGAAATCTTATCGCTGAATCACTGGCTGAGATTATGGCGAAACCTCAAGGGGCCGGTCAACAGCCTCAACCGCAACAGCAGCAGCAGGTGCCGATGCAAGGAGATGCATCGTAAAGGCGAAAAAGAAAACGGATAACGAATTTCCGTTATAGGCACAGCGAAGCCGGACTAATCACCCGGCTTTTTTTATTCCTGAAAAGATTCCCCGTTTTAATCAGTCGCAGTCCGATTCAAGTTGCACGAAATGCTACGAGTGGCATATCACTCGGCATAATTCGCAACTAAATGCGCCACACAGATGCCAGAGGATGTAATACCAGCAGTACAAACCGAAAGTGTTCCAGATGCCACTGATGGACGGGAACATTTTATCGCCACCAAATTTGAAGATTTAACCGCGGCCCCCGCAAAGGAGCCAGAGCAGGAGCCGGAACCTGTCAAAGATACTCCCGCTGTTGATGCAAGCCCAGAACCTGTCCACAAAAGTAACAGAGTTCAGAACCGCATTGATCGATTGACTCGAGAAAAGAATGATGCAGCAAGAGAGAGGGACGCGTTAAAGCAAGAGCTCGCAGCAGCAAAAGCAGCGAAAGAACCGAACCTGACGGATTTCGCTGATTACGCGGACTATGAAACCGCGCGCGATGCTTGGCGTGATGCTAATGCTCAAACAACTCAACAACCTGAAAAGCCTGCCAACAGATGGGAGGAACGAGAGGTAGCTGAAGCTCTCAAAGAAGTGCAGTCAACTTTTGATGATGCCAAAGCAAAATATGCCGACTTCGATGCCGTCATAGAAAAAAATGGTTCGGTAGTCACTCCCGATATGATCAAGATTCTCGCGGAATGCGATGATCCGGGAGACGCGGCCTACTACTTATGCAGCAACACTGATGAGGCGGAAAGGATAGCGCAACTCAATCCACTCCAACAAGCTAAAGCCATTGGAAAGATTGAGGCGAAGCTATCAATTGTACCACAGAAACCAATTAAAAAACAATCCAACGCACCAGCTCCGATACGTCCCGTTGGTATTGGCAGCAAGGACATAAGCAAGCCGTATAAGGATCAATCCTTTGCGGAGTTCGAGGCTGTCAGAAATAAAGAGCGTAAGGCAATGGGCGGATGGTAAAACAAAAGGAACTAAGTTATGACGATGACCTTAGGACAGATGGGCAACTCGGTTGTGGTTGCCGATATCATCTGCAAAGAAGCTTTAGTACTGCTAAAAAACAACCTCGTATTCGCTCCACTGGTATTCCGTGGATATGAATCTGAAATCGGGAATGGACATGGCGATACCATTACCATCAAGAAGCCGTTCAGAACAAAAACAGCTTCGGGACGCGTGCTGGTTAAACAGCCTTTAGTTGATCAGACATTAACCTTTAAACCTCAATTCCGGGAGCATTTCGCCTGCTCCGTGTCAGATGAGGATCTGACATTGACGCTTAATCAGTACAGCGAGCGGTACTTAAAGTCCGGCATAATCGGTATCGCGAATGTCATTGACAAGTCAATTGCCGACACAATCAAAGTTGGATCGTTCTTCACTTATGGTACTCCTGGTACTGCACCTACCATTGATACTTTTCATGATGCTTCTGCTGTCATGGATGATCTCGCAATACCTAATGACGGGATGAGGGTTGTGGTACTCAATTCTGCCGATGGATCGAACGTTTCAAAAGCTGTCTACGGAAAGTACAACGAGGATATGGTAAAGACTGCTATCACAAAAGGGTATCTTGGCCCTATCGCTGATTTCAGCCTATACAAGTCCACCAATACGTCTCCAATGACCGTTGGTCTACAGGGTGGTACTCCGCTTATCAACGGCGCATCACAGACGGGGACTTCCTTGATTTCTGACGGATGGACTGGCAGCGTTAAGGTGCTTAACGCTGGTGACGTTATTGCGCTTGCAGGGGTTTATGAGATTAACCCTCAGAACTACGGTTCTACAGGCCGGCAGCAAGGCTTTGTTGTCACGTCTGATGTCTACTCTGACAGTTCAGGAAATGCGGTTATCCCTATCCTTCCTGCGATCAATAACGGCACGTTGTCTACTACGGACACGGAAGGAAACACGGTATCTCTTGCTGCATACCAGAATGTAAGTGCTGCACCTGCCGACAATGCCGCAATTACAATCAGCGGAACATCGGGCGGAATTTATCGCCAGAACTTGTTCTTCCACAAACATGCATGTGCCTTCGCAATGGTTCCTATTGATATCCCTAAATCGTTTGTCGTCAAATCAAGAGTAACTGATCCTCTCAGTGGTCTGTCTCTTGGCATGTGCTCCGCTGCTGATATCAACAACATGGACGAAACCACAAGGATTGACGCAAAATGGGGAGTGAAGATGATTTACCCTGAGCTGGCACTGCGGAACTATTCGTCTAAACTTAACTAATCAATGAGCCCGGCTTGTTCGGACTTAAACCTTGGAGATTATTGATTATGGGAACACCTATTATAACAGTAGGAACTCCACCTTCCAGCGGTACGGTAAGTATCGCTACGGAGGCATGGGGAAGAACGGGGATGTATAAAACCGTCATTTCACTGAATAAAGCCAGAGTGCCGACTGTAGATGCCGGCGCTTCAGGCTCATATGGTACACTGCCTCTTGCAACGCTGATTCCTGGAGCGCAATACGTGGAGTCGGCATTCCAGAAATATACCTCCTTCGCTGAAGGGTCTGCCCTTACAACAGGTGCAGGAAACGCTGCTTTTGTCATTGGTGTTGGGAGTGCGGCAATTGCAGCGGCAGCGGATAAGGTACTGGCGACAGCAAACCAAGATATTATTTCAGCTCTTACCCTTACGAACTCAGGGGGGACAAGTGCAGGTAGTGCTGGAATGATCGGAACCAAATTTGCGGATGGTTCTTCAACACCAAATACGTGGAGCCTCAACCTCTCTGTTTCTGCGGCAACGTCAAATGCCTCGAGCTATCTCGATGTGACAGGTACAATCTGCATCCTTTGGTCTAATCTTGGAGTTTATTAACCATGGGTAGATCGCCAAACATGATGAAATTGCCGGTGGTCAAACCAACTCCTCCAAAGGTAACAGCACCAAAGATGTTGATACCAAAACCAAGACCGCCAAAAGCAAGGCTCTCTCCTGCTGTAAGAGCGAAGTAAGAGAAGAGTTATTTCCAATAACCATTAAACGATCCGCTATCATGGCAAAGAAAAAGAAAGGTTGTTGAAAGTAGGGCGGGAACTGTAATAGCTTCCGCCTGAAATGTATTGGTGGGTGAGTGGTTAAAACCGTAGGTCTGTAAAACCTATTCCTTCGGGATTCGCTGGTTCAAATCCAGCCCAATACACAAGTCTCATTAATCCTACATCCCTGCATCATGAGAACATGGCTTTACCACAAAACACTACCAGCGGCTATCTATGACAAAAGCAAAGACGATATGGAAAAACTTCATAACGACGGCTGGCGTGACAGTCCATCGGCTTTTGTTTCGGATAAACATCGTTCTATACCTATTCTGGAATTACCTGTAGTAAAACCTATCGCAACAAAGAAGAAAATATGACTGTAACTGATATTATGAAAATGTCGCTAAGCTTGATCGGTGTTCTTGCTGATGGAGAAGATGCTGATACATCAATGTTGAACTCCGCGCTGGCATTTTTTAAGATAATGCTTAACACTTGGAGCGCCGATAATCTTATAATTCCGGTGATATCGAGGGATACATTCACATCTCTACCACAAACACAGGTCGTAACGATAGGGCCGAGTATGGACTTGCCTTTACCGATCTGTCCTATAGCGGTAGAGGGGATAACAATAACTGGGAGCGATGAGGTTAATTATGATCTTATCCCTATAGCGGAAGAGGTTATTCGGTCACAGAGCAACACACTTATAAACGTTATTCCTAAGTATTATAGTTTCTTGCAAGGAGATACGACAGCAAGTATCCTTTTTTCTTCATCTCCCAGCTCGGGACTTAGCATTTCAATTCGATCATTAAAGCCTTTTGATACGTCGTTCTCTTTGACTGACAATGTAATCCTCCCTCCAGCCTACCAAATGCCGATCGTTTATGGGTTGTCGGTATTGTTGAGTCCAAAATACGGGAAGAGACTTGACCAGACAATAGCCGCTGCCGCGGTATCTTCTTATGATATGGTTAAAAATCGAAACTCTCATCTCAGGGAATCACCACCAATGCGAATGGATGCGGGAATGCCCGGCGTATGTCGGTATCCATTCAACAGAGGATATTAATGAGCGTCGCTCCAATACAGTTTGCGGTATCGTCCAGCGAAGGAAGAAGTGAGCTGGTGAATGGTTCTCGTCTCGTAAACTTTTTCACTGAGACACTCCCGCCGGACAGTAAAGAGCCTTCGGTACTATATGGAACTCCGGGACAAAACCTTTTCTCAACTCTACCAACAAGTCCTGTCTTGGCTTTGATTGTTCTAACAGAACTTCTCTATGCCGTTACATCCACAAGATTGTACAGCGTTTCCTCCAGTGGCGTTCATATTGATCTCGGATTGGTAACCCTTTCTGGGAACGTGAGTATTGCATCAAACGGAAAATCCATAGCCTTTGTTGACGGGGTGAATGGATATTATTACAGTGTTGCTGGCGGGTTACATCAATTTTCAGGCGACGGATGGTATCCTGCGAATACAGTGTGTTGCCAGGACGATTATTTCATATTCAACCGAAAGGGAACCGGTCAGTTTTTCTTTACTGGGATACTTGACGTTACCCTTGATCCTCTTGATTACGCTACAGCAGAGGCATCACCAGACAATACTTTAGCGATATTCTCAGACCAGAGTTCTATCTGGATATTTGGAGAGAAAAGTATTGAAATCTGGTATAATGACGGCATTACTCCCTGGGCAAGAATGCATGGCGCTTACATTGAGCGCGGAATATCGGCACCTTACAGTGGCGTTAAGATGGACAATAGCCTGTTTTTTGTTGGAGATAATGGTGTTGTCTACCGAACGTCAGGGTATAGCGTTGTACGTGTAAGTACTCACTCTATAGAGTATGAGTTTCTTCGTGGAAATACATCGAACGCGTATGCTTACTCATACTCTAATGAGGGTCATGTATTCTATGTTCTCACTATTCCAGACATAGAGAGGACGTGTGTTTATGATACTGCCACAGGGTTGTGGCATGAGCGTTCTCACTCCATCTATGGACGGCACAATGGAAAGTGCTATGTGAGATGCTACGGATTGCATCTTATTGGCGATTTCCAGAACGGGAATATCTCGTCATTGGATATGCAAGCTTATACGGATAATGGAACGACGATCATTCGGGAAGCTGTTGCGCCAGTTATTCATCGCATGATGAATAGAGTGTCCATGAATGAGTTCACTATGGATGTATCCTTTGAACTCCAAGGGGTAAACGATGGCTCGCATTTCGAGTTTGAAGATTGGAGTGGATATCTTTTGCTTGAGGATGGGAACGAACTCCTTGCGAGTACGTCGAGTGATGATGGAATAAATTTAACACCAACCATAGGATTTCAATGGTCAGATGATGGAACTTTCTCCTGGTCAAAGATTCGAACAAAAGAGTTCTCCTCTGTTGACGGGAGGATAAAACTTGTTCGATGGTTTTCATTGGGGCAATTTATTCAACGACATATTAAGATAACCGTATCAGATTCCGGCCCTATTACAGTCGCAGGGGCATACACTAAATTAGTTCAAGATGACAATTGAGGCTTATAATGGGATTTCAATTATAGCCCCACTCAGCATGCCTATTGTTGATCCAACGACAGGCATGCCTTCAAAGGCTTTCTCCGACTTCATCTTTAATATGAGCTTGTATGCTTCGCAGACAGCGGGGAATACAACTAATATATCAAATGTTGATAACTCTGTTGGAGCTCTGACGATTACGACGGGAAATCTTAGCAATACGGTAGGTGACATTACAACAACATTTACGAACGATATAACAAATATTGGTAATGCGATAACGACGACCAATACAGCGGTAACGAATCTAACCGAGACGGTAGCGGGGAATACCGCGGCCCTCTCTATTGAATCTGATGCACGAGCTACGGCTGATATAGCTATTGCTGGGACGGTAACAACAATAACGGCGACTGTAAATAACCCAACGACTGGACTTGCTGCCGCACAGACAAAGATAACGACTGAAATATCCGCAAGGGCCAGTGCTGACACTGCTATTGCAGCATCAGTCACAACGCTATCAGCGCAAGTAAATGACGTGTCAACAGGCTTGCCGAAGACTAGAGCAGATATCGCGACTGAAATATCCGCAAGGGCCAGTGCTGACACTGCTATTGCAGCATCAGTAACAACGCTGTCGACAACGGTCGCCTCTCATACAACAAGCATAACCGAATTTTCGGCATCCATAGACGGAATGGAGGGACGTTGGGGTGTTGTTGTTAATGGTGATGGGCATGTGACGGGGATTCAGCTTATTGGGAGTCCAACAGGAGGCACGTTCATTATTGATGCGGACGTTATCATTAACGGATCTTTAACAACTTCGAAAATTGCTAACAATGCCGTGAGTTATCCTATAACGGCAACAGTACCGTCAACAGGGTATAGTTATGGCCCAGCTACTCTATGCTCATTCACTGTAACAACAAATGCTGCAGGGTTCATTTTTGCCATTGTCTCGATTGAGCAAAACTTTTCAGCACTTACAGGTGCTAATTGGGCTTATACCTTAAGAATAGACGGTACAATTGTCGCTTCTAATTGGGGTACAGTTCCGGGTGACAGTGTCTGTATAAGTGGGTCGAAAACGGTCTCAGGTGCCGGGACGTACACCGTAGTTCTTCAGGCTCAAACAGGGCCTTACGTTTCGATTCAGGGAGGAAATATTACTGCAATGGGATTTGTGAAATGAAATATTCAATCTACGATACATCCGGAAAGGTCCTCTGGGTCATAGACTGCCATCCAGATCATATAGAAAGCCAAGTACAAGATGGTGTATTGAGATATGTCGAAGGAGATTATCTGGAACATCAAATAAGTAATGGGAGAGCATGTCTACTCCCGGTTAAGCCATCACAGTTTCATGAATGGGACTATGAGGGAAGGTGTTGGACGGTTGATGAAGCAGCAGTCGCCATAATCATTCGTAAGAAAAGAGCAGAACTTATTTCCGCGTCAGACTGGACACAAGGGAAAGATATTTCTGATGATGTGTCAAAGAGATGGGTCGGTTATAGGCAATCTCTTAGAGATATAACCACTCAAAAAGGCTTCCCCTTGGTTATCACTTGGCCTGAAATCCCCGCATGATATAATAGGCCGTTTTTTCCCCAGGCAACACTCTCGATATTCAGTTATGAACGTATCAAGAGCAATATAAAAAGGTACCGCAAGTATGGAAGAATCTCCTATAGGCATGGAATGTCTATCAAACATAAATGATATATCCGTAGCTAAACGAGAAGCAATCCTCATTCTTGAAGCAGAGATGATGAAGCTTGAGCAAGTAAAAATAGAGACTTTTCACCATTTCTCTGAAGGAATATATGTCAGAGAGATAAGAGTGCCTGCAGGGGTACTTATCACAGGGAAAATTCACAAGTACAAAACTCTAAACATGCTGGTTTCCGGCAAGATGAGAATAGTGACGGAAGACGTCGATGTCATTGTCACAGCTCCACAGACGTTCATTTCTTTGCCGGGGATAAAAAAGCTCGGGTATGCCATAGAAGACTCAGTGTTCCTTAACGTTTTGGCTACTGATCTAACGGATATAGGAGAGATTGAAAAGCACTTTGTAACTAATGACTATAACGAGATTAACCCACAGGAGGATAAGACATGGCTTTTGTCGTAGCAGCAATAGTAACGGCTGGAGTCATAGGCGCCGGAGCGACAATATACGCAGCAAACAAACAAATCGATGCCTCGGCAAATGCTTCTAATGCACAGATTACCGCGAACGATAAAGCGATAGCTTTGCAGCAGCAAGAGTATGCCGACACGGTTGCCAGAAATAAGCCATGGTACGATGCGGGGACAACGGCACTAACGAAACTGCAAGCAGGAGTATCCAGCGGAGCTTACGATCCCGGAGTGTTCACGCCGACGGTGCAAAGCGATACCCCGTTCGTTGCTCCTACGAATACCGTGAAAGGATTTACCTCTCCTGTTCAACCGATGGCGGCATTTGCTCCAACCACTCCAGTAATGGGACAGTTTTCACAAACAAATGATCCAGGAGTCTTGAATACAAGCAGTATTCCTGATCCGGGAACATTCTCAGGAAAGGTTGACCTTAATGCAGATCCCGGATACCAGTTCAGGCAGCAACAAGGGCAACTTGCTCTTGACAAAACAGCGGCAGCGAGAGGACTTGTAGAATCAGGATCACAGCAGAAGGCTATAGCGGGGTATTCTCAGGGACTGGCGTCTCAGGAATACCAGAACGCGTACAACAGGGCATATACAGAGTACGGCACTACCGTTGATCAGTACGGAAGAAAGGTTGGCGCAATGACCGCGGACTATAATTCCAAAGTTAACCAACAAAATATGCTGTACAACGAAGCTATTCAGGCGTACAACGCGAATCTGAATCAAAATAATTTGGCATATAACCACGAAAACACGACGTATAATACGAACCTTTCCGCGAATAATCAGAATTTCAATCAAGGACTTCAGGAGTATAATGCTAACCTTGCTGGACAGGGGCAAAATTATAACGAGGCATTATCGACGTATAATACAAACCTGTCGCAACAACAGCAACTATACAATCAACAACTCCAAGAATTTTCGACAAATGCGGCTTCCAAGAACCAGAACTATAACAACCTTCTAACATTATCAAATGTTGGGCAGATAGCCGCAGGACAGATAAATAATACGAATGCGAATACAACAAACGCCACAAGTAACTTGCTGGCTTCCAATGGGAACTCTCTTGCAAATATGTTCACAGGACAAGCCGCGGCCACGTCGGCAGGTGTCGGCGGTGTAGCGACATCATTAAACCAAGGGCTGCAGAACTATCTCCTGTCAAATTATTTGAAAAATAAGGTCTCCTAATCGAAAACCAATTTAATACGACAAAACATGCCGGCGAACCAGTATGGAATAGATATGGGGGAGGTTGTAAACGCCAATCATCTCTACCAAGACGATCAAATGAAACAGCAGGTTCTTAATGCTGCGAACAGCCGACAAAACTTGTTATGGAAATACGGAGATGCCGCTTCAACAGGAGATTCTGATGCTGTTAAAGCGTTTGCTATGCATTTCCCAAAGGAAGCACAAGAGGCGTTTGGCGCACTCAAAACAATGGATGATAATACGCTACAACAGGTCGCGCAAGCGAATGATTTCATGGGATCAGTGTCATTTCAGCTTCTTCATACCCCGTCGGAGAAGCAAGAGGATCTATATCAGTCAATAAAAGCACAGATGCCTCCTTCTGTTCAATCGAAATTTCCTCAGAATTATGATGAGGATTGGGCGCAAACTCGACTTCACCTTGCCACAGGCACGAAAGCCTTGATTGATCAGGAGTTCAAGACCAGCGAAAGACAGGACACAGAAGACTTTAATGCAAACCAGAACGCATTGACAAGGCAAAATAGAGTGAAAATAGCTCAAACCCGTGCTGGAGGAGATGGTGCCGATGGGTCAACAAGAGTAACGACACAGGATTTGAGTGCAGCAACACACGCCGCAAACGGCCTTGTTGGTGGCACTGATAAGTATGATGATGGGGGGACGAAAACCGGGACTGACTCTGCAAAGATGGCTCAATCTACCGCAATCATAAAGACTGCTGTTGATTTGAGGGCTCAAGGGGGGAACAAGAAACCTTTAGTCTATTATGTCGGGTTGGCGAATCAGCAGATTAATGGTGGTGGAGTGGCATCGCCTTCAAAAAATGTGACACCTATGCCGGCAAAATCTCAGGTAAAAAGTGGATCCCTCCCAGCGATAGGGAGTACTTACAAGGGGAAAACTGTATCGAATACAGGGATACAGAATTCGACAGGGAAGAGAGTTATTCAATATTCAGACGGGAGCAGTGAATATGCAGATCAACCCTAATGATATTACTTGGGATTCTGCTCCACCAAGATCAACACTTGACAATGCGCTCATAGCTCAAGAGAGCGGGGGAAATTGGGGAGTAAGCAGATCAGACAGCAAGGCTACAGGGGGTTATCAGATAACCCCTGTTTATTTACAGGACGGGAATAAGTTTGCCGGAACGTCATTCACGCTGAATGATATGCACGATCCGGAGAAAGCTCAGGTTATCAAAGATGCTTGGGAGGGTCATTATTACACTCAGTTTGAGAATGAGAATGGACGGCAGCCTTCGGATAGGGAAAAGGCAATGATGCATCATGGAGGCCCCGGAGGATGGAAGCAGCCTGACGCAAGAGATTCCCTTGGTGTATCAAATTCTGAATACGCTGATCAGGTTTTGGGTCGGATGAATGGCGTTAAGAGTAATCTTAAGATAGATCCTAACGACATTACTTGGGATAAACCATTAAAAATAGATCCTAACGACATTACTTGGGATAAACCAAAGACAACTCCAAAACAGCCAGGTCTTTTAGATCAGGCGGGAAGTTTTCTCTCAAGTGCAGCGAAGCATGTCGGGGACACAGCAAACAACGTAGGGGATGCCATAGGACGGGCCGTGAACATCGGTGAGCAGACGCTAACGGACGGCATTGATAAAGTTACAGGTTCGTTTGGAAATGCTGCCGCGGGGGCTGAAAACATGTTTTCTGGCGCAATGGCTCCGGAGCTTGTTGTGAAGCCTGTTCTATACCAGAAACGGGATATCGGTCAGGATATTCAAGCGGTTCAGTCAGCATTTAAGGGCAATCCGGGAGAAGATAGCCCATTAGTAGCAGCGGGGAAGGTTGTCCAGAACATACCGTTTTATGTGGATACGGCGAGAACGCAAGGAGCTCAGTTTCTTTCCGGATTATTACAAGAGGCGGTAAAGAATTCGGGGCCTAATGATCCTGAGTGGTTAAAGAAGTTAGTTACTGATGGGGCTTATTCATTAAGCCAGTATAGCCCTACTCCTGAAGGGTTCCAGAAGCCAAGAGAAACACCTATCAATGCGTCGAAGGGGAGCTTAGCTGGAGCCATTAAGGATTTCGGGCCTTATGTACCGTCTCTTGCTGTTGGTATCGTAAACCCTGTTGCTGGTGCAGTAATGGCTGGGATGCAAACAGCAGGAGATCAGTACCAGCAGGACATCAATTCAGCCGTTTCAAACGATATGGCTCTTAAACATGCCGGTGTTTCGGGCATGTCTCAGACCGCTTTGTTCAGTCTCCCTGTTCACAAGATACTTGGCCCGCTTATGGCTCCTGAACTCAACTTGATTCAGAGAACTTTGGGCGGAGCTGTTTCTGGTGAGATGCTTGGAAAATTCTCGCAGGCGATGCAGATAGGTATTGATAAGGGTACCGTCAATCCGAACATAACCTTCGGGCAAGCATGGGATCAGTGGAGCAAAGAAGGTAACGGTGCTGGAGCGGTCGTTGGCGGTCTGTTAGGTGCAGCAGCTCATCCATTCGTATATCGTGAAACGACCTACACACCTTATGATAGAAGCACACTCAAGAACCCTGCACTTCCAGAGGATGGAACGCAGCCGCCAGCTCCACCAATAATAAGGGGTGAACTCCCTCCGGGGTCTGGCGGGAAACTGCAACATGAATATGGAGCTGCACCTGTTCCACCACAAGAACAGACGGCTCCTGCACCAGTACAAAAGAGTATGATTGATCTTGTCAATGAGAAGTTGGCTGCAAGAGGATTACCACCAGCAACACACGAGCAGCTTTCTCCATTCGTTGAGCAACTCATACGACAGGACCAGCCATATACCCCAGCGCAGTTGCCGGAGGTTACACAGAACATCCCTGAAACATCCCCAAACTATCCTCAAATTATCCCTGAACAGCCGGTACCTGTTGAAACTCAGGTAAATTCACCGGAATTGGTGAACAAATCAGCAGAAATACAGCAAGAAGTACCGGTAAATTTACCGGAACTGGTGAATAAGTCATTGCCGGAACTTGAGAAGCTTTATTCCGAAAAGAAGAGTGAAGAATCACAAGGAGACTTATCTGTATTTGGTACTCAAGAAAGACTTGACGCATACAATAAGGCGCTCCGAATGCGTGACTCTTATGATGAAGAAAGATCAAAAAAAGGAGATGATCTTGTCCAAGAAATAGAGTCCAACCTTACCGAAGATCAGAGAAATAAATTATTTCTTGTCGGATATTCTTATACATCAGATGACATTAAGGCACTTATTGATGCGGCAGGTCAACTTGATTTCAGCTCACCTGAAGCACTCGGAGCATCATTAAGATATGCTGTCACAAAAATAGGGAAGCCTACCTCTGTTGAAAAAATGGATAGTACACAGTTAGAGGCTTATTACCAGTTTAAGACAGCCGAAGCAGAAGTTCAGAAAAGGGGGTGGGACTCTTCGATAGTATCAAAACACGCGATTGAAGGAGCGGCTTCAAGGTTTACTGATCCACAAGATGCGGAGTTCATGCTTCAGCAGTTCATCAAGCCATCGGCAAAACAAGCTGAAATTATTCCTAAAATTATTCCTGAAAATATTCAGTGGGATGAGGCATCTCCTGATCTTCAACCAAAGGCAGAAGATTCCATTAAATCGGCGCCTGAAACTGTCACTGACCAAGCCCGCAAGCAAGAGATATTGAACAGCATCCGTGAAGGTGAAATGCTCATCGAGAGTGGGAAAAGTATAAGCGGAGAGCCTCTTTCTGATGCGATGAAAGCATCTATTCGACGCAGTATTGCCAATGCGAAATCTAAGATAGGACAGAGTGATGGCGGTACTCTTCATCTACCGGGAAGCACACCAGTTCTTGAGGAAGAACCTGTAACGAATGGAGTAAAAAACATCATCAAAGGCGGAGAGACTGATCTTATCGCCAATGGTAAAGAGTATGGAAAAGGACAATACGCCCTCATCGAGAAAGGGGATATTGTTGCCTCTCACTACCCTGATTCATTCAAGGAAAACAAGAGTTATCCGCAGGAGAGACAGAATAGAGACTATACCAGTCTTGAAGTAAGAGGGAAGGCTGAGGATATTATCAAGGGAATTACTGATAAAGGGTTCAAGGAGATATTACAGCAGGGATATGCTTCAGATTCGGGGATCCCTGTTGTAAATAATGCGGGTGAAGTCTTGTCAGGAAATAACAGGACGTTTGCTATCCTTCGTGATTACCAGAAGTATCATAACGCACTGAAAGGGACAAACCTTGCTCAGTTTGGTCTACATCCTAATGACCTTGCAGGGATGAAAGAACCAGTTCTTGTCAGGTCTATGACTGATAAAGGGAAAGAACCTGACTTTGTTATTGACTCCAATGTTCAGCAGGTAAAAGGATTGACTTCTTCGGAGATACAGAAACACTACACTGCACTACCTGACAAAAACAAGGCCGATGCGCGAAAAGCGATATCCGGTATTTATGAAGAGTTCAATAAAAGTGGAGACGCAAAGATCAATACCTTTCTTGGGAATCTTCGAGTCTCAGAGTTGCCAACAGTAACCCTCCGACAGCTCCAAGAATCTCAAGTCTTGAGCCCATCAGATATTCAAAGAAATTCGTTAACCAGTGTCGGAATTGAAAAGATAAAGATACTGGCTTTAACGCTTCTGAATGAAGACATGAGAGTATCGTCACCTGCTCTTGATTATTTGACTGAATCGAAAGAAGGGAATGCAAATCTTGATAGAAAGTTTGATGCGGCAATAGGCGATCTGTTCAGAATGAAGGATGAACAGCCTGAAGAGTACAAATCTGAGATGGAAGACCTTGGGAAAGCTCTTGTCCGAGTGATCGACTTTATAAACCATCCTGACCAGTATAAAGCGCAAACGAGAGAGTTATCCTTGAGTAAGGCCGCAAGAGGCGTTTCAGTGACTGACGAACCGTTGAGCAAAAACGCTGAAACATATCTTAGAGCACTGGCTTCTCCAACGCTTAACTCCTTTAAAAATCTTGTTGGCGATAAGGTAAGTATGCAAGAGGATTTGTTTTCTGGCTCTTCCGGCAACGCGATGTCAGGAAAGAAGTCTAAAATATTCTCGAAAGACAGACCCCCTGAAGCGGCCCAGGGTGATGAGGCTCCTGAGACAGCAAAGGACGCGTTTGATGCAAGGAAAGAACTTCACGCCAACACAACCAAGATTATTTCAAAAGATTCAACGGGGAATCGGTGGGTACCTCTTGATGATGTTATGCGATGGCTTATCCCTGCGTCCCGGTCTATTGATGCAAGAGAAACTGCGCTAACGATACGGCAGCACGCCGCTGAAATGGCTCATAAACAGAGCGTAGCCGTACATCAGACGAAGGCGATTGTAAATGCGTTCTGGAAGATTTCTCCGCAAGCAAGATTACAGTTCATTTTCGACATGGAATCTGGTCGGAAACAGCCGAACAGTGCTCTACAAGAGATGGCCGACACCATGCGGAAGATGATTGATAGTCGAAGGCTTGAGATTCAGAAACTTGGCAACGGGAAACTTGACCAGTACATTGAGGACTACTTTCCGCATATCTGGAAGAATCCAGAAAAAAACGGATTTTTTAACAGAAGGCCCATTGAGGGCAGCAAGAGTTTTCTGAAACAGCGGTCAATACCAACAGTTGAGGACGGTTTGAAGTGGCGTGTTTACTCCAAAGATGGAGACATGCTTAAATCTTTTTCGGGTGAGACGGATGCGAGAGCGTTCGAAGAGAAACTCACTGATGCAGGCATAAAAGAACCTTTGGAACTCGTCACGAACAACCCAATGGAGTTGGTCTTGCTGAAGTCCTATGAGATGGACAGGTACTTGTTCGGGCAGAAGCTCATGACGGAACTTAAGGATAGAGGGCTACTGAAGTTTGTTTATGCATCAAGTAAGCCTGAAGAAGGGATGGTTCCTATAGACGATAGGTCAGCCGTTGTTTACGCTCCGCCAGAGATTGACATAGAGGAGGCTTATGATGAGAAGCTGATGCAGGGTTTAATGGATTTCTCGAAATCACTTGGCATTGATGTTCAGAGAAAGGTAAAAATTGGTGGTGATGCTTGGGGTCGTGCTTATGGAGATAAAAAGATTGTTACGAAGTTTGCTGGCCCTGAAACGGTTCTTGAGCATGAAATAGGGCACATTATTGATAATCGGTACGGTTTGTTTGATTACTTGCAGAAAAGTAATCCTGATCCTGTAGAGAGAAAAGAGATAACAAAAGAACTCAGGGATCTTGCTGACATGCGATACGAGGGGAATGACTCTAATAAAGTTGATGACTCCTTTAAGAAATACGTTAGGAGAGGGTCTGAAAAAGCAGCGAACCTTGTGCATGCTTACCTTTACGCTCGTGACAGAATGAGAGATGTAGCACCAAATACATTTAAAGCTTTTGAAAGATTCCTCAAGATATATCCAGAATTATCAGGTCTTAAAGATATAAAACCATCTCTTGTCCTTGGAACCAGTACCGGAAAACTGAAAATACCTGGCGTTACAATCCTTGGCCGTTACCACGCTCAAGAAGCCGTTGCTACTATTCTTAACAACCATCTTTCTCCCGGTCTGAACGGGAAATGGTACTATGAGATGCTCCGCCAGCCGGGGAACCTTCTCAATCAGGCGCAACTTGGTTTGTCCGCGTTCCACTTGACCTTCACGGCTATGGATTCCACTATTTCAAAGGTAGCTCTCGGAATCGAAAAGGTCTCTCAAGGAAAGATCGGTAGTGGACTTTCTGATATGGCGAAAGGTGTTGTTCCTTTATATGCCCCTATTACCAATATTTTGATAGGAGATAAGCTTGTTAAACTTTATCGAGAATCCCATGAGAACTTCATTAAGGGTGATAAGGATTTACAGGCAATGGTCGAGGGTATTATTTCTGCTGGTGGCAGGGTGACGATGGATCAGGTTTATAAGAACTCTTCTGTTGAGAATTTCCGAAATGCGTGGCGGAATGTAAAAGAAGGCCCTGTTGATCTTCGGTATTCTTCCGCTGGTTCCGCGGTCTGGCACGCCCTTGGCGCGGTCATGGAGAAGGCATCGTCCCCTATCATGGAATACATGGTTCCTCGTATGAAGCTTGGGGTATTTGCTGATATGGCAAAGAACCAGATTGAACGGTTAGGGCCGGACGCAAATCATGAGGAGGTAAGGGATGCGCTTGCGAAGGTATGGGATTCAGTGGATAACAGACTTGGACAGGTCGTTTATGATAATCTGTTCTGGCATAGAACCATGAAGGATATCGGGATGATAAGCGTTCGTTCACTCGGATGGAATCTTGGAACATTCCGTGAACTTGGCGGCGGAGGAGCTGATGTTTTAAATGCATACAAGAGAGTCAAGGACGGCGACTCATTCATGACGCATAGATTATCTTATCTTTTAGCTCTTCCTGCCGTGACGGCTCTGTATGGGGCATTGTACCAGTATCTTGCTACAGGTGAAGGGCCGCAGGAACTGAGAGACTATTTCTTTCCGAAAACAGGCAAGAGACTGCCAAACGGAAACAAAGAACGTATATCTATTCCGGGGTATATGCCAGATGTTTATAAGTTTTCATCAAAACCTTTTGATACGATTTTACATAAGCAGTCGCCGTTGATCTCTATGACCGCTGACATGATAAGGAATAAGGATTTTTACGGAGTAACGATTATGAATGAAGATGACCCTGTAATATCTAAACTCATTTCAGAGGGAAAGTATATCGGCAAGCAGTTCCTTCCGTTCAGTGTTCGTAATGCTCAACAAGCCAAAGATAACGGCGGAGAATTCGGCTCAATGGCTCGTGGGTTTGTAGGATTAAGCAATGCTCCCGCCAGTATCGTAAACACGAAGGCTGAAAACATGATGGCGGAATACGGACGGCAGAACATGCCTGCAGGGTCAAGGACGCAAGAGCAGGCCGACAAGTCAAAACTTACAGGACAGCTTCGGAATGCGTTGTACTTAGCGAAGGAGAGTAAAGACCCTGATGCGACAACTGAGGCAAATCAGAAAATATTTACCGCAATGAAAACCGGAGAAATTACTCAGGTGCAAGAAAAACGGATTCTATCTGGATCAGGAATTGATCCCGAAGCGTATCACTTCAAGGGCCTCCACGCAGATCAAGCTATGAAGGTCTATGAGGCCGGCACTGATGAAGAGAAAGGTCTATTCAGACCTATTATGATCAAAAAGATGCAATCGGCATGGCGGAATAATCCTGAAGAGAGGACTGCCATTTCAGATTTTATGACGAAATATGGACTTCGAGTGAATAAATAGTCCGTTTTAATGATTGATTTCCGGCGGTATGATGTAAGAAATTAAATCATACCGCATGGCACAGGTTAACAAGACGATATCGCAACTTACTCCTCTCGCTCCCGGGCTTGTTGCTGGTAATGACCTACTTCTCATCGTTGATGTCAGTGAGTCACTCCCGGCCAATAAGAACAAAGTGATTACCACATCAGATCTTTCTACGATATTTAAAGGATCATCCGGCTCGGCTGCTACAGTGTCAGTTGGGACGGTTACTACTGGTGCTGCCGGGAGCTCTGTCATTGTTACGAATGTCGGATCTTCGTCTGCTGCCACACTTAACTTCACGATACCGAAGGGAGATACCGGATCATCCGGCTCGGCTGCTACAGTGTCAGTTGGGACGGTTACTACTGGTGCTGCCGGGAGCTCTGTCATTGTTACGAATGTCGGATCTTCGTCTGCTGCCATACTTAACTTCACGATACCGAAGGGTTCCGATGGAGCAGGGAGCGGTACCGTTACTAATGTTACTGGTACGGCACCTATATCTGTAGTAACGGGGACAAGCACGCCGGTAATAAGCCTTCCTCCCGCCACAGGATCGGTGGATGGGTATCTATCACACACCGACTGGAACACGTTTAACGGGAAGCAGCCCGCGGGAACATACGCAACGGGCTCGGGAACATGCAGCGGCACGAATACCGGAGATCAAACCCTATCGGGATTAGGCGGTGTCGCTATGGGAGGTCTTGCTGGGGGTCAAATCATCAAAGGTGGGATAGGCGTAACCGACGCGCTGTCGCTCATTGGTACATCTGGTAATGGCGTGGCCACTGTGCCAGCGTTTAATTTTAACGTTGGAAATAACGGTTCAATTAATGCCATAACTATTTTGAATAATGGCAACGTCAGCCTTGGTCCTACCAGCTTTAGCGCGAAGTTCAATATTGATAATAGTTCAGGTGCAGTTGGCTCCATAATGACTGATTTAATTGGGATATCGGAAGTTTACACCGGCACCCAAGGAAGTATGCCGTATAATCCGGCAGGAACACTTTTAAGATTAACTACAAATAATACCTCCAGTGGAAAGTTAGGGGCTTTAATAACGTTCAATGCATACAACAATACTTCGACCACTGGAGCATATTTTGGAGCCGCAGCAGGGGACACTATAAATGGTTCAGCAAATTTAGTTTTTGGCCGCAGGAATAGCGCACTCGTGTGGTCAGAAACTATGAGGATTGATCTGAATGGCAACGTCGGAATTGGTACAACTACACCAGGAGGTAAACTCGATGTTAAAGGGGTAGGAACAACAACAGGGGTAACGCTTCAGACCAAGGATTCAAATGACGTAGTCAAGTTTCAGGTACTTGACAACGGCAATATATCAATGACGGGAGCGATAACAGCACTCCGTGAGACGAGAGTCACGATGGGTGCTAATGACATTAACCTATCGTTGGGTAATGTCTTCACGAAGACAATATCAGGAGCTACAACATTAACTCTTAGTAATGTCTCATCATCAGGGGTTGTGAATGAGTTTATCCTTGATATAACGAACGGCGGAGCTTACACCGTTACATGGTTCTCAGGGGTCAAATGGTCTGGTGGTACAGCTCCAACATTAACAACTTCAGGGAGAGATCTTGTGGATTTCATATCGCATGATGGGGGTGCGACATGGAGCGGAGTTGTAAACAAGGACATGAAATGAGTATAAGGGACATTATAATGCTCATGAACAATAGCATTGTTCATGGTTCCGTAACATATACAGCCTCTGCATTTTGGACATGCCCTATTGGCGTAACGTCGTTACGTGTACAGCTATGGGGTACGGGAGGAGGAGGTGGTGCTGGTAACGGTGCTCAGGGCGGCCGTGGCGGTGGCGGCGGAGCGTACTCCGAATCCACAGTAGCAGTAATACCCGGGAACAACTATTATGTATCAGTATCGGCACCGGGAGCAGCATCAGGTTATAATGGGGCTGATGGTGACGATACAGTGTTTGGCGCCTCAATGGTAAAAGCTGCTGGCGGTAAAGGCGGGTCTTTCGGAGTGAATTCGTCTTATGGGGGATCTGGGGGATTAGCCTCTTCCTCGATAGGAACGATTACATATTCCGGAGGTAATGGTGGAGACTTCGACTCGGGAAATCCAACATTAGGAGGCGGTCAAGGCGGTGGTGCTGGGTCATCAGGAAATGGATATGCCGCTAATCTATCAGTAAACGGATCTCCTGGTGCTGGTATCTCTCCACCCAATTCAGGCGGTCAAGGCGGCAACAGTACTCATAATGGAAGCCCCGGATTTCCGGGGCAAGCAATTTTAACATGGTAATATGATCATGATTATAAACACAACCACAAAAGAACAAATTCAGGATTTTGAATTGCGAAGATTATTTCCGGAAACATCATTTCCGGAAAAGTTAAAAGACGAAGATATAGCGCCATTCGGGTACGCTATTGTCTTCACTGATGTAGAGAAACCAACGCCATCACTCTATCAGAAATTAGTGTCTGCATCAGCGCAGGTTATAGCTGGTAAGTATCAAGAGATATGGATTGTAGAGGATATGACAAGCGATGAAATACTCGCTGTTGATGCAAGAATACAGAGAGATATTATCAACACAACACAGTGCCGACTTGATGCTTTTGCACAATTGAGAGGGTACGACGGGATAATGAGTGCCTGCACGTATTCGGACAGCTCCATCCCTGCTTTTAGCACAGAGGGAAAGTATGCCGTGGTAGCAAGAGATACGACATGGGCAGCGTTATACACATTACTTGCGGACGTTGAAGCAGGTACAAAGCCTAAGCCTGTCGGGTATGAAGACGTAGAGGCACTTTTGCCAACACTAACATGGCCTTAGAAGAGGCCGCAAATAAAAAAAGAAAAATGGAACAGCCCATGACATGGATGCAACACCCTGACGTTGTTCAGGCGTTTATTGTCGGATTATTAAGCCTCTTGTCGTTGCTCATGACAGGTCTGGTAGGAGTAGTCATTATGTGGAGTAAATGGGTCAGTGACAACTTCAAGACCGCCGCAGACCAACATGAAAAACATGATGGCAGAATAGTCGCGGTAGAAACTAAAGTGTCTCGGCTTGAAGGAGCTCATGACACAAACCATCCAATTTTTGGAGCTCATCTATGATCAACAGCAGAAAGATTGAAGACCTCCACCCTCACGTACAACCGCTATGCGAAAATTTCTTGTCAGAATGCAAGAAGTCAGGCATTGATATACTGATTACCAGTACTTACAGGGATATCGAGAGCCAGAACACTCTTTATGCTCAAGGCAGGACGAGGCTGGGGCTAATCGTGACGAATGCAAAAGGCGGGCAGAGCTTCCACAACTACTGTGTGGCTTTCGACACCGTGCCAGTCGTGCATGGGAAACCTGACTGGGATAATGAGGACTTGTGGCTGAGTATTGGCCACATCGGTAAATCTTGTGGACTTGACTGGGCTGGCGACTGGAAAAGTTTCAAAGAGAAGCCGCACTTTCAATTTAGTGGCGGACTATCAATAAGAGATTTTCAGGCAGGGAAAACCCTTCCTGAGTAATAACAACCAACCAACAAAAGGAGAACAACACCATGGACTTTTCAAGCATTTCCGGATTCCTA
>Ga0208507_1000372_pt1 | contig 30081 bp, 26 predicted proteins | sample CryBogCBH12Aug01_FD_184626 | JGI IMG/M metagenome (GOLD analysis project Ga0208507, IMG submission 184626) | Freshwater microbial communities from Crystal Bog, Wisconsin, USA - CBH12Aug09.1 (SPAdes) (version 2) | ecosystem: Environmental > Aquatic > Freshwater > Lake | place: Crystal Bog... | reverse complement strand
CGGATCCGGCGCTTCCCGCAGAACGACCCGGCCACGGCCCTCTTCAGCAGGGACCTCATCGCCTTCGCCCGCGCCAGGGGCTGGTACAAGGGCGAGGACACCGCCTTCAGCTTCGCCGACACCTACGCGCCCCTGTCCTTCGGCGCCCTGCGCGCCTGCGAGGCCCGGGTCTGGAGCCTCTTCCGCCGGGCGGCCCCCAGCCTGAAGCTGCCCATCGACTTCGTGAAGGCCGAGAAGGGCGCCAGGCCCATGCCGCTCTTCATCAAGCCGGACCAGAAGCTGGACGTCCACGATGCCATGGAGCTGATGCGGGACCACTACGAGGGCACCGAGTTCGACATGACCCAGGATGTGGGCGCCGGGGCCTACAAGCTGCCCTACCGCTGGCGACCCATGGGCTTCAAGATCGACGGCCAGGACTACATCCACGAGCGGGCCATCAGCACCCAGCAGACGGGCTTCTCCTTCGTGAGCCAGGCCCGCTCCTGGCTGCCGAATCCCGTGGGGGGCGTGCTCTGGTTCGGCGTGGACGACACCTTCACCACGGTCTACGTGCCCATCAGCTGCGCCATCACCGCACCGCCCCGGGCCTTCGCCATCGGCACGGGCAACTTCGACGAGTTCAGCTGGGACAGCGCATTCTGGACCTTCAACTTCGTCTCCAACTACACCTACACCCGGTGGAGCGACATGATCGTGGACGTGCAGAAGGTCCAGCGCGAGTACGAGGGCCGCTACCTCGCCGGCCAGGCCGAGGTGGACCGCACGGCCCTGGACCTCTACCGGAAGGATCCCGCCCAGGCCCAGGCCTACCTCACCCGCTACGCCGCGCAGGAAACCGAGCAGCTCATGACCCGCTGGAAGAAGCTGGGCGAGTTCCTGATCTGGAAGTACCTCGACGGCAACGTGCGCGGACCCAAGGGCGAGGTCACCCACCCCAAGGCCCCCGAGGACTGGCTGCGCTGCATCGTCAAGGAGCACGGGGATGTCATCAAGGTGAAGAAGGTTGAGGGGTTGGTACCTGACGAAGACTAGTGTTCGCTGAAAATCTCCGATTATCAGATACGAGGTCCCGCTCGCGGGGCCTCGCGCTGGATTGGAATGGGTATCATCTTTAGTCTCACGAGGTCCTTATGCGCCGACCTGATCCGCACTCCCACTACGACTCTGCGCAGCCCAAGGCCCGGCGCCTGCGGCTGAAGCTGGGGGTGGACTTCGCCAGCAAGCGCATCGACGGCGAGGTGGTGCTGGAGTTCGGCGCCAACGCCAGCGGCGCCCTGGACCTCGACACCAAGGGCCTCGAGATCCTGTCCGTGCAGGTGCCCGGCCACGGCCCCATCCCCTGGGAGCTGGGCGAGGCCGACGCCATCCTCGGCAGTCCCCTGCGGCTGACCCTGCCCGCGGCGACCTCGGAGGTGGTCATCGCCTACCGCACCTCTCCGGACGCCATGGCCCTGCAGTGGCTGGAGCCCAGCCAGACCGAAGGCAAGGTGGCCCCCTACCTCTTCAGCCAGTGCCAGCAGATCCACGCCCGCACCATGGTGCCCTGCCAGGACACCCCCGTGGTGCGTGTGGCCTACAAGGCCGAGGTGATCGTGCCCGAGGGCCTCACGGCAGTCATGAGCGCGGGCCCCGCGGGCGACGAGGCCACGGGCGATGGCCGCCACACCTTCCGCTTCACCATGCCCCAGCCCATCCCCTCCTACCTGCTGGCCCTGGCCGTGGGCCGCCTCGCCAGCCGCGATCTCAGCCCCCGGGCCCGGGTCTGGGCCGAGCCCGAGACCGTGGAGGCCGCCGCCTGGGAGTTCGCGGGCGTGGAGGACATGATCCTCAAGGCCGAGGGGCTCTTCGGGCCCTACCCCTGGGACCGCTACGACATGCTCGTGCTGCCGCCATCCTTTCCCTATGGCGGGATGGAGAACCCGCGCATGACCTTTCTCACGCCCACCCTGCTGGCGGGGGACCGCAGCCTGGTCGACGTGGTGGCGCACGAGCTGGCCCACAGCTGGACCGGCAACCTGGTCACCAACGCCAGCATGGAGCACTTCTGGCTCAACGAGGGCTTCACGGTCTGGGCCGAGCGCAAGATCCTGCGCATCCTTCATGGCGACGATGCCGCGGCCCTGGGCTGGGCCATGGGCCAGAAGGCCCTGGAGGACAGCCTCGAGCGCTTCGCCGGCGAGCCGCACCTGACGGTGCTGCGCATGCACCTGGCAGGCATCGATCCCGACGACGCCTTCTCCAGCATCCCCTACGAGAAGGGCGCCCGCCTGGTGGCGGCCCTGGAGCGCGAGGTGGGCGAGGATCGCTTCCATCGCTTCATCCGTGAGTACATGGACGCCTTCCGCTTCACCTCCATCACCACCGAGCAGTTCTGCGCCTTTGTGGACGCCAAGCTGCCGGGTGCCCTGGCGGCCGTGGACGCTCGGGCCTACCTGGACCAGCCGGGGCTGCCGGCCTCGGCCCCGCAGTTCCGCAGCGCCCAGCTTGACACCCTGAGTGCCCTGGCGGACAGCTGGGGCGCCGGCGGCCGACCCACGGACAGCCAGATCGCCGCCTGGAGCACCAACGAGCTGCTGGTCTACCTCCAGAAGTTGCCGCGCCAGGTCACGCAGGCGGACTGCGTGTGGCTGGACCAGCACTTCCAGCTCATGGGCCGGGGCAACCACGAGATCCTGGTGGAGTGGCTCACTCTGGCCGCCGCCGCGGACTACGAGCCCGCCTTCCCGAAGCTCCGGGAGGTCCTCCTGCGGGTGGGCCGCATGAAGTACCTCCGCCCCCTCTACGGCGCCCTGGGCGCCACTCCGCGCACCCGCGCCCTGGCCCGGGAGATCTTCGCCGCCGCCAGCCCCGGCTACCACGGCCTCTCGCGCCGCGTGGTCCAGGGCATGCTCGAGAAGTTCCCCGCCTGATGGCCCGGCCTGCGAGCCCCGAACCGGACCAGGAGGGCCTCCATCTTCCGGAGAACGCCTTCCGCGTGCTGAAGGAAGGCGAGACCTACCAGCCGGTCGTCCCGGCCACGGAGCACCCGCCCGAGGTCACCGTGCGCAGCGTGGTCTCGGGCTTCCTCTGGTCCGTGCTGTTCTCCGCCGCGGCCACCTACATCGCCCTGAAGCTGGGCCAGGGCATCGAGAGCGCCATCCCCATCTCCATCCTGGCCGTGGGGTTCTCGGTCCTGGCGGTCAGGGTGCTCAAGCGCCGGTCCTCCACCCTGCTCGAGAACGTGAACATCCTGGCCATCGGCGCCACCAGCGGCATCATCGCCGGCGGCAGCGTCTTCGTCATGCCCGCCCTGCACATCCTGGAGCTGAAGACCGGCTTCTGGCAGATCTTCCTGGTGCCCCTGCTGGGCGGCATCCTGGGCGTCTTCTTCCTGGCCCCCTTCCGCCGCTACTTCGTGCGGGACCTCCACGGCCGCCTGCCCTTCCCCGAGGGCACCGCCACCACCGAGATCCTCATGGCCGGCAAGCGGGGCGGGCACAGCGCCATCGTCCTGACCTACTCCGCCCTCACTGCCGCGGCCTTCGACTTCGTGGGCCCCGCCATGCGCGGCTGGGCCGAGAACTTCAGCACCGCCTCCATCGGCGCCCTGGACGCCTTCACCGGCCGCTTCAAGGCCGTGTTCTCCATGAACACCGCCGCGGCCGTCCTGGGCCTGGGCTACATCATGGGCCTCCAGTACGCGGCCATCATCATGGCGGGCAGCCTGCTCAGCTTCCTGGTGCTGGTGCCGCTCTTCGCGCACCTGGGCCAGTTCATCCCCGGGGCCATCTCCGCCGGCGCGATCCCGCTGCACAGCATGGGCTACGAGGCCATCTTCGCCAGCTACGTGCGGCCCGTGGGCATCGGCGGCATCTTCGCCGCGGGCATCATCTCCATCCTGAAGATGTCCCCGGTGATCGGGAAGGCCACCCGGCAGGCCTTCGGCGAGCTCGCCCACCTCCTGAAGGGCGGCGCTCGCCAGGCCGAGGACATCCGCACGGACCGCGCCCTGCCCATGAGCGTGAACCTGCTCGGCATCGTGGGCGTGGCCCTGGCGATCCTGGCCTATTTCCGCTTCTCGGTGCTGGCGGGCGAGGCCCGGAGCCTGTACCTGGCCCTGGCCGCCACAGGCCTGACCCTGGTGATCACCTTCCTGTTCACGGCCGTCAGCGCCTGGGCCGTGGCCATGATCAGCACCACCCCCGTCAGCGGCATGACGCTCACCACGCTCATCGTCACCGCGGCGGCCCTCTCCACCCTGGGACTCGCGGGCCGCAGCGGGATGCTGCAGGTGCTGCTGGTGGGCGGCGTCGTCTGCTCGGCCCTCTCCATGGCCGGCTCCCTGGTCACCCAGTACAAGATTGGCTACTGGCTGGGGGCTACCCCCCGCACCATCGAGATCAGCAACATCGTGGGCAGCGTCGCCGCCTCCGTGGCCACCACCGCCGTCATCCTGCTCATGGCCAAGGTCTACGGCTTCTCCCCCAGCGCCCTGCACCCCCACCCGCTGCCCGCGCCCCAGCCCAACGCCATGGCCGCGGTGCTGCGGGGCGTCTTCGGCGGGGCCGGCGCACCCTGGTTCATGTACGTCATCGGCGCCGTCATCGCGGCGTCCGTGGAGATGTGCGGCGTGTCCGGCCTGGCCTTCGCCATGGGGATGTACCTGCCCATGGAGCTGAACTCCCCCTTGGTGCTGGGGGCCGCCGTGGCCTGGTTTGTGGAGCGGTCCAGCCAGGATGCGACGCTGGCCAAGGCGCGACACGAGAAGGGCACGCTCATCGCCTCGGGCTTCATCGCCGGGGGCGCCCTGGTGGGCGTGCTCGCGGCCTTCCTCAAGTTCATCGAGGACTCCGCCCACGTGCACCTCATCCCCGATGTGACCACCTGGGGCGGCTTCGGGGTGTTCGTCGGCGCCTGGGGCAACTGGCTCGGCCTGGCCGTGTTCCTGCTCCTGGCCGCGGGCCTCTACCTGGATGCCTGCCGCGAAAAGGTGGGATCCTGAAGCACCGATTCTGAAGCACGCACTGCCACCTGCCCCCGAGGAGTCCCCATGTCCCACGGTACCGAACCCCAGGAGATCAAGGGCCTGCCGGCCAATGCGCGGCGGCCGCTGGACCTGGGTGAAGCCTACGTGCCCCTGGTGCCCCAGGATGGCGTGCCGGAGACCACCCCCCGGGCCATCACCATGGGCCTCATCTTCTGCGCGATCTTCAGCATGGCCGCCGCCTACCTGGCCCTCAAGCTGGGCCAGGGCATCGAGGCCGCCATCCCCATCGCGATCCTGGCCGTGGGCCTCTCCCGCTTCTTCCCCCGGAAGAACACCATCCTCGAGAACGTCATCGTCCAGAGCATCGGCGCCAACAGCAGCCACGTGGTGAGCGGCGCGGCCTTCACCATCCCGGCCCTCTACATCCTGGCCCAGACCCCGGGAAGCGGCGTGCCCACGCCCACGCTGTGGCAGGTGGTGATCGTGAGCTTCCTGGGCGGCTGCATCGGCATCCTGTTCCTGGTGCCCCTCCGCCATCACTTCATGGTGGAGAACCACGGCATCTTCCCCTGGCCCGAGGCCACCGCCACGGCGGAGATCCTGGTCACCGGTGAGAAGGCGGGCAACCAGGCCAAGGAGCTGGCCGTGGCCGCCTTCATCGGCGCGGCCTACGACGGCATCGTGTCCATCTTCCGGGGCATGGGCGAGTACCTGCGCCTGGAGCACGTCTGGGTGGGCCACGCCCTGCGCCAGAAGTTCATGTCCTTCAACTTCCTGAACAGCGCCGCCACCCTGGGCATCGGCTACATCATCGGCCTGAAGTACAGCGCCGTGATCGCGGCCGGTTCGTTTTTCAGCATGTTCGTGCTGGTGCCCCTCTTCCACGCCATCGGCCAGTACGTGCCCATCGTCGTGGCGCCCGGCACGAAGCTCATCGCCAGCATGACGCCGGAGCAGGTCTTCTTCTCCTACGTCCGCATCATCGGCGTGGGCGCCATCGCCGGCGCCGGCATCATGGGCGTCGCCGCCTCCATGCCCAACATGATCCGCAGCATCATCAGCAACCTGAAGGCGCTGGCCAACCGCGACGCGGCTGCCGAGGCCGCGGTCACCGTCCGCACCGACCGCACCCTGGCCGGCTCCATGATCGCCGTGGGCCTGGTCACCTGCGTGGTGGGCACCCTGGCCTTCCTCAGCTTCGGGCTGGGCATCCGCAACGCCCTGGTGCCGGCCCTGGTGGCCACCACCGTCGTCATGATCATCTCGTTCTTCTTCGCGCCGGTGGCCGCCCGGGCCATCGCCACCATCGGCACCAACCCCATCAGCGGCATGACCATGCTGACCCTGGTCATCACCGGCGTGCTCATGCTCAAGCTGAACTTCACCGGCGGCTACGGGATGTTCCTCACCATGATGGTGGGCGGCATCGTCTGCACGGCCCTGGCCGCCTCCGGCGCCTTCAGCACGGACCTGAAGATCGGCCACTGGATCGGCTCCACCCCCGCGCGGCAGATTGGCTGGAAGTTCGTGGGCACCCTGGTGGCGGCCATCTTCACGGGCATCGCCATGTGGCTCATGGCCAAGCAGGTGAACCTGGACGGCACCATGGCCCTGGGCAGCTCCATTCCCGCCCCCCAGGCCAGCGCCATGAAGGCCATCCTCGAGGGCATCTTCGGCACCGTGTCCATGCCCCTGCGCTGGTACGCCTTCGGCCTCGGCGTCATGCTCTCCATCGTGCTGCGCATGGTGGAGCTGCCCGCCCTGGGCTTCGCGCTGGGCATGTACCTGCCCATCGAGCTGAACACGCCCCTCTTCCTGGGCGGCCTGCTGGCCCACTGGGTGAACCGGCCCAAGCCCGGCACCAGCGAGGCGGACGCCAAGGCCCGCGAGAACCGCGGCGTGCTCATCGCCAGCGGCCTCATGGCCGGTGGCGCCATCATGGGCGTCGTGGCCAGCTTCGTGAAGCTCAAGTGGACCGAGGGCTTCCCCATCCTCAGCGCCCACGCTGCCGAGGGCGCCCTCGGCGAGTGGCTCGGCCTCCTCGCCCTCATCGCCCTCTGCCTCTATGTCGTCGTCTACAGTCGCCAGGCCAAGGGCGAGGCATAATCAGGGCATAGATTAAAGATCAACTGATCCAACGCGAAGACGCGAAGGCGCGAAGAAAAGAAGAAGAAAATCTTTCTATTGTTCTTCTTCGCGTCTTCGCGTTGGATCTTGTTCTTTAGCCCCTCAGCGCGTCGAGCAGTTCAGGTGCGACGCCCGGTGTGCCGGTGACGAGGCTGCCGCTCTGGAACCAGTCCTGGCGGCCTTCCCAGTCGGTGATGACGCCGCCGGCTTCGGTGACGAGGAGGACTCCGGCGGCGATGTCCCAGGGCTTGAGGCCCAGCTCGAAGAAGCCGTCGTAGATCCCGCAGGCGGTGTGGGCGAGGTCCAGGGCGGCGCTGCCGGCGCGGCGGAGGCCCTTGGCGCGGGGGAAGACGCGGCTCAGGGCGGCGTTGAAGGCGGGCCAGCGGTCGCCCAGCTGGTAGGCGAAGCCCGTGGCCAGGAAGGCGCCATCCAGGCCCGGCTGCCGGGAGACGCGCATGGGCCTGCCGTTCCAGGTGGCGCCCTGGCCCCGGGCGGCCAGGAAGCAGTCCCCGCGCAGGGGATCCAGCACGCAGCCCACCACGGGGCCCGCCGCGTCCCACAGGGCCACGGAGACGCACCAGTGGGGGAAGCCCTGGATGAAGTTCAGCGTGCCGTCCAACGGATCCACGATCCAGAGGGTCTCCGTGCTCCCGGAGCCGCCGGACTCCTCGCCCAGGAAGCCGTAGTCCGGGAACCGCGCCGCCAGCTCCGCGCGGATGGCGGCTTCGGCCTCGCGGTCGGCGCTGCTCACGTAGTCGTTCTTGGTCTTCTCGGTGATGGCGGCGGGGTCCAGCTTCCGGAAATACCCCACCAGGACCTCGGCCCCGGCCCGGGCGGCGCTCAGGCAGGCTTCGCGTTGCGCATCGAGCATGGTCACTTTCCTGTTCCGGCCGCGGCGGCCTCGGCGCGGCGCCGCAAGGTCCGGATCATCCCGGGGAAGACAAAGAGGTGGAAGGGCAGCACCGAGTACCAGTAGAGCAGCCCCACCAGCCCGTGGGGCTCGAAGAAGGCGATCTGCTCCAGCCGGGAGCCCTCTCCCTCGGGCCGCACCGTGAACTGGAGCCAGGCATCACCGTTGGTCTTCATCTCCGCCCGCAGGCGCAGCAGCCGGTCCTCCTCGACGGCCTCCACCCGCCAGAAGTCCACGGGGTCGCCCACGCGCAGCTCGCGCGGGTGGCGCCGGCCCCGGCGCATGCCCACGCCGTGGAAGAGGCGATCCAGCATTCCCCGCACCTGCCACATCCAGTTCCCCGCGGGCCAGCCGTTCTCGCCGCCGAGGGCGCAGAAGGCCCGGAAGACCGCCTGGGGCGGCGCCTTCACGTGGCACTGGTGGCGCTCCAGCAGCATGCCCTCGTGGGCGCCCAGGGAGGCCCCCTCGGGCTCGCCCGCGAGGCTGGAGGCCCAGGTGGTCTCCACCCCGTCCTCGTCCAGGCGCTGCAGCGCCAGGGCCAGGGCCTCCCGGTAGCACATGGGCCGGACCGCGAAGACCTCCAGGGCCCGGGGATCCTTGACCACCACCTCGGTGCTCATCCCCTCCACCAGGGGACCGGCCAGCACCAGCGGAATGGGGGTCATCAGGTCCACCCAGAGCACCGAGAGGATGGGCAGGGGCACGTTCATCGGGATGATGATCCGGCGCAGCCCGCGGGCCTCCGCGTAGGCGAGCATCATGCTGCGGTAGTCGAGGATGTCCCCGCCCCCGACCTCGTAGATGCCCGCCGCTTCCGGGTGCTCCAGGGCCTCCACGAGGTAGGCCAGGATGTCGCGCACCCCGATGGGCTGGCAGCGGGTGTTCACCCAGCGCGGCGTGATCATGAAGGGCAGGCGCTCCGTGAGGTGGCGGATCATCTCGAAGCTGGCGCTGCCGCTGCCCACGATCACCGCGGCCCGGAACTCCAGCACCGGGACCCCGGAGGATCCGAGGGCCGCCCCCACCTCCTGCCGGCTGGCCAGGTGGTCGCTGCGGTGGCCGGAGGAATCGCCCAGACCGCCCAGGTAGATGACCCGGCGCACGCCGGCCTTGGCACAGGCCTCGGCGAAGGTCAGGGCCTGGCGCAGATCCCGGCCCCGGAAGTCCGGGCTGTCCTCGCCCATGGCGTGGACCAGGTAGTAGGCCTGGGTGACCCCCTGCAGGGCCGCCTCCAGGGAGGCGGCATTCGCCACATCGCCCTTGACCAGCTCCACCCCGGGCCAGCGCCGGCCTGACAGGCGGTCCGGGTTCCGCACCAGGCAGCGCACCCGGTGGCCTGCCGCCAGCAGCCGGGGCACCAGCCGGCCGCCGATGTAGCCCGTGGCCCCCGTCACCAGGATGAGGGGCCTGCCGGGGTCCATGAACACCGCGCCGATGGGATGGGTCATCCGACGATTATGTACCGCCAATTACTTGACGAATTTGGTAAACTTTATCCGGAGCCAGCCATGCCCAAGGTCATCAACATCGAGCCCACCCCCAACCCGGACGCCCTCAAGTTCCTGGTGAACCCGGCACTGCTCAAGGGCGGCTCGCGGTCCTTCAAGGACTTCGGCGCCGCCGTGGGCGATCCCCTGGGCTCCTGCCTCTTCGGGCTCGGGAAGATCACCTCGGTGTTCTACATGGACCGCTTCGTCACCGTGAACAAGGAACCCTCTGCGGAGTGGAGCGACCTCATCGATCCCATCTGCGACGCCATCGAGGACCTTAAGCTGCCGGAGGACGCCACCGGCGACGCCCCGCTGGCCCCGGGCGGTGACGCCGACGCCACCCTGGCGCGCATCAACGAGCTGCTGGACACCCGGATCCGGCCCGGTCTCGCCGGCGACGGCGGCGGCCTGGAGGTCATCTCCTTCGACGGCCAGACCCTGCAGATCAGCTACCACGGGGCCTGCGGCTCCTGCCCCTCCTCGACCAGCGGCACCCTCTACTACATCGAGGGCCTGCTGCAGGCCGAGATCAGCCCCTCCCTCCGCGTGGTCAGCTGGTAGACCTTGCGCCCCCTGAAAACCCCGGCACCCTAGAGGCACTTCGTGGAGATCCCGCCAGTGGTGGACAAGCCGGTCAAACGCAGCCGAGGCGGCACAGATCCGCTCGCGGCCCTGTCCGACCTCCTCCGGAAGAGCCGGACGGATCCCGCCCACCTCTTCGAGCGCGGCCTGGCCCTCCTGGTGCATGCCCTGGGTGTGGACCGCGCCCTGCTGACCCGCGTCACGGCCCTGGGCTACGAGGTTTTCTGGTGGTCCGTCGGCCCCAAGGGCAACATGGACGGCATCTTCGAGGCGCCGGAGAAGGGCTTCTGCTCCTTCGTGCTCAGTCATCCCGAGCGGCCCCTCACCATCCGCGATGCCGCCATAGAGCCCCGCTGGCACAAGAGCACCGGCTTCCGCGAGCTGGGCATCCGCGCCTACGCCGGCGTGGCGCTCCAGCTCGAGGACAGGTCCATCGGCACCCTCTGCGTGCAGCACCATGCGGCCCGGCCCTTCACCCGGAACCAGATCTCGCTGCTCATGACCCTGGGCCAGCTCATGGCCCGCACCCTGGAGTCCGAGAACCTCAAGCAGGAGCTGCGCTCCGCCGTGGATGCCCTGGAGCTGAGCAGCGCCATCGTGGAAGACAGCACGCTGCAGAGCTCGCGGTCCGGCCTGCCCAACCGCCGGTTCCTCGACATCTGGCTCCGGTCCACGCTGTTCATGTCCCGCCGGCGGCGGGAGCCCATGGCCCTGGCGCTCTGGTCCCAGCCCATGCGGGCGGGCACCAAAGGTCGGCTGGCGGGCGCGTCGCAGCACCTCCGCGGGGAGGATCTCCTGGTCGAGCTGTCCGCGGACGAATACCTGCTGCTCATGCCCCACACCTCCGAGTCCGGCGCCGAGGTCCTGCTGGCGCGGCTCCGCAGCCACCTGGGCGACCATCCCACCGGCATCACCCTGTGGTTCCCCGATGGCAAGGACATGAGCATGAACGCCGCCTTGCGGCGGGTGGCCAAGGCGTTCACCGACGCCAACCGCGAGGCCAAGCTGCTGGTATGGAACCATGGCTGAACCTGGATGCCGGGGCCTGACCCTGGGTTCCGCAGGTGCCCTCCGGGGCGCTGAATACTGTTTAGACACCCGGTTTCCGGCCCGGCATTTTGGAGGTGGAAGTTGGACAGTCCGACCCTGGTGAAGGCCGCCCTGAGCGCCCTGGAGGGACAGGCTGGCCCCAGCCGCGAAGAGCTGTGCCGCTGGTACGAGCTCATGCACCTGGGCCGCATCCTGGACGACAAGGCGCCGAACTACCTGAAGCAGGCCATCGGCTGGTCCTATCACGCTCCCTGTGCGGGCCATGACGGCATCCAGCTCGCTCTGGGCCTGGGCTTCCGGGCGGGCCAGGACTTCCTGTTCCCCTACTACCGCGACCTCCTGACCTGCCTGGCCGCGGGGATCACACCCGAGGAGCTGCTGCTCAACGGCATCTCCAAGGCCACCGACGTGGCCGGTGGCGGCCGCCACATGAGCAACCACTTCGCCAAGCCCGCCATCGGCATCCAGAACGTGTCCAGCCTCACGGGCAACCACACCCAGCACGCCGTTGGCCTGGGCCGCGCCGTCAAGCACTACGGCCGCGACTGCATCGTCTACTGCAGCCAGGGGGAGTCCTCCCTGTCCGAGGGCTACTGCTTCGAGAGCATCAACGGCGCGGACCGGGAGCGGCTGCCGGTCATCTTCGTGGTGCAGGACAACGGCTATGGCATCTCGGTGCCCAAGCGGGACCAGAGCGCCAACGAACACATCTGCGACAACTTCAGCGGCTTCCCGAATCTCAAGATCATCAAGTGCGACGGCCTCGACTTCCCGGACTCCGCGCGCGCCCTGGAGGCGGCCCGGGCCTACGTCCAGTCGGGCCGGGGCCCGGCCATGGTCTACGCCACCTGCGTCCGCATCGGCAGCCACTCCAACTCGGACCGCCACGAGCTCTACCGCGACGACGCCGAGCGCGCCGAGGCCCGGGCCAGGGATCCCCTGCCCCGTTTCCGCACCTACTGCCTGGAGCATGGCCTCGACGAGGACGAGCTGCAGGCCATCGAGATCGACAACCAGGCCCGCTACCTGGCCGCCCACGACCGGGCCATGGCCGCGCCCAATCCGGACCCGGCCAGCATCCACGACTTCGTCATTCCCGAGGCCTGGGTCTCGCCGGACTATCCCGACGGCACACACGCGGCCGTCGGTGACCCGGTCAGTGTGATCACGGCCCTGAACCAGACCCTCAAGGCCGAGTTCCGCCACAACCCGGACACCTTCATCTGGGGCCAGGACATGGCCAACAAGGACAAGGGTGGGATCTTCAACGTCTCGAAGGGCCTGCAGCAGGAGTTCGGCGAGCGGCGCGTGTTCAACGCCCCCATCGCCGAGGACTTCATCGTCGGCACCGCCAACGGCTTCTCCCGCCTGGACGACAAGATCCGGGTCGTGGTGGAGGGCGCGGAGTTCGCCGACTACATCTGGCCCGCAGCGGAGCAGATCGTAGAGACCAGCCACGACTACTGGCGCAGCACCGGCCAGTTCTCCCCCAACATCACGGTCCGCATCGCCTCCGGCGGCTACATCGGCGGCGGCCTCTACCACTCGCAGAACGTGGAGGGCTGGCTCACCACCCTGCCCGGAATCCGCGTGGTGGTGCCGGCCTTCGCGGACGACGCGGCGGGCCTACTGCGCACGGCCCTGCGCAGCCGGGGGACCACGCTCTACCTGGAGCCCAAGTTCCTCTACAACTCGAAGATGGCCTATGCCGTCGTGCCGCCGGACTTCGCCGTGCCCTTCGGCAGGGCCCGCGTCCGCCGCGCCGGCACCGAGCTCACCATCCTCGCCTACGGCACCCCCGTGCACTTCGCCCTGGAAGCTGCCGCCAGGCTTGAGAAAGAGGGCCGGTCCGTGGAGGTGGTGGATCTCCGCAGCCTCAGCCCCCTGGACACCGAGGCCATCGCGCGCTCCGTCAAGAAGACCCATCGCCTGCTCATCGCCCACGAGGACAAGGTCTTCGGCGGCTTCGGCGGCGAGCTGGCGGCCATCGCCGCCTCCGAGTGCTTCCCCTGGCTAGACGCCCCCGTGGAGCGCGTGGGCAGCGAGTTCGTCCCCGTGGGCTTCAACCGCATCCTCGAGCGCGCCACCCTCCCCAACACCGACAAAGTCCTCGCCGCCGCCCAGAAGGTCCTGGCGTTCTGAGTTCCACCCCGACTTGAAGGAGCACGCCATGCAGTTCGGTCCCTGGGATGCCCAGTTCGTCAGCGCCGGCAGCTTCCGCCTGGACGGCGGCGCCATGTACGGCACGGTACCCAAGGCCGTGTGGAACCGCGTGCATCCTGCGGACGCAGACAACCAGATCCTCATGGACACCCAGTGCCTGCTCATCCGCGGCGAGGTGGACGGGAAGCGGCACGTGATCCTGGTGGAGAACGGCAACGGCGACAAGGAGAGCGACGACTTCATGGCCCGGTTCAAGCTGGCCGGCCGGGGCCTCCTCGATGCCAGCCTCGCCAAGGTGGGCGTGAAGCCCGAGGACATCACCCTCTGCATCCTCACGCACCTGCACTTCGACCACGCGGGTGGCAGCACCCGCCTGGGTCCCGCCGGCCAGGCCGTGCCCAGCTTCCCCAACGCCCGCTACCTGGTGCAGGCCCAGGACCTGGCCGATGCCAAGCAGCCCCACCTGCGCGTGAAGGCGAGCTACCTGCCCCCCAACTGGGAGCCCCTGGAGGCCGCGGGCCTGCTGGACACCGTGAACGGCGCCGCCGAGGTGCTGCCGGGCATCTCCGTGCGCCCCGCCCCGGGCCACATCAAGGGCCTGCAGATCGTGGTGGTGGAAGGGGGCGGCCGCAAGCTGTTCTTCGTGTCCGACCTGATCCCCACGTCCCGCCACATCCAGCCCGCCTGGTGCATGGGCTACGACCTGGACGTGGTCACCTGCGTGGATGAGCGCCTGAAGCTGCTCAGCGAGATCACCGGCACCGACGCCATCTGCGCCTTCTACCACGACCCCGACACCCCCGCCGGCACCCTCACCCGCGACGCCAAAGGCAAGTACGTCCTCACCCCCGTGGCGGTCTGAGGCCGCCGACAAGGGCTTTATCCACAGGGATAAGGTCCCTACTGCGCCGCGCCGCCCAGATAGGCCTCTTTGACCCGGGGGTCCTTGGCCAGCTCGGCGGCGGGGCCTTCGAGGACCATGCGGCCGTTCTCCAGGACGTAGCCACGGTGGGCGATCTTGAGGGCCATGTGGGCGTTCTGCTCCACCAGCAGGATGGTCATGCCCTGGGCGTTGATGGCCTGCAGGGCCCGGAAGACCTCCTTCACCAGGAGGGGGCTGAGGCCCATGGAGGGCTCGTCCAGCAGCATGAGCTTGCAGTCCGTCATGAGGGCCCGGCCCACGGCCAGCATCTGCTGCTCGCCGCCCGACAGGGTGCCGCCCAGCTGGGGGCGCCGCTCGGCCAGGCGGGGGAAGAGGGCGAACACCTTCTCGTAGGAGGCGGCGAGGCGCTGCTTGTTCTTCTGGGTCCAGGCCGCCAGGGCCAGGTTCTCCTGCACCGTGAGGTTGGGAAAGATGCCGCGCCCCTCGGGCACGTGGCCGATGCCGAGGGCCACCAGCTCATGGGCCGGGATGGCCTTCACGCTCTGGTCCCGGTAGAGGATGTCGCCGCCCTGGAGGGGCAGCATCCGGGAGATGGCCCGCAGGGTCGTGGACTTGCCGGCGCCGTTGGCCCCCAGCAGGGACACGATCTCGCCTTCCGCGATGGTCAGGTCGATGCCATGCAGGGCCTTGATGGCGCCGTAGGACACGGCCAGTTTCTCGACGCGCAGGAGGGTCATGCCGGCGCCTCCTCTTCGCCCAGGTAGGCCTCGATCACCAGGGGGTTGCGGACGACCTCCCGGGGGGCGCCGCTGGCGATGGTCTGGCCGAAGTCCAGCACCTGCACCTCGCGGCAGAGCTCCATCACCACGGGCAGCTGGTGCTCGATGAGCAGGATCGCCAGGGGGAAGTCCCGGTGGACCTGCTGGATGAGCCGGATCAGCTCCTCCACCTCCCGGGGGTTCATGCCGGCGGCGGGCTCGTCCAGCAGCAGCACCTTGGGGCCGGTGGCCAGGGCCCGGGCGATCTCCAGGCGGCGCTGCTCGCCGTAGGGGAGGCTGCCAGCCTGTTCGCGCTGGCGCTCCAGCAGACCGAACCGGGCCAGGTGCTCGCGGCTCTCGGCCAGCAGCCGGGCCTCCTCGCGCCGGAAGGTGGCCGTGCGGAAGGTGGCGTCCCACAGCCCGTAGCCCGCCTGGGCATGGAGGGCCATGGTGATGTTGTCCAGCACCGTCATCTGCGCGAAGAGCCGGATGTTCTGGAAGGTGCGGGCGATGCCGGCCCGGGCGAGGGCGTCCGAGGACAGCCGGGTGACCTCCCGGTCCCCCAGGCGCACCGTGCCGCTGTCCGGTGCGTAGACCCCGGTGATGAGGTTGAAGACCGTGGTCTTGCCCGCGCCGTTGGGGCCGATGATGCCCTGGAGGTCCCGGTCCCCCAGCTCAAGGTTGAAGCCGGAAACGGCCGTGAGGCCGCCGAAGGACTTGGTGAGGCTCGCGATACGCAGCGCCATCACGCCCCCTGCCGGGGCCGCAGCCAGCGCCACTCGCGGTTGCCCAGCAGACCCGTCTGCCGGGTCAGCATGATCACGATGAGGATCAGCGGGCTGATGAGCATGCGCCACTCGGCCAGCTGGGGAGCGAAGGCGCTCAGCAGGTTGCGCAGCACCTCCATGAGCAGGGTGTAGGCCACCACGCCGAGGATCGAGCCGCTGAGGCTGGCCATGCCGCCCAGGTAGAGCATCACCAGGATCTCGGTGGTCTTCATGTAGTCGAAGCTGCGCGGGGTGATGAACTGCTGGTTCTGGGCCCAGAGCCCGCCCGCCAGGCCCGCAAAGGCCGCGGCGATGGTGAAGGCCCGGTTCTTGGCGCGGGCGACGGCGACGCCCATCAGCTCGGCGGCGATGGCGTTCTCCCGGATGGACACCCACACGCGGCCGAAGGTGGACTGGACCAGGTTCCGGAGGACCCCGATGGTCAGGACCAGGCACACGGCCACGGCGACGAAGTTCGTGTTCTTGGCGATGCCCGTGAAGCCCCGGGGGCCGCCCACGAAGTCGATGTTCTGGATGGCGTTGACGATGATCATGTTGAAGCCGAGGGTGATGATCGCCAGGTAGTCGCCCACGGTCTTGAAGGTCAGCAGCCCGATCAGATAGCCCACCAGGGCCGCTGCGGCCATGGCCCCGGCCAGAGTGACCAGGAGGATGCCCACGGTGCCGAGCACCGGCGGCAGGGCCGAGGCCGGGGGCAGCGCCCTGGTGGCCAGCAGGGCCGCGGTGTAGGCCCCCACGGCCATGAAGCCCGCGTGGCCCAGGGCGAACTCGCCCAGGTAGCCGTTCAGCAGGTTCAGGCTGGCCACCAGGATGATGTTCATGCCGATGATGGTCAGCACGTGCAGGTAGTAGGGGTTCAGGACGTCGGAAAAGAGGCCCGCGTCCACCAGCAGCTGCAGGGGCACCGCCAGGGCCAGCACCCCGGCGCAGACCATCCAGAAGCGCACCCGGCTGGGCCGGGTATCGGGGAGGGGCTGGGCCGGATCTGGCCGGGGAGCAGTGGACATGGCCTGTCTATACCTTTTTCAGCGTGGGCCTGCCCATGATGCCCCAGGGCCAGACGAGGAGGAGCAGGATCAGCAGGCCGAAGGCGATGCCGTTCTTCAGGTTCGAGGACAGGTAGGCCACGGTGACGACCTCCACCCCCGCCAGCAGGAAGGAGCCCAGCACCGCGCCCTCGATGGAGCCGATGCCGCCGATCACCGCGGCGATGAAGGCCTTCCAGCCCAGGTCGATGCCCATGTAGGGATCGATGGAGTAGGCCTGGCCGTAGAAGATGCCGCCCGCCGCGGCCAGGGCCGAGCCGATGGCGAAGGTGACGGCGATGACCAGGTTCAGGTTCACCCCCATGAGCGGCACCGCGTCCTTGTTGTCCGCCACCGCCCGCATGGCGGTGCCGATGAGGGTGCGGTTCACGACCAGCCACAGCACGGCCATGAGGGCCAGCGAGATGAGGATGATCCAGAGCTTGTCCCAGGTGACGAAGGCGCCCAGGTGCTGCTGCAGCCAGACCACCGGACCCGAGGGCAGCCGGGCGGGGATCTGCCGGGTCTCGGGGCCCACCGTGAGCCGCACCAGGTTCTCCAGGAAGATGCCCACGCCCAGGGTGGTGATGACCACGGACATGCGCTGGGCGTTGCGCAGCCGGCGGTAGGCCACCCGCTCCACGGCCACGCCCACCAGGGCCGTCAGCAGCATGGCCAGGGGCATCAGCACCCAGAAGGGCAGCCACCCGAGGCGGGTGGTGAGCAGCAGCCCGATGAACCCGCCCAGCATGAAGATGTCGCCGTGGGCGAAGTTGATGAGGCGGATGATGCCGTACACCATGCTGTAGCCCAGGGCGATCAGGGCATACACCGCCCCGAGCTGGGCGGCGTTGAACAGCTGCTGGATGATGGTGTCCAAGACCGGCCCGGACTCAGGGGTTCACGGCGCTGTCGAAGACGAACTTGCCGTCCTCGACCTTGATCACCACGGCGCCCTTCACGGGGTCGCCGCCGCCGCCATAGGTGATGGTGCCGGTGACGCCCTGGAAGCCGACCGTGGCGGCCAGCGCGTCCCGGATGGCCTTGGAGTCGGCCTTCCCGGCCGTGGCCGTGGCCCTGAGGATCAGGTTGGCGGAGTCGTAGGTGAGGGCGGCGGCCGCGTCCGGGACGATGCCGAAGCGGGACTTGTATTTCGCGATGAAGGTCTTGGCGATGGGGTTGTCGATGTCCGGGGAGTAGTGGTTGGAGAAGTAGGTGCCGTCCATGACCTTGCCGCCCAGCTTTACCAGCTCCGGGTTGTCCCAGCCGTCCCCGCCCAGCATGACCGCCGTGAGGCCCAGCTTGCGGGCCTGCTGGATCTGCAGGGGGACCTCGTTGAAGTAGTTGGGCAGGAAGATGACATCGGGATTCGAGCCCTTGATCTTGGTCAGCTGGGCCGAGAAGTCCGTGTCCTTGGTGTTGTAGGTCTCGAAGCCGACGATCTTCCCGCCCATCTTCGTGAACTCGTCGCGGAAGACCTCGGCGATGCCCTTGTTGTAGTCGCTGGCCACGTCGTAGACCACGGCGCCGGTCTTGGCCTTGAGCTTGTTGGTGGCGAACTGGGCCACCACGCGGCCCTGGAAGGGGTCGATGAAGCAGGCCCGGAAGATGAACTTGCGGCCCTTGGTGACGTTGGGGTTGGTGGACCAGGGGGAGACCACGGGGATGCCTGCGGCCTCGGCGATGGGGGCTCCGGCGTTGGAGCACTTGCTGGTGTAGGAGCCGACGATGGCCAGCACCTTGTCCTGGTTGATGAGCTTCTGGAACACCGTGGCCGTGGACTCGGGCTTGTCCTCGTCGTCCTCCAGGATGAAGCGCACCTTCACCTGCTTGTCGCCCACCTGGACCCCGCCTCCGGCGTTGATCTCGTCCTGCACCAGGGCGATGGCGTTCTTGGCCGACTGCCCCGTGGCTGAGATGCTGCCGGTGGTGGGCGCCGAGACGCCGATCTTGAGCTCCTGGACCTTGGGCTTGCAGCCGGCCAGAACCAGGATGGGAAGCAGGACCAGGACACGCAGGTTCATGGGGTGATCCTCGAGGACATGGGACGGCGGGCGGCCCCAGGTTTGAAAAGGCAAGGAAACACGGAGGATGGAGCGATCCGCCAAGGATACCGGGAGTCCCGCCGGCTTTGCAGGGGATAAACAGCCCGCAGGGGGGCGTCACGCTAGACTGGAGCCCTCTGCCCGGGAGCACCATGGCCTTCACCCCAGGATCCAGGCGCGGCGCCATGGCCGACATCAACATGACGCCGCTCATCGACGTGATGCTGGTGCTGCTGATCATCTTCATGATCGCCGCGCCCATGATGACCACCGGCGTGGACGTCAAGCTGCCCGAGAGCCGCACGGGCCGCAACCTGGAGAGCGAGGCGCTGACGGTCTCCGTCACCTTCGATGGCCGCCTGGAGTTCGAGAAGGCCTTCCTGGCCCTCCCGGTGCTGGCCAACCAGCTGAAGGCCAAGGCCCAGAGCGGCGGCAAGCGCCCGGTGCTGGTGCGGGCGGACCACAACGTGCCCTACGGCCGCGTCATCCAGGTGGTGGACGCCATCCGGGACGCGGGCTTCACCCAGGTGGGCTTCGTCACCGCCGCCGCGCCCGCCGTGCCACCCCCCGACGTGAAATGAGCCAGGACCTCCAGGCCTACCTCCGCAGCCGCGCCCACCTGGGCGAGCTGGACTGGTCCCGAGCCCTGGCCCTCAGCGTGGTTCTGCATGTGGTCCTCGGCGCCGTGTTCTTCCGGCCCGGACGCGGCCCCGGCACCAGGCCTGAGGAGGTCAAGGTCACCTGGGTGAACCTGCCCGCGGCCCTGGCGGGCGCCTCGGGCGGCTCCGAGGCCATGGAGGTGGGCAAGTCCGGGGAGCGCCTCCGCCGGGTGGAGGACGTGGCCCCCAAGCGGGACACCGCCCCCTCGGCCACGGCCCCGGATCCCTTCGCATCCCGCACCACCAAGGCCGCCGCCCGGGGCGACAGCAAGGACGCCACCAGCCAGGGCACCGGCACCACCGCCGCCAAGGGCAAGACCGCCACCGCCAACCCGGTGGCGGGCGCCGTGGGCTCCGGCAATGGCGCCGCCTTCGGGGCCGGCAGCAGCGTGCCCGGCCTGAACCCCAGTGCCGGCGTGCAGGGCGGCGTGGGCCTGGTGGGGGGCGTGGATGGCGACTTCCCCTTCGTCTGGTACCTGCAGCAGGTGCAGGCCCGCATCACCGCCAACTGGAACCGGGTCTCCAACAACCAGGGCCGGGTGCAGATCTACTTCCGCATCGCCAAGGACGGGAGCCTCGATCGGGTGCGCGTGGAGATCCCCAGCGGCAATGCCGCCATGGACGAGAGCGCCCGGATGGCGGTGCTGCGGGCCGCGCCCCTCCAGCGTCTGCCCGAGGGCTATGAGGGCCAGTTCCTCGGGGTCCGCTTCTGGTTCACCTACCTGGGCAACTGAATAGACCCGTTTGGAGTGTAGAATCCGGGTCCTTTCCTGCCGGTAACCATACCGGGAAAGCGTTCCAGGCCTAAACTTGGGGGTGCGCAAGTGCGCCCCAGGGAAAGGGGGAACGCCATGTCAGCGCTCACCAGACTCGAAACCACCCCCCTCACGTGGCAGAGGACGGCTGGTATCCGCCCATCCTTCGCACTGCACGCCATGGATGGCATCGTGGCCACCCTCGCCTTCCTCCCCGTGGACGGGCTCCTGGCCCGCGTGGAGACCGCCGACGGCGCGTGGACCCTCAAGCAGCGCGGATTCCCCGTGGACACGGTGACCCTGCGGGAGGTCAGCTCCCGAGTGGACCTGGCCACCTTCCATCCGCACCCGCTGGGCCACGGGAAGCTGGTCTTCCTCAGCGGCGACACCCTTGACTGGGTCCGCCTCGGCGATCACGAAGCCGGAGGCGCCTTCCTGGACGCGGACGGGATGACCCTGGTCCGCACCACCCTGGTCCCGGACAGGTCGCATCGGATGATCCCGGACACCACCCAGGTGGCCACCGTGGAAGTGGGCTTCCCCCACCGGGCCCAGGTGGAATCGGCGCTGCTGGCCGCGCTGGCCTGGTTCGTGCTGCAGGTCGAGGCGAAGCTGGAGCAGCCCGCCCGCGCGGCGGAGATGTCGCTGCGGATGTAGCCCCGGCCGTAGCGCACCCGGGCGGGCCGGGACGCTAGTTCCGGCCTGAGCCGGGGTCTGGGTCGATGGCGAGGCTCACGAGGGGTGAGCGCGATTTCGCCGCGAACTCCAGCTTGTAGGTGCCGGGAGTGGGGAAGATCACGCTGCGATTACCCTGGGGATCGATGAGCGTGCAGGGCCGGGTGTCCACCTCGATGGAGATGACCCAGTCCTGGCCGTGCTGGTGGAACTCGGTGTCCCACAGGCGGCGGGTCGGTTGCTTGGAAGCTTTGTCCACGGACGACCTCCTTCAGGCCAAACCACATCCTGGAAACATAGTCATCCAGGCGGCGGGATCAATGAGTCGGCGGTCCGGGTCGCTGTCTCCATGAGGCCGCCAAGGCTCGCAGCTCCGTCTGATGTTCCGGGTCGTCCTGCTGGGGATCGGCCATGGCCAGGGCCAGGGAGGTCTGGGCCTCCCGGGACTGGCCCCGCAGGTGCTGCCCCCAGGCCTGGGCCCGCCAGATCTGGGGGCGCTCCCGGGCGGCGATGCGCCGGGCTTCCTCCAGCAGCCGGTCGGCCTCGCCGAAGGCCTTCAGCCGCGCCTTGCACTCGGCCAGCGCCGCCAGGGCATCCGCCTGGTTGGCCGGAGTGCCGCCCCGCCGCAGGAGGTCGAGCGCTTCCAGAAAGCGCATCGAGGCAGGGGCCAGCCGGCCCTGGGCCCGCAGGACATCCCCCAGCCGGTAGAGGGCCCGGCCCTGGACCAGCACCTCCTCCAGCCTGCGGCCGCCGGCCAGGGCCACCTCGAACCGGGCGCTGGCCTGGTCGAAGCGCCCCAGCATGAAGGCGACGATTCCCAGATTCATCATGACCCGGCACTCGCCCAGGCTGTCACCGTGTTGGGTCCGGACCCGCAGCACCTCCTGCCAGGCCGCCTCCGCCGCCTCCGCCCGGCCATCCTCGAAATCCAGGATGGCCAGGTTGTTCCGGGTCACCGCGGTGACCTGCCAGTCCGCGAGGATGTCAGCGTTGGCGGCCGCCTCCTGGTAGAGCCGGCGAGCCTCCGCGTGGTCGCCGCGGTACTTGGCGACGTTGGCGAGGTTGATGAGGATGTTGCTCCGCACCCAGCGGGAGCCCTGGGCCGTGGCCAGCTCCAGGGCCATCTCGAGGACGCGCCGGGCCGCCGGCCAGTCCTCTTTCTGGATCCAGTGCACGCCCAGCTCGTTCAGCACGGTCGCCTGCAGGTCCTTGTCGCCGGAGGCGCGAACGAAGGCCAGGGCCTCCTGGAGCAGGGCCTCCTCACTGGGCCGACCCTCCCGGGCCGCCAGGTAGGCCTGCTCGATGAGCACCCGCCCCTCCGTGAACCGGTCTCCGGACTCCCGGGCGGAGGACCGCGCCCACATGAGCGTGGGCTGTACCCGCGTGTCCGCCCGCCGCCGGAGGGCCGCAGCGTAGCTGAGCACCGCCGGGGCGAACTGCGGCGCCTCCTGGGCGGCCTTCTCCAGCAAGGGCAGCGACTGGGCCGTGGCGCCCTGCCGGTAGAGCTCCAGACCCTGGCCGTAGGCCTCGAGGGTCTCCCGGGAGGGCATGGCGGGAAAGACCCTCGAGCGGCCCAGGGGCGAGAAGGTCCGGTCCAGCTCCCGCAACACGGCGGGCACCGCCGCGTTGGGCAGGTAGTCCCCGGTGCCGGCGCCGACTTCGCGACTCACCCGCAGGCTGCCCTGGCGATCCAGCAGCCGCACCCGCAGGGTCACCTGGTCCGAACCCGGTGCTGCCAGCACCTCGCCCAGGAGCACCAGGTCGGCCCCGGTCCGGGCCACCAGCCCGCGGAGGAAGGCCTGCTCCGCGGCATCCCCCTGGCCCTCAAGCCGGGGCCGGATCTCCTCGCCCCCGCTGCGGCTGTAGCCGTCCCGCACCACCTCCACCTGCGGGAAGGCGCGGAGGCAGTATTCCAGCAGCTCCGTGGTGGTGGGGTCGGCCGTGGTCCGGAAGCGCGGCGTCGAGGTGCGGTTCTGAACCGGGACCACCACCAGGCGGGCGTGGCGGGCCCTGGAGAACTCGGGGATGGCGCCGCGGCTGTAGGCCCACACCGCCAGTCCGGCCAGCAGCAGCGTGGCAGCGGCGGTGGCGCCGGACCACCAGAGCGGGGAAGGGGGTGCCTCCAGCCGGTCCAGGGTCTCCACCACCGCCTGGGCCGTGGGCCGGGCCGCGGGCTCCGGCGCCAGCAGGGTCTCCACCAGATGCGTGAGGACCTGGGGCCGGGAGGCGAAGGACCCCGACCGCAGGGAGCCCGAGCCGGACCGTCGGTCGAGCAGCTGCCGGACCCAGCGGCGGGCGCTGCCGGACTCGCGGGGGGAGCTCTCCCCGGTGAGGACCAGGGAGGCCACCACGCCCAGGGCGTAGAGGTCCGTGGCCGCGGTTGCCGGCTGGCCCAGCAGCAGCTCCGGGGCCAGGAAGCCCCGGGTACCCAGAATCGCGCCGGGCTGGGTGAGCGGTCCCCCGGAGGCAAGGAGGGAGCCGGTCGGCGTCTCGCCCTCCGCCGAGACCCACCCGGTCTCCGTGTCCAGGGCGTGCCCTTCGCCGAAGGCCTTGGCGAGGCCAAAGTCGAGCAGCTTGGCGGTCCCGTCCTCGGTGATCCTGATGTTGGAGGGCTTGAGGTCCCGATGGATGACGCCCCGGGCGTGGGCCGCCGCCAGGGCCACGGCCATCTCCCTGAGCAGCCGGACCGCCTGGGGAAGGGGCAGCGGCCCCTGGTCGAGCAGGGTGGAGAGGGGCGTCCCGTCCACCCACTCCAGGGCCATGACCAGGGTGCCCTGGTGGTCCAGCCAGTCGTAGACATGACAGATGCCCGAGTGATCGAGCTTGGCCAGGAGCTGTGCCTCCCGGTGGAAGCGGTCCAGGGCCCGCCGGTCGCCCGCCAGATCCGCCCGGACCATCTTCAGGGCCACCGGGCGCTCCAGCATGGCGTCCCAGGCCCGGTACACCTGACCCATGCCACCCTCGGCCACGAAGGCGTCGATGCGGTACCGACCGACCAGGTCGCCGGGGGCGAGCGGACTGACGAGGGGGGGTGCCATCGAGGTCCAGGGAAGGAAGCCTCTGCCGTACGGCCGATTCCCGCCGGGCAGAGGCCTGATCTGCGGGACAAGGCGGTTGCCTTCCGAACAGTCTACTGATCCTGTCCAGCCCCAAGGGTTCCGGTCCCCGAGGGGAGAGCCACCGGGCGGCCGTCTCCCGGGCTACACTCGCTCCATGCTGCCCGTCTCCTGCCTCGTCACGGTCCTCTGCCTCGCCCAGGCCCCGTCGCCCTGCACCTTGACCCTGGAGCCCCGCGAGATCCGCCCCGGCGACTCGGTCCTGCTCGCGTGGGACTGTCCCCGGGTGCCCAGGATCCGGCTCGAGCCCGGCGGCATGATCATGCCCGGCCGCTCCCAGGCGACCCTGCGCCCCGGCTACACCACGGTCTACCGGGTCTTTGACGCCCGTCCCGGCGGGCTGGAGCTGGGCCACGCCGAGGTGAAGGTCACCCCGGGCCTGCCTCTGGGCGAGCCTGCCCGCATCTGCGCCTTCGACGCCAGCGCCCGGGCGGTCCTGCCCGGCGAGCCGGTGGTGCTGAAGTGGGAGTGCGCGGGCAGCGCCAAGGTCCGCCTGGAGCCCGGCGGCATGGAGCTCGACGGTAAGAGCGAGGTGACGGTCACCCCCATGGAGAACACCCGCTACACCATCACCGCCAACAACGCCGCCGGCGGCCAGAGCCGGACGCTGGAGGTGGCCGTGCTGGGCCAGGGCTCCGGCGCCCCGCCGCCCGCCGCCCCGCTCTGCACCTTCACCGCCAGCCGCCAGGTGGTGAAGCCCGGGGAGCAGGTTGAGCTGCGCTGGTCCTGCCAGGGCAACGCCAAGGTGCACCTGGAGCCGGGCGGGCTCGAGCTGGACGGCCAGTCCAGCATCGCGGTGGTGCCAGACCGCACCACGGTCTACACCCTGAGTGTGACCAACCTCCTGGGCGGCTCCTCCCGCAGCCTGGAGGTGCGCGTGGAGGAACCCCGCATCGTGCTGAGCGAGAAGGACCTTGCCACCCCGGAAGAGGCCATCAAGCCTCTGGACCGCATGGACCTGTCCGAGGCCCTGCACCGGGGCGAGGCCCTGCGGGCCGCCGCCCCCGAGGGTTCCTGGACCCTCCGGCTGGTGGTGTCCGGCCCCGCCAGCGGCCTCAAGCAGGTAGCCCGGGTCGCGGGCCCCAGGGTCACGGAGATCCTGATCCTGCCCTTCCATCGGCGGGACGGCATCCGATTCTGGCAGGCCTGCTACGGCACGTATCCCAGCCAGGCGGCCGCCTCCCGAGCCTGGCAGAGCGCGCCCAAGTCCCTGCGTCAGGCCTTCAAGGACGCCTTCCCCCAGCGGCTGCCGACCCCTTCGCCGAATCCTGCGCCTGGCTTGTCCGAGTGAACTCGAACTCGAAGACCTCCCCGACCATGTTCGCGTCCAGGGTGTCCACGATGAAGTAGACGGTCCGGACTTCCTGGGTGGGGTTCCGGTAGGTGGCCAGGGCCTCGCCTGTGGGGATCCGATTCTGGAGCAGGCCGGGCTCCAGAGTGCCCCAGGCGTTCACGCCCAGCACGCGGAACCAGCCCGTGCGGCCTGCGACCACGTGGACCTTCACGGCCTCGCCGGGCGCGACGCTGGCGGCGTAGGCGCGCCAGCCGCTGAGGTCCCGGATGCTGTCCTTCACGCGGACACTGGCGTCCGGAAGCAGCACTGCCGGGAGCCCCGGGCTCTGCCTGGCCTTGCGGCGCAGGGCGCCCGTGAGGCCGCGCTCAGCCCCCGCATCAGGTGCCTGGGGCGCCAGGGGTCCGCGGGCCGCGGGGGGCAGGTCCTTGGCCTCCACGAGCGGCAGTGGAGCCGGCGGCGGCGCTGGCTGGATGAGCACCAGGGAGATCAAGCCAAGCCAAGACATCATGGGCACCTCCACGCCTTGAGATGATCCGAACCCGGAATAGGTTTAGAACTTCCGCAGCAGGTCCTCGGCCACCCGGGCGGCCGCCCCGGGTTCGCCCAGGTGACCGCGGACCTCGGCCAGACCGGCCCGGAGGCGCCGGGCCTCCTCCGGCTCGAGCAGGCGCGTGAGCTCCCGCCCCAGCCGCTCGGGATTGACCTCGTCCTGCAGCAGCTCCGGGGCCACCTCCCGCCGGGCCACCACGTTGGCGAGGCCGAAGTGGGGCACCTTCACGATGCGCCTGGCGATCTGGTAGGTGAGGGCGTTGAGGCGGTAGACGATGGCGAAGGGCGTGCCCAGCAGGGCGGTCTCCAGGGTGGCGGTGCCGGAGGCCACCAGCGCCGCCGCCGCATGGGCCCGGGCGGCGTAGGTGCGGCCCTCCACCAGGACCACGGGAGCGCCCAGGAGATGGCCGCGCACGAACTCCGTGGCCAGCGTCGGCGCCACCGGGAGCACCCACTGCACCTCGGGCCGCTCGGCCTGCCAGCGCCGGACCAGCTCGGCCATGGGTGGCAGCAGGCGCTGGATCTCACCCTTGCGGCTGCCCGGCAGCAGGGCCACCAGGGGCCGCAGGGGATCCAGTCCGGTCTCCGCGAAGAAGGCCTCGCGATCGCACTCGGGATGAACGATCTCCACCAGCGGGTGGCCCACGAAGCGGGCGTCCACGGGGTAACCCCGGAACAGCTCCGGCTCGAAGTCGAAGAGGCAGTAGAGCGTGTCCAGCACCCGGCCCAGCTCGGGGATGCGGCCCTGCTTCCAGGCCCAGACCTGGGGACAGACGTACTGGTGCAGCTTCATGGCCGGCTGCTGCCGGCGCAGGGCCTTGGCCAGCCGCAGGTTGAAGCCCGGGTAGTCGATGAGCAGGGCGTCGCTGATCGCCTCTTCCCGGGCGGCGGCGAGGATGGCCTTGAACAGCCGGTTCAGCCGAGGCAGGTGCCGGATCACCTCGAAGAAGCCCACCACGGCCAGGTCCTGCACATCGGCCAGCTTGCGGTCGAGATGGGGGGTCATGCGCGGGCCGCCCACGCCGACGATGCGCAGGTCCGGACGCCGGGCCTTCAGCTCCCGGAGCAGCTCCGCGCCATGCAGGTCCCCGGAGTCTTCGCCGGCGACGACCAGCAGCGTGGGGCTCACCGGCGCTCTCCGGAGCGCTCCCAGTGCCGGCCGAAGACCAGGCTCTCATCGGGCACCACCGGCCGGCCCAGGACCGTGGCCGGCAGCTCGGCGGGGAACAGCACGGGTGGATGGGCCGCAGCCAGGGCGGCGGCCTGGGTGGCAAACACTTGCGGCTCCGTGGCGGGCAGGGCGATGTCCCAGCGGTAGCCCAGGGCCTGCAGGGGGCGCAGGTCCGAGTCCGGGGCGCAGAGACCGCACCAGAGGCGGTCCGCCAGTGGCTCCGGATCCTGGGTGCCCGGGTGCCAGCAGAAGCCCACGGCCTCGCCCCGGGCGTCTCGGAGCAGCTCCAGCCCGGCCGCCTCGGCGCCGGGCTCCAGGCACAGGGCCAGCTTCACACCGCGCCCCGAGGTGGCCTCCAGCAGGAGCTCCAGCTGCCCCAGGAGCTCGAAGCCTTCGGATCGGGACCCCAGCCGGACGACGGGCAGCACCAGGAAGTCCACCCCCAGGCCCTGGCGCAGCACCTCCAGCCCCGCCTCCGCCGGCGCCGTTCCGGGCAGGAACACCGCGTGGACGGCCACCCCCCGGCGCAGGAGCCCGGGCCAGGCGCTGTGGAGTCCGCCGTCCCAGCGCAACATCACCGGTGCCAGGGAAACCCAGGGCGCGGGGTCGGCTGAAGAGGAAAGCAGAGGGAGGAACCGCATGGGTTTATCATGGAGCAACGGAGGCACCATGGGCCGCATTTTCACCCTCGAAGAGGCCCGCACCCTGATGCCGCAGGTGATGGCCACCACCGAACCCGTCTACACGCTGGCGGCCTCGCTCGCCGAGGAGCTGAGCCAGGCCGAGGACGCTGCCGACGAGGAGCGCGCCGGGGATCTGCGCGAGCGCCTGCAGACCCTGGTCCAGAGCTGGCAGCAGAGCATGCAGGACCTGGAAGCCGAGGTGAAGGGACTCTGGCTCGTCGACTTCGACTCGGGCGACGGCTACTGGTGCTGGGCCTACCCCGAGACCGAGCTGGGCCACTGGCACAGCTACGAAGGCGGCTTCCGCTCCCGCGTCCCCGCCGACCAGCGCCCCGGCGTCCAGGCCTGAGCAGCGGTCCCCAGCCAGCGAGCAACCACGAAAGCAGGCGGGCAACCGCTACGGAGTGCGGTCCGCAGTTCCTTCTTTGCGCCCTTTGTGCTCTTTGTGGTTACCTGATTATCGGCGAGTCTCAGCTTAAAATTGCATCACTTTGGTGTAAACTGATGCAGAGGGCAGAGCCATGCCACGCACCCCGGCCAAGACGAAGCGGAGGCCTCTGCTAGAGGTCAGGACAACAGTCGGTCTTGAGCGGCAGGTTTACGACGCACTGGCAGAAATCGCCTATGACCGTCGGATTTCCATTGGCGGCGTAGTGAGAGAAGCTGTTGCCAGTTACCTTCATGTCAGCGGTAAGCAGGGAAAGACAGGGACAAAAAAGGGGGGGCAATAATGAGCGCGAAGTCTCGACAGCCCAAAAAGACTTTGAACTCATCCGGACTCACGACTCCAGAGATGGTTCGCCGTGCGAACGCATTCTTGGCGAGGCATAAGGGCAAAAAGAGCGAGATAGCAGACTCCCAAACTTGGTGGAACGAGTTTTTCACCATTTTTGGGTTCCTCGCTGTTTCAGGTGGGTAACGGGGTAAGGGCCCCCAGCGGCGATCCCCAAAGGGGTGCCAGTCCATCGAATCGAAGCTTGCCTGCGATGAGGTAGGCGATGGCCACGATGTTGCGGACAGTCCGATAGCCTCTGGCCTTGGCCTTCGCTGCCTGGATGAGCGAGTTGATGCCCTCCAGGATGCCGTTGGTGAGGCCCTTTACGAACCAGCGAAGGACGCCCGCCGCGTGGTCCCGTAGCGTTTGAGCGAACTTCACAAAGGGCGCCAGGCCTGACTCCGTGGCCATCTCGCACCATTCCTCTAGGAACTGGCCGGCGGCCAGCAGGTTGCTCTGCTCGTAGAAGTCCTGGAGGGTCAGCTTCATTCGATAGGCTTCGGCGGTCTGGAGGTTGGAGCACTTCAGATCCTGGATCCTCTCCCGCTGGCGGCTGCTGAGTTTCGAGGGGTTCTTGAGCCAGCAGTAGCGCGTGCGCTTGAGCTCAGGGTGATCCTTGGCCTCGTGCCTTCGCACCTGGTCCACGGCCTCGTTGGCCATCTTCATCACATGGAAGCGGTCGAAGGTCAGGTGGGCATTCGGGAAGGCGGCCTGGATCCCCTTGATGAAGGCCTGGTGCATGTCCATGCAGGCCTCCTCGATGTTCTCGGCCTTGCCGCCGTGGGCGAGGAGGTCAGCTTTGAACGCTTCTACCGTGGCCGCGTCCCGGCCTTCGGTGGCGAACAGAAGGGAGCGGGTCGCCATGTCCATGAACAGCGTGATGTAGTTCTGGCCTCGGCGGGAGGCGGTCTCGTCCATCCCGAGCTGAGTGACGCCAGACATGTCCTTTTGGCTTCGGGCCTCGTCCACGTGGTGGTGCAGGATCCGCCAGATCCGCGTGTCATGCTCCCCGACCAGGCGGGCAGCCGCAGCCACGGGCATACCCTGCACCAGGGTCATGACCAGGGCCTCGAACAACAGAGTGAAGCCTGAGCCCTCCCGGGCCCAGGGCACTGCAACCTGCTTTACCCCGTGCTCATCGCACTTGCACCTTGGCACTCGGGCCGTCAGATAGGCCGCGTGCTGGAAGAAGTCCAGATGGCGCCAAGTCTTCTCCTCGGTGTCATGCACCTTGGCGGGCTGGCCGCAGGTCGGGCACGGAAAGGAGGCGCCCCGCTCGAAATCCACGAGGATGTCCAGGCGCCGTTCATCGGCGTTGAAGTCTAGGGTTCTCACTTCCCAGGGGGACTTGAGACCGAGGGCCATGGTGAAAAGGGCGTTGGTATCCATGGCTTAATGATCGCCGGGTCTGGCCCTTCGACCCACCCCGGAGGCGATGCAGGGCATGGAAAGCCCGCCGGATTCCCCTGCGGGGAACGAGCTGCGCTCGCCCTTCGGGTCCGCGTCCTTCCCACACCCTGGCCTTCGGCTGGAAATCGCTGCGCGATTCCCACATCGCCCCCTCAAACGCCATCAGCAGCAATTGGGGTTACCCACACGATTCAGCGAGGAGGC
>Ga0208507_1000371_pt1 | contig 30089 bp, 39 predicted proteins | sample CryBogCBH12Aug01_FD_184626 | JGI IMG/M metagenome (GOLD analysis project Ga0208507, IMG submission 184626) | Freshwater microbial communities from Crystal Bog, Wisconsin, USA - CBH12Aug09.1 (SPAdes) (version 2) | ecosystem: Environmental > Aquatic > Freshwater > Lake | place: Crystal Bog... | reverse complement strand
TGGCAAAGCCCCCAAAAAGCCTTCTATGGCTGAACGCCGCAAGGCCATGAATCCCAACATGTACGCCAAAGGCGGCAAGGTTGAAAAAGAGATTCACAAGGTCGAAAAAGAGCTGAAACATCACGAGCATTCCAAACATGCTCATGGTTTGAAGCACGGCGGCAAAGCTCACAAGGCTTCGGGCGGCGAGATTGATCGTGACGAAACCAAAACAACCATTGAAGGCAATGCGAAGAAATTCGAGAAGACCAAAGTGGTTGATGGCCAAAAGCACGACAAGCACCATGGCACTGGCATGATCAAGGAAGGCAAACCCGCTGGCTACAAGCACGGCGGCCATGCCCACAAGCACCACAAGGCAACTGGTGGCGCAATTCCTGCTGATACTGACGAGAAAGTCAATAAAGGCAAGATCAAAATGCACGGCACCATCGAAGGCAATGAGCACGACTACTTGAACACCGAGATGCACCAAGCCAAGCGTGATAAAGCGCACGGCACCAAAGGCATCAAGGAAACCAATGCAGGCGGCTTTAAACACGGTGGACACGCCAAGAAGCACCACAAAGCAACTGGCGGTGCTATCCCTGCCGCAACCAAAAAAAACATGCGTGAAGGCCATTTAAAAGGCGACACATATGAAGGTGGCGACTGGGAAGATCGTGCGGCTGACACAGCTACAGGCGGCGTCAAAAACCGCATGACTGGTGGCGTCAAAGAAGCCAACGCTGGTGGCTACAAGCATGGTGGTCACGCTGCAAAAAAGCACTACGCCACGGGCGGTAATGTCGTTGATGACGGTAAAGCAGTAAAAATGCCCCGTCACTTCGTCAGCCGACCCGTGGCCAACAGCCTGCAATCTGGCACCTTTAAAAAAGGTGGCAAGGTTCACAAAGAAGTTGGCGGTAATGTTGATGCAAAAGCGGTTTCAGACAAAGCGAGTCGTGAACTCGAAGAAGCTCTGAATCCGTTAAGCATGGCCAAAGAGTTGTATGGCAAAGCCAAGAGTTATCTCACTGGCTCACCATCGACTTCCGGCGCTGTGACCAAGACCAAAGAATCGGTTACGGTTGCTCCCAACAAAAAACGCGGCGGCAGAATGTGCTAAAACTGGGTGGGGGCTTCGGCTCCCACTTCTTTCAAGGATAGATCATGAGTAATGGAATCGTTTCATCAATCACTCGCGCTGGCACCTATGAGCCATTCGATCTTCAGGTTGCTCGCAACCAGATTTTGGGTCACAGCGACGTTAGTTTGTTTGGTTATAACGGCGGTATAACTTCTACCTCTGCACCAACAACTGCCCCAATTCCAATGTGGGAAAATGCAACTGCATACACATTCCCATCATCTGCTGCTCAATTGACCATTGTCAGTTCATCTGCATCTGATAACACATCTGCTACCGTAACGATCAGCGGTTTAGATGCTAGTTACAACCCACTTTCAGAAACAATTGCTTTGAATGGCACAAATGCTGTTACATCGGTAAACAGTTATTACCGGGTTAACTCAGTCATCATGGCATCTGCTGGTACATCTCAAGTAACCAATGTTGGAACAATCACTTTTAAACAAGGCACCAACATTGTTGCTCAAATCAATCCAAAGGTTGGCAAAAACCAAGCCAGTATTTATTCAGTCCCCGCTGGGTACACTTTTTATCTGAACATCGTTGAAGTCAATTCAGACAACACTTTGGGCAGTGGCAATGGCATGTATTACAACGTGCAGCAAACCGTTAATGGCGTTCAATACAACGTATTGACCCAAGGTTTTAGTTCTGTTTATGTGATTGATAGATCATCGGCTCCATTCGCATACCCGCAAAAATCAGACATTCAATGGCAGATTGCAACAACCAGTTCAACTGCTATTTTGTCTGGCGCAATCATTATTGGTAAGTTGATTCAAAATAACGTCAACACAACTCAACCCGGTAACTGATCATGCCCTTGACCAAATCCAAATCCAAAAAGGCTTTTTCACACAACGTGGAAGCTGAGATGCGTGCTGGCAAACCCCAGAAACAGGCGGTGGCGATTGCGTATGCGGTCAAGCGCAAAGCCAAGAAAGCATCTGGCGGTGAGATTGATTGGGCAGACATTGATGAGGATCGTCCTAAACCTCGTCGATATGCAAATCCTCATGACTACGATAGCGACGTAGACTTCTACAAAGCAGTTGGCGATCCTCGTGGAGATGAAGATGATGAAGGCGAAGACACAGCTCCTCGCATGTCTGAGATCAAAAAACACAAGAGCACAAAACTTGTGAACAAACTCACAGCCAATCGTCAAATGGCTGACATTGCAAAGGCTTCTGGCAACAAAGCAGAATCCGAAAAGCAATTTGGTCGTTTGGAGCGACGCGGCGAGTCCAATCGTTTGAGAGACTTTGCCAAGTCCGCTGAAAAACGTGGTGACAAAGCAAAGGCTGACACACACCGCAAGGAATGGTCAGAAAAAGTTGGCAAAGGCAAACCCGCACCCTTCAAAGGTGGCGGAAAAGTCAAAAACTCATGCTGGTGATCTATGGCTAAAAACGGACTCTATGCCAATATTCACGCCAAGCAAGAGCGTATTGCTCATGGCTCTGGCGAGAAGATGCGCAAGCCCGGCAGCAAGGGTGCACCCACCGCGGATGCTTTCAAGGAGTCTGCAAAGACTGCCAAGATGAAAGACGGCGGTGTGTCGCTGGCTGTTGGACGCGGTGAAAAATTGAGTGTTTCACGTGGAGCAGGACTTACCCAAAAGGGTCGGGATAAGTACAATCGTGAGACAGGTTCACACCTGAAAGCACCACAGCCTCAAGGCGGTGCTCGAAAAGACAGCTTCTGCGCACGCATGTCGGGCGTGGTCGAACATTCAAAAGGCGATGCGGAGCGTGCCAAGGCTTCTTTGAAGCGCTGGAAATGCCCCGGTTGGTGAGGTAAAAAATGGCTTATAGCGGCACAGTTGGGCAAACAGTCGTCACCGTCCAAAACTTAATTGATGACGGTGCGCGTCGTGCTGGAAAGCTGGCGGAGGAACTGACGGTTGAGCAAGTTCAAAGCGCCAAACAGTCGCTGTTTTTGATCTTGAGCAACCTGATCAACCAAGGTATCCAATACTTCGCCATCAAGAAGCAGGTCTACGGCCTCAATCCAGACCAATACGAATATCTGCTGCCCGTGGGTGGCGTGGACGTCTTGAACGCCCTTTATCGCTGGATGACTCGACCAACCCCTGCCGCTGGTGGTTCGTATTTTTCTTCGTCGGGCGTGACAGGTTTGGCTTTTGACAACAACGTCTTGACCTCAGATGCGCAGACATCGCCCAATGGCTACATCGGCGTCAACTACGGCCAAAACAACCCAATCTATGCTGGCTCAATCGGCATCTTGCCTGCGACGTCTGGCAGCTTTCACATCTTGCTTGAGACGTCCAGCGATGGCTCAACATGGACTACGTTATTGGACACTGGCGTCACCCAATGGGTGAGCGGCCAATGGCTGTGGTACGACATTGATCCCGGGGTGACTGCACAGTATTACCGCATGAGAGAAACCTCTGGCGGCACATTGAATGTCGCTGAGTTCTACGTTGGCAACAATTCGACCGAAGTCACGATGAGTCGGTTGAACCGAGACGACTATACGAACTTACCAAACAAAAACTTTACTGCAAACCAACCGTTTCAGTTTTGGGTAAACCGTACCATTCCGCAAACCACCATCACGCTGTGGCCAACCCCAAGCGATCCCTTCGTTCAAATGACCGTTTGGTACTCGTCGCAAGTGGAAGACGTAGGTGCATTGAGCGGACAACTGGCCGTGCCAGATCGTTGGCTCATGGCCATTCAAAACATGCTGGCTCACCAGATGAGCCAGACGTTGCCTGCCATTCAACTGCAACGCATCCAATATTTGGAAGGACAAGCCGAAAAGTATTTCCAAATGGCAGAGCAGGAAGAGCGCGACCGGTCTCCAATATATTTTTCGCCGAATATTTCTTGCTATACACGCTAATGATTGGATAAAATATGATTTCCAATCATTACTGTGTACAAGACATGAATTACCAAAAAGTCTATGACGATTTGATCGCCAAGTGCCAATCGCGTCAGTTAATTGATGGTTACAAAGAGCGCCACCACATCACTCCAAAGTCAATGGGTGGGTCAAACGATCAGTCAAATCTTGTTAATTTGACTGCCAGAGAACATTTCATTGCGCACTTTTTGCTGGCAAAGATTTATGGCGGCACTCAGTGGCATGCTATTAAACGCATGCGTGGCAACGATGGTTTCTATATCAACTCTCGTTTATATGAGGTTGCTCGCACAGAGATCGCCAAAGAAGTCAAGAAACGAATGGCAGGCATTCCAAAAACGGATGAGCAAAAAGCAAAAATGTCTGCGGCAGCCATGGGAAAGAAAAAATCTTCAGAGGCTGTAGAAAAAACTCGTCAAGCAAATTTAGGGCGAAAGCCGAATGAGGCGCAATTGGCAGCGCTTCATGCAAACAGACAATTAGCATGGACGCCAGAAGCGCAAGCAAAAAAATCTGCCAAAACCAAAGGCGTCCCTCGTCCATACGCCAAGAACTCCAAGCCACCATCAATTGATGCTTGCATTGCTGGAGGCAAAAAGGCAAAGGGACGAAAGCAAACGCCTAAGCAAATTGCAAAACGCGTCGCATCTCGTCGTGCAACGCTTGCAGCGCAAGGAAGGACTGTTTAATGCCTCGTTTTTTAAACACCGAAGGCAATGCAGTCATCGCAATTTTTATTTGCGACCGCTGCAAAATGAAACGCCCGATCATTGAGCAGATGCCCGACCCCAACTTTCCGGGGTTGCGTGTCTGCCAACAGGGCTGTGCCGACGAAAAAGACCCATATCGCTTGCCTGCACGCAAGACTGAGCGCATCAACTTGGCCTATCCACGGCCTGACGTCAGCGTGGCGGTTGACCCAAGCGACATCACGACTGGGGGCGATAATGATTACATCATCAGCACCGAACAAAACACCAACGATCCCGAGAACGATGGCAACATCGACGTGATCCAACTGCAACCGTGATATGGCACAAGTAAAAATCACCGATTTACCCAATGCTCTAGCCCTCACGGGTTCTGAAGCAGTGCCGATTGTTCAAAACGGCGTCACCGTGCAAACAAGCACGGGGTCAATTGCGTCTGTCCCAAATCAGCAATACACCTTTTTGACGGCCACGCAGCAATCGGGCTTGGCCAACTCGCGCTATTTGGCTGTGGGCAGTGGGTTGTCAATCACCGACAACGGTGCGCAGAGCACTTTGTCTATCTCGTTGACGGGTTCAGTGCCAAGTTTGAACTCTGTGGGCAATGGATTGATGGCCAAAACGGCCACAAACACGCTTACAGCGCGTCAAATCACTGTCGGCAATGGGTTGGCAGTCACCAATGGCGATGGCGTCGCTGCGAACCCACAAATCAATCTTGGTTCATACCTCACCAGCTTTCAATCAACGTCCAGCTCAACTGGCTTGCTCGGCGTAAGCGGCGGTTCGTTTACGTCAAGAGCAATTGCTGGCACAAGCGGCAACATTGGCGTGACCAATGGAGATGCTTCCACAGGCAATCCAACCATCAACTTGATTGCCACGGGCACATCAACAGGCACTTTTGGTTCGACAACCGCAATTCCAGTGGTCACGGTTGATTCCTTTGGCCGCATCACGTCAATCAGCACCGCATCTGCCATCGCTGGCGGCACGGTGACTGAAATTGACACTGGAACTGGCCTCACAGGTGGGCCGATCACATCGTCTGGCACTATTTCTCTGGCAAATACTGCGGTAACGGCTGGTTCATACACCAATGCCAACATCACAGTTGATGCGCAAGGTCGTATCACTTTGGCTTCAAACGGCGCGGCAGGTGGCGTGACCACTTTTAGCGCTGGAACGACGGGTCTGTTGCCATCATCGGCCACCACGGGTGCAATTACCCTCTCTGGCACGCTGATTGTGGCCAATGGCGGCACTGGCGCTACGACTTTGACAGGCTATGTCAAGGGCAACGGCACATTGGCGTTTACCGCCTCGTCTACCGTTCCCACAACCGATTTGAGCGGAACCATCACCAATGCTCAGTTGGCCAACTCGTCGATCACAATCAACGGCTCGGCCATCAGTCTTGGCGGTTCAGTGAGCGTGGGCACCGTGACTTCGGTGTCTGGTACTGGCACGGTCAACGGTTTGACCCTGACAGGCACGGTCACCAGCTCTGGCAGTTTGACTCTGGGTGGCACGTTAAGCAACATTGCCAACTCCGCGCTGACAAACAGCTCTGTGACGATTGGCTCAACCAACGTAGCGTTAGGCGCTACAGCATCCACGTTGGCTGGCCTGACATCGGTCACGGTCACGCAAGACCCAACAAGCGCCTTGCAACTGGCAACCAAGCAGTACGTTGACAATGCAATTCAAGGGTTCGATGTCAAGACTCCAGTGTTGGTTGCAACAACTGCGAACATCACGTTGTCAGGCGAACAAACGATTGATGGCATCACAACATCAAGCAGTCGTGTTTTGGTCAAGAACCAAAGCACAGCATCGCAAAACGGCATCTACGTCTCTGCGTCTGGCGCATGGAGTCGCTCATCTGATGCAAACACATGGAACCAGTTGGTTTCAGCATTTGTGTTTGTGGAAGAGGGAACAATTAACGGCGACACAGGCTGGTACTGTACGGTCGATCCCGGCGGCACATTGGGCGTAACTGCGGTCACTTGGGTTCAATTCTCTGGCGTTGGCACATACACCGCAGGCACTGGCCTGACTTTGACGGGCACACAGTTCAGCATCACCAACACCGCGGTGACCGCAGGAAGCTACACCTATGCCTCACTCACGGTCAACGCTCAAGGCCAGATCACAGCAGCATCAAATGGCACAGCGCCAGTGACGTCAATTGGCGTGAGCGCACCGATCACCACGACTGGCGGCACGACACCAACGATTGGCATTACACAGGCCACAACAAGCACCAATGGCTACCTGAGCAGCACCGACTGGAATACCTTCAACAACAAACAGCCTGCTGGTACTTACGTGACTTCGGTCAGTGGTACCACAGGACAAATCAGCAGTTCAGGCGGAACGACACCCACACTGGCGCTGGTCACCACCGCCGTGACAGCAGGTTCGTACACTTACGGTAGTTTCACCGTTGATGCCTATGGGCGCCTGACTGCGGCCTCCAGCGGAACAGCACCCGTCACTTCTGTTAGTGGCACGTCAGGTCAGATTACAAGCACGGGCGGCACGACTCCCGTGTTGGCTTTGGCAACTACAACGGTGACCGCAGGCTCATACACCAACGCAAGCATCACTGTGGACGCCTATGGCCGCCTGACATCGGCTTCAAGTGGCACAGCACCCGTCACGTCGATCAGCTTTGGCACAACGGGTTTGACGCCATCCACAGCGACTTCTGGTGCGGTGACCGTGGCTGGCACGTTGGTGGTTGGCAACGGTGGTACTGGCGTGGCAACGCTGACTGGTTTGGCATATGGCAACGGAACATCGGCATTCACTGCCGCAACTGCTGCGCAAGTTGTTGCCGTAATTGGTTCAACCGCCGTCACAAACGCAACGAATGCAACGAACATTGGCATCACCGCCGCAACGACAGGGGGAACAAACTACCTGACATTCGTTACTGCCACTAGTGGAAACCTCCCACAATTGGTAAACTCTTCAATAACTTGCAACGCAGCAAATGGCACAATTACGGGTGGCGTTTCTGGCGGTGCTTTCTAAGGAAAAAAAATGGCACAAAGCGGATTTACACCGATCCTGATCTACGCGAGTGGCACGACTGGCAACACTCCGTCTGCGTCCAACTTGACCAGCAGCTCGTCAGGTGCTGAACTGGCGCTGAACTATTTTGACGGCAAGCTGTTCTACAAAGACGCCTCTGGCAACGTGCAAGTCCTCGCTGGCAAGGGCGGATCGGGAGTTGTTGCTGGTTCAAACACTCAAGTTCAATTTAACAACAGCGGCGCTTTTGGCGCATCTGCCAACTTCACTTGGAACGGGACAACCCTTGCGGTAACTGGTGCCATCACTGCTTCTGCTGATTCGACATTCAGCTCAACTGGGGCTTTGCAAATCAGCGCAGGAACGACAGCTCAACGCCCAACTGGAGCGGTGGGCAAGATTCGCTGGAACAGTGACCTGACTCAATACGAGGGCTACAACGGCTCAACATGGAGTTTGCTTGGTGGCGCAGTGGTCAGCAATGACACGACCACTTCTACCAATGAGTACCCGATCTTTGCTTCAACCACGTCTGGCAACATTGCCACCGTCTACACATCGAACGCCAAGCTGCTGTACAAACCAAGCACAGGTGAATTTACTTCATCTGAGTTTGTTGCGGGTAACGGTTTGTTTGTCAACAGTAAGACTGTGTCAGTAAGCTACACAATTGCAACAGGCAACAGCGCAATGTCGGCTGGCCCAGTCACCGTGGCAAGCGGACAATCGGTTACAGTTTCATCTGGCTCACGCTGGGTTGTTCTTTAAGGAAGAAACATGAGTTCAGTAATTATTGCAGGGGATGCGTCGGGAACGGTAACGCTACAAGCCCCATCAGCGGCTGGTAGCACTGTTTTAACTCTGCCAGCGACAAGTGGAACATTGCTTCAATCAGGCACAACAGTTACCGAAGCTCAAGGCGGCACGGGCACAACTACAGGCTACTACGGCTTCAAGAACCGCATCATCAATGGTGCGATGGTGATTGACCAGCGTAATGCGGGGGCTAGTGTGGCTCCTGTAAGTGCCTATACGTTAGACAGGTGGCGCGCTGATTCGAGTACAGCATCAAAATATTCCGTTCAACAAAACGCGGGTTCAGTCACGCCACCAGCAGGTTATGCTAACTATCTTGGGGTTACAACGACTTCTGCATACTCAGTAACTGCTAGTGATTATTTTGCATTAGTTCAAAACATTGAAGGTTACAACATCAATGATTTGGCTTGGGGTACTGCATCTGCTGCTTCTATCACTTTGTCTTTTTGGGTGCGTAGTTCTTTAACTGGAACTTTTGGCGGCTCTTTATACGGTGGGCAAGTTTATCCCTTTACCTACACAATTAGTTCTGCAAACACTTGGGAACAAAAGTTTATTACTATTGCTGGTTCTACTTCTGGTACTTGGAATAAAACAAACGGAATAGGCATAAACGTAAACTTTGGCTTGGGCGTTGGCTCTACGTATTCTGCGGCAGCAGGTTCTTGGGGTTCTGGTTTTTATTATTCAGCCACAGGCGCAACTAGCGTTGTCGGTACATCTGGAGCCACCTTCTACATTACAGGCGTTCAACTTGAAAAAGGCAGCACAGCCACATCGTTTGACTACCGCCCGTATGGAACGGAGTTGGCTTTGTGTCAGCGGTACGCTGTTGGTTGCAATAGCACTCTTATTGTTGGACAGGCATTTGGTTCATCAACAGCGGCATTTTTGTATTATTTGCCAGTTCCGATGAGAGCTGCTCCAACGTTTTCAACAACATCTGGTTTTACTTCTAGTTCTGCTGGTGGTGGCAATAATGCTATAACTCCAGCAGTAACAAGTATTACAGGACAAAACGTATTAAGAATAGATGGAAGTTCTGGAAGTTTAATGGCAGCGGGAAATGCCACATTGTTAGTTTTTCCATCATCTGTTTCATTATCTGCGGAGCTATAAATGTATAAACTTGCACCGATACCAAATGGTCTTACACAGCATACTTCTGTGTTTCGTTTATCTGATACTGCTTGTATTCCATTCGACCCCGCTAACACAGATGCACAGCAGTTTGCTAAATGGCTTCAAGAGGGAAACCTCCCAGAGCCAGCAGAAGAAGGCGGCACAGTAACTCAAGAATGGGTTACTGAGACAATCGAAAAGCTACTGCTTACTGACACACAAGGAGCAATCTAATGCCTTCAATCCTCAATGCAAGCACGGCGTCCGGGGGAGGCATCATTGCCTCTGGTGACTCATCTGGCATCCTTCAACTTCAAACTGGTGGGACGACTGCTGTTACTGTTTCAGCAAGTCAAGTAGTGACCTTTGCACAAGCTCCTGTATTGCCATCAGGTTCTATTCCTCAAGCGGCGTTGGCTTCTAACGTGGCTGGTAATGGTCCTGCGTTTAACGTTCATTTGAGCACCTCGCAAACAATATCGTCATCGAACACTCCTACAAAAGTAACGTTTAATTCGAAAGTTTTCGATACAAACAACAATTTTGACGCAACCACAAACTACAGATTCCAACCAACCGTCGCAGGCTACTATCAAGTAACTGCGTCGCTTGTACTTATTGGAAGCCCCGCAACTTGGTTTCTTGTCCAGCTGTATAAAAATGGAAGTTTTTACACATACTTGGCCGACTTGCGATACGGGTCTTCTTCAAATGAAACTGGTGGCGGTGGTTCAGAACTTGTTTATATGAACGGTTCTACCGACTACTTGGAAATTTACGCCGTAATAAACGGAACCGCTCCGCTATCTGTTTTTGATAACAATGGCGGATATTCGCGGTTTTCAGGATTCTTAGCACGGAGCGCATAACATGACACTCTACGAAAAAATCAAAGCACTTTACCCAGAGCTTCAAGATGCAGACTTTGATGTTATTGGAACAATCCGCTTGCAAAACGACAGCGATGGCAAAGGTGACTACATTGCTAAGTGGGAACACCCTACATTGGCTAAACCAACTGAGGAGCAATTAGCATGAGCATCGTACTCGACGGCAGCGCTGGCATCACATCTCCCGCCGAAACGGTGGGCAGCACCATCACCTACGCCGACACAGGCATCTTGGCAACTTACGCCTCGTCAAGCACGAGCTACAACCAAGTCATTTTGCAAAACAGCAACAGTGGTACGGCGTCTTCTACGGACGTGATTGTGTCGAACGACCAAGGCACGGCATCAACGTACTACGGCGACTTTGGGATGAACAGCTCAGGCTGGACAGGTTCTTTGCCTTTCTCCGCCGCCAATGTGGTGTACCTGACTTCCACATCAGGCCCGCTGTCCTTGGGTTCGGTGACAAGCAACCCCGTTTACATTGCCACAAACAGCACAACAGCAGTCACGATTGATACAAGTCAAAACGTAGGTATTGGTACGAGTTCTCCAGTGTCTATTCTGCATGTCAAAGCGTCTTCGCCAACTTATACACAAGAAACTGGTGGAAGCGTAGTTACAGGCGCTGTTTCTTCTCAACAAATAAAAGACAACAGCGGGTCAGTTGTATTTACTCAAGGTTTTGCTGGACTCAACAGCTGCTATCAGTTTGGCACAGCTTTTTCCACTGGGTTCATGCGTTTTCTTACTGGCTCTGCCGTTGAAGCAGCCCGTATCGACTCCAGCGGTAACTTGCTGGTGGGGACTACAAATACAACACCGACAAACACTTCTGTTTCTTTGCAGTCTGGAATTGTCTACGCAGGGGGTTATAGAACACACAATGGTATTACTGGAACAACTTGGCAAAACGCTTTTAACATTTATTGGAATGGCTCTGCTGCTGAACTTTGGATTGATTCTACTAAACAAGGTAACATCGCTTATACATCTGATTACAGAATTAAACGAAATATTGAAACACAAGAACAATCAGGTCTTGACCGAATTACAAAACTTCGCCCTGTTACCTATCAAATGGCAGACTACGGTACTTTATTTAAAGCCACAGATGAAGTAAAAGAAGGATTTATTGCACACGAAGTTCAAGAAGTAATACCGAGTGGCGTAGACGGCGAAAAAGATGCTGAAAATCAAATTCAATCTTTGCGTCTTGATGCAATTTTATCTGTTGCAGTCAAAGCAATCCAAGAACTCAACGCAACCATTACAGACTTGCAAGCTAAACTCAAATCCGCTGGCGTAGCTGGCTTCTAAGGCTAAACCGCTGGCCTATAACAGCGGGAATTTTGGAGAACGAGATGAACGAAATCAAACTGTCAACTGACTTGGTAAATGCAATCTTGCAATACCTTGGCAACCGCCCCTACGTGGAAACCGTTGGGCTGATCCAAGGCATTCAAAAACAAGCCGCCGACCAAGGCGCACAACCCGCTCAAGCTGAAACACCCGCAGCGGAGTGAGGCATGGACACCACCGAGACTAAGCTGGCCGTGCATGAGGCCATTTGCGCCGAACGCTATGCACACATCAAGGGTTCGCTCAGTGATGGCGAGAAGCGCATGACAAAGATTGAGTATCTCTTGTATGCGGTCATTGCTTGCGTGCTGCTTGGTCCGGGGGTGGCCGCCGCCATCATTCACAAGTTGTTTGGTGTCTAAGATGTGGAACCCATCTCAATGCTCATGGCGGCTGTCGCAGCAGTGCGGCAGATCAAAAAGGGCTGCGAGATGCTCCGAGAAGGCCGTGCTGAGATCGACGGATTCAAAAAGTCCATTGAGCAAGGCATTGGAGATGCCAAGGCAATCTTCAAAGAGGTCACGGGACTTTGGGGCTGGGTTAAAAGCCTATTTGGCTTCAAGCCTACCCCAAAAGTTTCTCAAGTTGTTCAGTTGCCTCAGTCGGTTCAACCGACTAAAACACCAAAAAGAACACAAAAAGAACCTGAGCTGTCATACGAAGAGTTTCAGTTTAAGGTCATTGTTGATGTCAGCGAACAACTGGGTGTATTCTTTGACATCCACCAAAAGCTCACCACGCAGTTTCATGACATGGAGTTGGACTCGCAAGACGTCTACGACCCCCATGCAAACCTTGCGACTCGTGCTGTGCAGCGTGTCACCGTGGGGCTACAGCTTGAGATACTGACCACCCAAATACGAGAAGCAATGGTGTATGCGCCCCCTGAGCTAAAGGACATATACACGAGGTTTCTTGAAGCGTACAACCAGATTGTCGATGAGCAGGAATTTGCCCGACTTGAACAACTCAGAAAGGCAAACGAATCAAGATGGCTACGCGAGGAAATGCGCAACTTTCAAATCGACTTGGCAATGGCTCTGGTCGCGGTGGCAGTGGTGATCGTGATTCTGTGGACAATGCTGTTGGGCGTCGCCTCGCGGAGAGAAACTCTTCTTACTTCCTCGTTGGAATGGTCTTGTTCGCCGTGGTGTGCTTCATCCTTTTACCCATTGAGGTGATGATGCTTATGGACATCAAGACCACCAATGTGAGGTCGCAAGAAGCGTTGGCCGAGGCAAAAAAAATCAGGGCTGAGTTGAAGCAAAAAAAGGACAACGAATGAAACTTTGTATAGTTATTTTTTTGTGTTGGATACTTATTGGCTGCGAAGACTAATTAAATTTCAGTTATACTTCACACATCTTTTATGGAGTATTTATGGAAAAAAATCAACTTACTCAAAACAGACTTTGTGAACTGTTGGAAATTGATGTTGAAAAAGGTATTTTTGTTTGGAAGCACACAATGGGCGGAAAAGCAAAAAAAGGGCAGGAAGCTGGCTCTCTTACAAATCAAGGATATGTTCAAATAAGAATAGATCAAGAAGATTATCTTGCACACAGATTGATGTGGTTTTATGTTTATGGCGCATTTCCCATTTTGCAAATAGATCATATTGATAGAGATAGGACAAATAACAAAATAACAAACCTAAGGATTGCTACACAAAAACAAAATTCAGAAAATATGTTTAGAGCAAAAACAAATACTTCTGGATTTCGTGGCGTAAGAAAAGAACAAAGATTGAAAAGTAAACCTTGGTCTGCAATAATAACGCACAATTACAAACAAAAACATTTGGGGTATTACGCAACAATTGAGGAAGCGGTGGCAGCAAGAAAAGCTGCTGAAGATGAATATTTCACACATCACACATCATGAAATCAAAAATTGCATTGACATTGGCTTTATTTTTGTGTGGATGTTTTGACGATCGTTACCGCTACGCCTGCCAAGACCCCAAACACTTCCAAGACGCTGAGTGCCAGCACCCAGCGTGTGACTTTTCGCAAACCTGCCCCGAATATCTTGTGGCACCAATTCTGGAGAAGAAAATTGAAGGAAATAATACTCAAGCTCCTGTCCAGCAACAATGCACGTCTCAGTGCCGATGACATTGAGGTTCGTGTAAGAGCCTTCGTGATCATCATGGTCACGTTGGTGTTTGCGTTCATCACTTTTGCTCTGCTGTACTCGGTGACTTTTGTCACCCAGCCGATCAAGCAAATGGCTCCGATTGATCAGGCATACACCAAGATGCTCAACGACATCGTGCTACTCATTGTGGGCGGAATTGGCGGCATCTTGACCAAAGGCGTGAGCAATGAGGCCAAAGACATGATGAACGCCGCAAAAGCCAATACAGCGGCCTACGTCGCCCCGCCGCCACCTCCGCCTGCCCCAGTCGTGATGATGGCTCCTACGGCTGGTTGGACGCCCCCACCAGCCCCTATGACGCCGCCCAACCACCTTGAGTCGGACGAAGAACGTGCAGCCATGGCAGAAGCCCGTCAAAGCGTGAAAGGCTGATATGTTTAGCTTGTTCAACCCCTACGTCCTGATTGGCATCGCAGCCTTGGTGGTGGCATCCTTCTTTGAGGGGCACCACATTGCCTACCTTGAGCAAGAAGCGGAGATTGCCAAACTCAACGAAAAGGCGCGTGGGCTTGAACAAGAAGCTGCCCAGCGTGTGACCGACCTATCAACTCAACTTGTGAAGGCCAACCAAGATGCCAAAGTTCAAATACAAAAGCGTGATGCTGCTATTGCCTCTGGCCAGTTGCGGCTTTCTATCGCCACCCGCCCCGTACCAGCCTCCTCAGATGCCTCCTCTTCCTGCGGAAATAGCGTTCAAGCAAGAGCCGAACTTGACCCAGCGGCTGCTCAATCTCTTGTCGCCATCACAGACCAAGGCGACGCCAACACAAGGCAATTGAATGCCTGCATTGACGCTTACATGGAAGTCTTCAAAGTGATGAACGGGGGCAAGAAATGATTAATGCACTCCAACTGCAACAACTGGGCATTGGCATTGAGTGGGTTGGCCCACTGAACGAGACGTTTGCCAAGTTTGGCATCGCCACCGTGGATCAGCAGGCGGCGTTCATCGGACAGTGCAGCCATGAGTGCAATCACTTCAAGACTTTGGAGGAGAATCTGAACTACAAGGCCGAGACGTTGCATAAACTCTGGCCACAACGGTTCCCAACCATGGAGATTGCAAATGCCTACTCGCACCAACCGCAACGCATCGCCAACAAAGTTTACGCCTCACGCATGGGCAATCGTGACGAAGCGTCTGGGGACGGGTATCGGTTCCGAGGTCGGGGTGCGATCCAGCTTACCGGGCATGATAGCTACTGGCACTGCGGTCAGGCCATCGGTACCGATTTGGTGGCCAACCCCGATCTGGTGTCCCAGCCTAAATATGCGGCGCTGAGTGCAGGCTGGTTTTGGTCAACCCACAACCTGAACGCTGCGGCGGCCGCAGAAGACTGGACAAAAGTCACCAAAATCATCAACGGCGGCACATTTGGGCTAGACGAACGGGTAGCATTGACAAAACATGCTATTGCCGTTCTAAGCGCTTAATGGGACAATCACGCAACCGTAAAGGACTCACATGGCGACCGTTACCCCAGCCACAATAACTCCGTCATGGGTGATGACCTATGACAGTCTGACGTCAATCGTTCTTCAATATCTGGAGCGCAGTGACGCCGCTGTCGTCAACGCCATTCCAACTTTCATCACTTTGGCTGAATTTGAAATTGCCCAAGAGATCAAGACCTTGGGTCAGTTGACTGTGGCCACGGCCACCATGACCGCAGGAAACCCAATCTTGGCCAAGCCTGCACGCTGGCGCAAAACGGTGTCGCTCACATTGAACAATGCTGGACAAACACAGCCCGTTTTGTTGCGCAAGTTGGAATATTTGTTGAACTACTGGCCAAATGCCGCAACCACTGCAACACCACAGTTTTACGCTGACACCGACTACCAACACTGGTACTTGGCACCAACACCCGATCAAAACTACACTTTTGAGGTGTTGTTTTACGAACGGATTGCGCCTTTGAGTTCAACCAATCAAACCAACTGGCTGACCCAGTATGCTCCCAATGCGATGCTGTACGGAACTCTTTTGCAGGCCATGCCATTCTTGAAGAACGACAGCCGAGCAATCTTTCAGCAAAAATATTCTGAAGCAATCAACGCCCTGAAAACCGAGGATGTGGCTCGTGTTGGGGATAGACAGGCCGTGGCCGTGGATTCTTAATCATGACAACATACATCGACCCGTATTCTGGTTTAACGATTAACCCATCGCAAGTTGGGTATGAGCCGTTAACCATCAGCACAGACACAGCATTGCAGTGGCCAATCAACGGCAACACCACCAACGTGGTGGCCAACATCATTGACGTCACAGCAACAACCACAGGATTGCATCTGATCATGCCCCCAGCCACGCAAGTGTCTGAGGGTCAAAGCGTCATCATCCGAAACATTGGCTCAAACGCCTTTACGGTGACTGACAACGGCGTAAACACAATTTCAAGCATTCCATCGGGAATTGCTGAATTCATCTATTTGACCGACAACACCACGGTCAATGGTGTATGGGCTGTGGTGACCTTTGGCGCTGGCACATCTTCGGCAAACGCAGCAACGCTGGCAGGCTATGGTCTGTTGGCCATCAACACTACGTTGAACCAAGCATATGACGTCAACACGATTTACTCTGGCTACACTTTGCAAGCCAGCGATCGTGCATCGTTTTATGTTTGGGAAGGTGGTGCGGGAACAGTTAGTTTGCCTTCCGCCTCGTTGGTGGGCAACAGTTGGTTTGCCATGATCCGCAACAGCGGCACAGGCATCTTGACTATTCAGCCTCAAGGCACAGACACGATTGACGGCAACCCATCGCAACAATTGCAGATCACTGAGTCGTTGGTGATTGTTTCCAACGGCTCAGGGTTCAATACCTTTGCTTATGGTCGCTCAAACACTTTCTACTACACTCAATTGCAAGTCACAGTGACTGGCGGCACAACCACGCTGTCGGCGACTCAGGCGTCAAACACCATTCAAGAGTACAGCGGCACGCTGGCATCCAACCAGGTTGTGATTTTGCCTTCAACTGTTCAGTTGTATTCATTCCAAAACAACACAAGTGGCTCGTACACGCTGACATTCAAGACATCGGCCTCGGGCGGATCGACTTTGACGTTGCCGCAAGGTCAAACGATCATTGCAATTTGTGATGGCACAAACGTCTACAACGCGCAGACTGCCACAGTGTCTGGCGCTTCATTGACCCTTGGCGTTGGCTCTGCTGGCGCACCTTCTTTGAATTTCCTTGGCAACCTCACAACAGGCATGTACTTGGTGGGAAGCGGTCAAATCGGATTTACCGTGGGCGGATCAAACGCTTTGACACTCAGCGCAAGCGGATTGTTTGTGCCCGTAGGCATTCCCGGCGGAGCGTTTTAATGACATCAAAGGTCGTTGCACTTCAGATCAAGCCCGGCATCCAACGCGATGGCACGCAATTCAATTCGCCATGCTACGTGGATGGCCAATGGGTGCGTTTTCAAAGTGGCTTGCCTCGCAAAATGGGAGGCTACAAGGGCATCTTTTTGGATGCTGCTGGCATCTCCCGCGGCATGATTATGAGCGCCAGCAACGGCCTGAACTACATTGTCTCTGGCTACAGCGGCGGTTTGCAGCAGTGGGTAACGGCGGCTACCGATGGCGTGGGTACTGGTCCAGTCAACTTCACGTTGAACAGTTTTAGCGCCAATGCCAACAACTTGTGGCAAATGGATATTGGTTATGACTCCACTGGTGGCGGCAGCAATATGTTGATTGCTCACCCCGGACAAAATTTGACCGACATCACCAGCACCGTCAACACCCGACCATTGTTTGGTCAATTTACGGGCACCACATTGAATCCCGTAGGCGTTTTCACAGCATCTGGCACCATTACCTCCACCTCAAATCAAATGACCTTTGCAACGACCATTCTGGGCGTTGGTCCGGGTGTTGCGGTGAGCGGTACAGGCATTCCAGCAGGCACCACCGTGGTGTCGGCAATTGTCACTGGCGGCGTTTACACAGCCACTTTGAGCGCCAACGCCACATCGTCTGGCACCTACACCTTTACCTTTGACAACAACATCAGCGTGTCGGGTGGCGTGGTGATGCTCTACCCTTACTTGTTTGCCTATGGAAACAACGGACTGATCCAAAACTGCGCAGCAGGTGACTTCAACAACTGGACTCAAGGTGACGCCAATGCCAACAACGTCTCATCCACAAAGGTCGTCAAAGGATTGCCTTTGCGTGGTGGCACAACGTCGCCTGCTGGACTTTTCTGGACGCTAGACTCAGTCGTGCGGGTGACCTATGCACCGCAGTCTGTGGGGTCTGTGAACTACTACTGGCGTTATGACTTGATCACGCAACAGTCGTCCATCATGTCCAGCCAGTGCGTCATTGAATACGATGGCATCTTTTACTGGGCAGGCGTCGATCGCTTCTTGATGTACAACGGCGTTGTTCAAGAAATTCCAAACAGTCAAAACCAAAACTGGTTCTTTGACAATCTCAACTACCAACAACGTCAAAAAGTTTGGGTGAGCAAGATTCCACGGTGGGGAGAAATTTGGTTCTTTTACCCACGAGGTAGTGCTACGGAGTGCACCGATGCAGTTGTCTACAACGTGCGTGAAAAGGTTTGGTACGACGCTGGTCAATCTCCTGCTGCAACTCGATCGGCTGGAGCGTTCTCCGAGGTTTTCCGATTCCCAGTTTGGGGTGGAAACGTCTCACAAGGCTATCAAATCACTTCGGTGACCATCAACGCAAGCGGTACAGGTTATGCCGTCAATGACACGATCACGGTGTCTGGTGGCGCTGGAAACCCGCCTGCTGCTTTGATTGTTACCAGCGTGTCAGGCAGCTCGGTTACTAATCTTTCAATCATCAACGGCGGGTCGTATCCAAACCCATTGGTGGGCATCACGTCAACAATTGCACGAGCACCATCTGGCGGAACAGGTTTGACCATCACGGCAACAATGAGCCAGTTCTACACCTTGTGGCAGCACGAGACTGGTACAGACCAGATTTACACCGATCAAGTCAACGCCATCAACTCATATTTTGAGACGCCTTCCTTGGGCACATATGCAGGTTTGGTGGGTTCTCAACAACAGCCCGGCGACAACATGTGGACTCGTTGCGAACGCATTGAGCCTGACTTTGTCCAATCTGGTCAAATGTCTGTGATCGTCACTGGTAAAGGCTATGCTGATGATACTGACATCACATCAGACCCTTATTATTTTGATCCGACCACCCTGAAAGTGGACATGCGTGAGCAGCGTCGTGAGATGCGTCTGCGCTTCCAGTCAAATACTTTGGGCGGCAATTACTACATGGGTCGAGTGATCTTGAGCCTTGACACTGGCGACGTCCGCGGAACGGGCAACCCATGATCGTCTACGACCCACGCAACTTGACATGGGACTACTACTGTCGTCTTATGGAAGAGTTGTTTGCGTCAAACCAACTTGGTCACGTCACCGAGGACAAATGGCGCGACTGGGTCGATGGAATGAACGGCATCGGGTACTTTGTCCAATCGGGCGTACCTGATCACAGGCAATTTGCGACTTGGCAAGAATGGGCTGAGAGCATGGTAGGAATAATGAACTTGGGGAACACATGACACCTTCACAAATCATCACAGCAGACGCTCAAAAACATAATGTTGACCCACAACAAGTGTTGACCTATGTTGCTCATCAAATTCAAATAGGCAAAGGCAATCTATTGCAAGCAGGCGAGAGTGTGCTTTTGTTGGTGCACCTTGGCCAAGCAGCCGCTGAGTGTCATTTGTACACAATGGACTCGCCATTGAGTTTGCGCAAGTCATTGGCTCACTTCCTTGAGATCATTCGCCAAACGCCCGTCAAACGGTTGTATGGCAAAGCAGACAATCCCGGCATCCTTCAGATGCTCCAATTAATCGGATTGCATGTTCAGCACTCCGACTTACCCCAGTTCAACTGGATGGCCAACGTATAAGGTGAAATAAATGGGTGCAGTATCTTCAATTGTTGGTGCAGTTACTGGCGTGGTCAACGATGTCGTAAAGACTGTTGACAACACGGTTCAAAGCATTGAGAAAAATCCAATCACGGCGATTGCTGACATTGCTGCCGTCGCAAGTGGCAATCCTGAGTTGGTTCAATATATCAACCCATCAATTGCAATTGCCCAAGGAGCCGACCCAACCAAAGTTGCTTTATCTGCTTTGGAAGGATATGGAATTGGTCAAATTGCATCTGGCGTTGCTTCAGATGTTACAGATGGATCAACAGACCCAACAAGCGTTTTAGAAGGAAAAACGGCAAGTGGGGCAACTTCTGGAGCATTGCGTGCGGCATTAAGTGGTGGTAACCCCCTTACTGGCGCTTTGTCTGGTGCAATCAATACTGCCGCAAACACAGAATTGAAAAATGAAACAGGCGCAAATTGGTTGCCATCATTCAATGTTGCTGGCGAATTGCTTGGAAGCAAAAACTCTAAGACAAATTCAGTCAATCCAAGCGCAACCACCACAACTGGAGCCACACCAGTAAGCCAGCTTGCATCAAGCACAACAATGCCAGATTTGGCGTTGAAAAACTTGACTTTGGGTAATTTGGGTTTGACAAACTTGAATTTGCAATCGCCTACTTTGCAAAATTTGGCAGAAAATCCAAATATGTATCAGCCAACCACAAAAACTGCAACGACTTCTCCTACTCAGATGGCTCAAATTTATGCGTCCATTGAACCTAACAATACGGCGACCATGAAAAATGGTGGTCTTGCTCATTTTGCCTCTGGCGGCGGTTTGTCAACATTAAAAGTGCCAACAATTTCTAATCTTGACACTTACACTCAAATTGATCCAACACTTGATCCAACTGAAGATTTGGTCTACAACAATCGTTTGGTAACGCCACAGCAAATGGGTCTGCTGGCCACTCAGCCAGTGATTTTTTCGGCTGACGGCGGAAGTATTGAAAATCAAAGCACGCAGACGGTCGATTACAGTCAAATTGTCCCAGAGCTTTTGGAATTGCTCCAACAGCATACGCAAAACAAAGCTGGGGGCGGAACGGTAGACAACAAAGAATTGCAGGACATGATTGCTCCAAAATTTGGTCAACCACTCTCTCCTACAATTTTTCGTTCGCAAGCACGACCAATTCCCCCTCATATTGGCCAACTGTCTCAAATTGCCGAGTCTCCACATGCTGGGGATCAGCTTGTTCAACTGGGTCAATTGCCAACGCATGTTCAGACTCGTGCCCACGGTGGCGCTTTGAAACATTACAAAAACGCAGCCCCCGAAGGCCATCACCCCGAGTTCATCACAGGTGTGACAGGTTACTATGCCCACGGTGGCGGCACAGGTCAATCGGACGACATTCCTGCCATGCTCCATGACGGCGACTACGTGGCTGACGCTGACTTGGTGGCCGCCTTGGGCGATGGATCAAGCAAGGCAGGCGCACAAGCCCTCGAACACTTTCGCCGCAGCGTACCCCATCACGAAGGCGCAGGAGGCCATCCAGTGCCTGCTCAGATCGCTGATGGGGAGTATGTATTCCCAGCCAACTTTGTGACCGCTATCGGCCACGGAGACAATAAGGCGGGTGCCAAATTGCTCGACAAGATGCGCGAAGAAGTTCGGGCACACAAAAGATCAGTTCCAGACGATAAAATCCCTCCGAAAGCAAAGTCGCCGCTTGAATACCTCAAGATGGCGATGAAAGGTTAAACATGTCCAACCTCTTACAAAGCACCCAAACCACGGCGACCACGGCGCCAACGTATTACAACAACTATTTAACCAGTCTTGCCAACCAAGGGACTGCTGCGGCAAATGCGGCTCAATACGTGGGTGCACAACCCTTACAAGAGCAAGCATTCCAAAATGTGACTGGTGCGGCATCGGCATATCAACCCACGTTGACAGCCGCTGGAAACACGTTGAATGCAGCGGCAGGAGCCACATCTCCTCTGGCGGCGGCTACGCCTTACCTGAGCCAAGCAACCACAAATCCTGCCGCTGAAGCCAATCAGTATCTGAGCAGTTACTTGATGCCTGCGGCTCAGAGCTTGTCGGACATCAACCAAAACAACATCAACATGAACTTGAATCCGTCCATTAAAGCGGCGGCCACAGGTTCAGGTCAATTTGGTTCGAGCCGCGCCAACCAAGCGATCGGTCAAGCCGATGTGCTGGCCAACCAACAGACCAACAGCGCAATTGCCAACTTGCTCAACACAGGCTATCAAAACGCCCTGACATCGGCAATTCAACAAAATCAAGTTGCCAACCAAGCTGGCACCACTGCTGCGGGTGCCGCTGGAACAGGCCAGTCAAACCTTACAGCGGCTGGACAAGCTCAAGGAAACTTGGCTGCTCAGAATCAAAACCTTGGCTTGGCAGGCATCAACGCCGAGTCAACGCTTGGCCAACAACAACAAACGATTGCTCAAAACCAACAGTTGTTCCCACTCACCACGTTGTCTACATTGGCTGGACTCATGTCGGGTCAGCAAATCCCAACAACAACCAATACTCAGCTCAACACATCGCCTTTGTCTGCTGTTGCTTCTTTGGGTTCTTTGGCTGCTGGTTTGAATACATCGTCTACTGCTGGTGGAAATACTCCTTGGCAAAATATTTCTCAAGCTCTTGGATTGAACACCCCACCAACACAACCAGCACAAACAGATCAAACAGCAATAAATTCCATGACTCAAAGCGGCAGTCCCGCCGACATTAGTCAGATGACATATTCTGGTAACGGTTTATGGACTGATTCAAGCGGCGTGATGTATAACGCCGATGGTTCAGTTGCTTATGACCCAAGCCAACAATATTAAGGAAACATCATGGCTGATCCAAAAATTGACATCAAAAGCCCATTGGGTGAAATAGACAAAGCAGGCAATCTTGCCTACGGCGAAAACGACCCATTGACCCCAATTTACGAGGGCATCAAAAAGAACATGGACGATTTGGAGGCGCGTTATGCGCAACCAAATTGGTTCAAGATTGCTGCTGGCTTTGCCAAACCTCAATTGGGTGGCTTTTTGGCAGGTCTTGGTTCTGCCTCGGAAGCAATGGGTGAGAACATTGAACAACAAAGACAGTTGGCAATTCCTCTTGCCAACATGAGAACTGAATTGGCTGTCAAAGGTCAAATCTTGGCCAGAAACAAAGAAGTCAATGATGAGATTCGTGCTTGGCAAATTGCCCATCCAAAAGAAGCAGTTCCAAGTGATAAATTACAAGACTGGTCTGGCCGTGCTCCTGACTCAACTGGGGTCAAATCGTTGTTGGCTGAACGCACCAATGCTCAGAAAAATTTGGAACTGTCCAACCAACAGCGTCAACTCTCGCAAGCCGAACAAAATCAAAAATTGCAATTGTTGCAACTGCAACAAGGAAACCTCAAAGAGCTGGCTCGCGCAGGTCAAATTCCTCCTTCGGAATTTACAAAACAAAACGCAGCAATCATGGCTCAGATTAATGCTATTCAAAGCGCTGTGCCAAATGGTCCTGCAATCGGAGACATTACAACGCCTCCTGCAATTGATTCATCAAAAGGCTCTGGCGCTGTTAGTACGACCACAGACAATTCAGCAACTCTTGCAGAAAATCAACGCAAGGTACAGGCGTTGCAAGAAAAAATCAATAAAGATGGAATCACTCCATCAGACAGAGCCGAGTTGAATCGTCTGAACAAAGAACGCTTAAGCCTGACTGGTGGCGCACCAGTTCCAGCTCCAACAAGAACCACTTCTGGCAATGAGACGGAGCCAGAAGGGGGATACTTGCCCGAGACTCATGTGATTCCTCATCCATCTCCAGCAATGAGCGATTTGGAAAAGAAAAAACAAGAATTAGAATTGCAAGCCGCAGCAGATCGTGCAAAAAAAGATGAAGATTTTTATCAATCCCAAGCTCAAGACTTAAAGTTTTTTTCAAGTGCAAATGGAAATTACAGAGACGCAGAAAGAGCATGGAATACAATTTATAAAGCCTACAAAGAAGACCCATTGTTATTGCAACAATTAAATGATGCAGTCCGTGAAAAAGGTCCTATGGCTGCCGCTATGAATGAAGGTTTTGCATTCCATGCTGGGTCTCTAAATGCAAATGTCAGTCTTCCAGTAAGCGCTTACGCAATCGCTGGCCTTGATGATACAAAACGAACAAAATACGATAATTTGGCAAGTGCATACGCAACTCTTGCTAACGCTGAATTAGCAAGATCAGGAATTTCTCCAGAAAAAGCAACTATTCAACAATACAAAGATGCTTTATATAAAACTCTTGGTATTGGTTCCACTGCTGAATCCTCTGTGCAAAAATCTGGAAATATTTTTTACAATCTCAAAGAAAAAAATGAACTTAGCGATTTGATTGATAAAGAATATAAACGGACAAAGTCATCAAGTATTTCTCGGTACACAGACGTTTTTAATTCGCCTCGTGTTAAAGATCATCATAAAGGTTATAAATTAGTTCATGATGATTTTAATCGTGCATTTGAACAGGGAGAAAAGTAATGGGTGAAGATCAATACAGCCCTGAAGCGATTAGACGTCGAGTTGCTGAAGAAACTGGCATAGCAATTCCGCCTGAAACAAATGCTTCTGACTCTCAACAGAGTGCTTCTCAACCAGTATCTGAAGCCGATGACATGGCAAGGATTGTTGCTAACGCTCGTGCTGCTCAAGCAAAACATAATGCAGAGGTTGAAAAAAACAAACCTTATTCAATGAGCGGCAAGGATGTCGTTGCATCTTTAGTCGCGCCGGGTGCTCATGCATTGGGTCGAAAATTTGGAGTAGTTCCCGATGAAGCACGTAATGCTCAATCTTTTTCAAATGACTTGCAAAACAGAATTAATTCTGCTGCGCAAGCTCATCAAGAAGCACTCCAAAATGAAATGGAGTATTTACAGAACCACGATTATTGGCACAGCGATCATGCCGTGAATGAGTTTTTGCCTGAAGAGCATCAAATTCCAGTTAATCAAGAAACAACAGGTCAGACAAGAGCAGAGCGTACTGTTCAAGGAGCCGATGTAGATGAAATTGGCACTGGAAGACAACGTCAGACTGGCTATCTCACCAGAACGGCTCAAGAGTCTGCACGCTTAAAAGAGCAAGAAGAGATTGCTAAAAAATTAAAATTAAACCCGAATAAAGTTTTGGCTCAATATCCAGATGTTGATGCAACAAAATCTGGTTTGATTGTTAGCAAGTCACCATCACCACAAGAACTTGCTCGTCAGCAAGAAATTGAAAATGCTCGTCAACAAGCAAGAAAACTTCTTGAGCCGCATCAAGAGTCTGCAAAAATAGGTTTGCAAGAAGCGCAGAAAGGTACCGCCGCAGCCGCTGAAGAACTTGCAAGACTTAAAAACGAAGCGGCAATCGCTAACGAAGCAGCGGCAAGATCAAAAACAAAATTAAGTTCAGTATTGCGCCGAGCTGCTGAGGCGGTTGGTTCTGACTCAAAATATTTGCCAGAGATTTTGCGTGCTGGATCAAACATGGCAAGTAAATATCTTGGTCCAATTGCCGCCGCAACCGCACCAGAAAACATTGGCCAAGGATGGAGTGAATTAAGAAACGGCGAATATGGTAAAGGTGCTGCTCATATTGCTGGTGGACTTGGCGGCGTTGCTGCATTGGCACCCTTAGCTGTAGGCGCTGGTCTATTAGCCCCGGAAGTTGGCTTGGGTGTTGCTGGAGCTGGTGCACTTGCTTCATTGCCTGCTCTTGGCTATGACATTTCAGACATATACAAAAACATGACTGAGCACAAATGATCACGTCGGTTGTCTCCCTGACGTGAAGGCAAGCAGTTGCCTTTTTTGCCCCTCTCATCGTGTGGTGAGAGGGGACTTTTTGTCAACAGACAATCATCATGATAAGGCAAAAAACGACCCAAATCATTATGTTGGTAGCGATCATTTTGACCTCACCTGAGCCAGCTTCTCGCCGACAACACGGTTGAGGTCTGTAGCGACCTTCACACATGCTTTCAGCTCATGACGAGCACCAGCATCAGCAAAGACGTTTGCCAGCTTCACCAAGTCATCTTCAAGAAAGTTGTAATTCTCTTCAAGGTTGACCGCATGAAACAGCTTGTTGACTTCGGTTTTGTTGAGGATCATTTTTTTGCTTTCTTGCGTGCTGCCAAGATTTTTTTGCCTTTGGCGGTTTGAGTCCAGTGCGGCTTCTTGGGTTTTGTAACCTCTTCGTGAATTTTGATGTGTTCATCAAGATGGTTGCGAATTATGGCGTTTTGGTATTTTTGAATGATTTCCGAGCGTTCGATTGGGTCATCCCAAACACCAACGTCTTTCATGGCTTGAACTTGTTGTGCATTCAAAGAAAATGCAGGAGCTGCGTCGTGCTCTTTCTCGGCGTCGTCCAACTCTTCCATCCAAGAATTGAATTTTTCGCTCATTGCTTCACGCATGAAGAGAAGCTCTGCTTTTGTTAGTGTGATGTTAATTGTCATTCTGTTTCTCCTTAAAAAACACGCAAAACTTCAACAACATTTTTGTCACGGTTTATAGACGTTATAGCGCTACCTTTACCGTTCTTTTGGTTGAACCAAGAACCTACACCAGATTGAACTTTTTCAATTTTGAATTTTGATGCTGGTAAATCAACCATGCCGCCTATTTCAAGGTTTTCAACAAAGGGTCGAATATATGTTCGAAGTTCGCCCACAGGAAATTCACTCTCAGCACGCTGACGAGCTTTTGGCGTAGCCAATTCCAACGTCCCATATTTTTTTCCATCTGAATCAATGATGGCATATTGAACATTTATAGAATTCAACAGCACCAATGCTCTTTGCAATGCGATTGTTTCAACTTGCGTCATGTCATTCTCCTAAGTCAAGTTCCATGTTGGCGGGTTTGTATTGCTCCACGCTCAAACCTTTGGTCAAGAGGTCAACCAAGTCTTGTTGGCTGGCCACGTGAGCCTTGATGGTGGTGTTGGCCACATGCGCAATGGCTTGTGAGCGGGTGGTTGCGTTGACCAAGCGAATGCCTTGCGGTCCTCCGACAACGTAAATGCGTGATGCCATGATTTATTCTCCAAGTGGGAAGGGTGAAACGATGATGCGTGGTTCGATGTAAACCACTGTTGCTTTTTTGGTTTTGGGGTCAACGCATTGAACCCAAGTACCGTCTGCGCTGGCGGGGCTATACAGACCGTTTGGATCGGCTTGTGGAAGCACATACATATTGCCTCCAAATGGCTGTTGAGGCATCTGAGGGTTTGTGTACTGAGTAGCGTATGGCAAACCAAATCCAACAGAATCACACACTTTATGCGTTTTGCCGTTCATGTCCACGATGTAGGTGGTGGTGGCTACGTTGCGATCACGCAGCTCCAAGATGTCTTTCATCATGCGCTTCTCTGCAAAGTTTGTGATGGCAGGCATGCCAACAGATTTCACAGCCATTTTGGAAAGCTCTTCTTGTTTGCCGCGCTCAATCTCGCTGCTGCTTTGTTCCATCCTCCCGCAAGCCGTCAGGCTCATGATCAGGCAGGCAATTGCAAGGTGGGTGTAGTTCATTTTCCGCTCCTCAAGTCGTTGTAAAAGTTGCGCAGGTTGACTGGCATATGGTCTTCGGGATACACCGAGAAGCGGTGCAACACGATGGCACGCAAAGCGTCTTTGTGTTCGGCGTCAGCATTGATGTACTGCAACTGGAGGTCTTCCAAGTCACGCACCATGCCGTCGTTGTACTGCTCAGACTCTTTGAACACCTTGTTGTCCACAGCGCGGTACTTGGGCGCAAAGTAGTTGGTCATTTCATATCCGAAAAATGTCAAGCCAACTACCAATGCGATACTAGCCATGATGGCGGAAATGATTGCCAAAAGTTCTTTCATGTCATGCTCCAAATTTGTTTTTAACGATCCAAAAATTGAAGAGTGACTGGAACATCAGCCACCCACGTTGAAGGTCTTCCTCGCTGTGCTCCACGACTTTGATCAAGCCGGGGTTGCTCACAGAGACGAAGACGTTTGCGCATCGAGCGTGGAGCATTCCAACACCTTGTCGGTATGCAGCCAGTTGCATGAGGTGCTCGTCATAGACGTCGATCTTGTCGTCCTCATCGAACTCCTTGGTTTTGGCGTCGAGCATGATGCCCAGCGGTGCAGACTCGTCGGGGCGGGTGAACAAGTCGGTCTTGCCGCCAAAGCCCATTGGATGGCTGAATGACACCTCTGTCTCCCACTTCTGGAATGGGTGGGTCTTGAAGTGCTCAAACACGGCTTCCTCAAAGGCTTTGACGATTACTGGGTGGTCAGTCTGCTGCCCACGGTAGTGGCGCTCAATGGACTCGTGGATCAGCGTGCCACGCTCGGCCGCACGTTTGCCAGTCTCTTTGGAGTCGGCCACCACACGGGCGATATACGCCTGCTCAGTCTCGCCTTCGACCTTGGGTAAAGTCAAGGCGGCCAAGAGCAGTTGTTCGTTCTTCCAAACGTCCAAACCGGGCTTTGCGGCCACTTTCATGATGGTTGATACCGAAGGCACCAAGTTGAGTTTTCGTGCGTCTCTGAGCGTTGTAGGACGGTCTGAGCCGTCCTTTGCTTTGACGGTGTAGGCTGGTGAGCCGTCTTGGCCGTACCAATGAACGGATTCGGCTGATCTTGCAATGATTGTGGTCATTTAGCTTCCTTTGCTTTTTTCTCTGCCCAATATTTTTTGATAGCCAGACGGTGTTTTTCTCGCATTGCTTCTGACTTAGGAAGAGTTCGTTTGTCAACCATCTCAACGCCCTCCAACTTGGCAATGCGTTTGTTCATGGCTTTGCAAATCTTGATCAATTCGTCGATTTGCTTTTCCGACTTTTGAAACAAATCAATCTTTGCCTTTGCGTGGTACAGATCAATCGTCAAATTGGTAATGGTGTCTTGGTGGTTGGCGATGTCTTTTTGCATGGCCAGCTTCTCAGCTTTAGAAATAAACATATTAATCCTTTAGTTCAAAATGGGATGTCATCGTCTTCGTCAAACGAGGGCGAACTTTGGGGTTGCTGTGGCGCAACAGGTGTTTTCCCTTGGAGCTTTTGCCACTCTGGAGAAGACTGGATTTTTGTCTTGAGGTTGTCGCTGAACTTCTCAAACATGGCCATGTCTGGCTCATCCAGATTGAACACCTCATTGGCGTTAACCGCGGTGGGCAGGCCAGCTTGTTTGATCACGGCAGGCACGGGGCTGATGTTGGCCACGTTGATGTAGGTCTTGCCGTTGTCGCCAGCCTTCTCGACCATGTTCAACATGCACCATGCACCCAAGATTGTCTTGAGGTCAAAGCGGCGCAGTTCTTCGGCGGTGAAGGGCTTACCACGCCAAGACTGCAAATCAATGCGCAAGGTGGCTTTGTCAGACCAACTGAGGGTGTAGTTCTTGAAAGCAGCGAATGGTCGCTTGTCCTTCATCAAGAGCGGCGTGCCGTCGTCTTTGACACCGTGCAGCTCCCAACCGAGCATCACTTTGCGCAAGTACTTGACTTGGCCTTTGAACTCGGATTTTTGCGTGCCGAGATCAACGATGCGGTAGCAACGTGCGAGGTGCATACCAGGTGGCGTGGATTCAAAGTCACCGCCTTTGTTTTCAACGTAAAAAGACATTAGATTCTCCAGAAAAAGACGTCCATGAGGACAACGAGGATTGAGAGGATGTAGACGCAAATCAGCGCCTGATGGGGTTTGAGAGACATTTGTGCTCCAGTAAACCGACAACATTGTCGTGCCGTTACTATAACACGAAATTAAAGTTGCTCTTTAAACTTTGTGTTGTTGTAGAATCTGTGCAACACCAAGACGCATGAGGATTGTGTGGACTGCCCGACCCAAGTGATTAAGTTCATGCGGGACACTTACTAAGGTGAGACATCAGCAGTCCTCAGCCGTGTTGGTGCTTGAGCTGAAGGTCCAAGCATTAAACGAGTCTCCTGAAGACCGCCAA
>Ga0208507_1000369_pt1 | contig 30131 bp, 27 predicted proteins | sample CryBogCBH12Aug01_FD_184626 | JGI IMG/M metagenome (GOLD analysis project Ga0208507, IMG submission 184626) | Freshwater microbial communities from Crystal Bog, Wisconsin, USA - CBH12Aug09.1 (SPAdes) (version 2) | ecosystem: Environmental > Aquatic > Freshwater > Lake | place: Crystal Bog... | reverse complement strand
TTGGCTTGTTCACGTCTACGCAAAATTTTTAGGGTGGGGTATGAAAAGGGTCGTGGTCACTGGGCTGGGCATTGTTTCCAGCATAGGCAATAACCGTGCGGAAGTGCTCGACTCCTTACGGGCGGGTCGTTCTGGCATAGTGTTTGCTGATATTTATCAGGAAATGGGCTTCCGTAGTCATGTGCATGGTGCAATCAGCATTGATTTGGATGCGTTTATCGACCGTAAAATCAAGCGGTTTATGGGCGATGGCGCGGCCTTCAATTACATTGCCATGCAACAGGCCATTGCCGACGCTGGTTTGGAAGACTCCGAAGTGTCCCATGTCAGGACGGGGTTAGTGATGGGTTCGGGCGGGCCATCAACTTCCAATCTGGTGGAAGCCGCCGACATCATGCGCAGCAAAGGCATCAAGCAGGTAGGCCCATACCGTGTGCCCCGTACCATGTCCAGCACCAACACCGCTTGCTTGGCCACGCCGTATAAGATCAAAGGTGTCAATTACTCCATCAGTTCCGCTTGTGCCACCAGTGCCCACTGTATAGGCCATGCCATGGAACTGATCCAAATGGGCAAGCAAGATATTGTCTTCGCAGGCGGGGGCGAGGAACTGCATTGGACAATGTCGGTATTGTTCGACGCAATGGGGGCGTTGTCCTCGAAATACAATGACACGCCCAGCAGCGCATCCCGGCCTTATGATGAAACCAGGGACGGTTTTGTCATCTCAGGCGGCGGCGGCGTATTGGTGATAGAGGAACTGGAACACGCCCAAGCCCGTGGCGCGAAAATTTATGCCGAACTGGTCGGTTATGGCGCCACATCTGACGGTTACGATATGGTGCAGCCTTCTGGCGAAGGCGCGGTGCGCTGTATGCAGCAGGCCATGGCGACGGTTGACGGCAAAATTGACTACATCAATGCCCATGGCACCAGCACCCCCGTAGGTGACACCAAAGAATTGGAAGCGTTGCGCCAAGTGTTTGCCGACACGGAGCTGCCCAAAATCAGCTCCACCAAATCACTGACCGGTCATGCCTTGGGTGCCGCCGGTGTCAACGAGGCGATTTATTCCTTGCTGATGATGGAGCAAAACTTCCTGAGCGCCTCCGCCAACATCAACCAGCTTGATCCTGCCGCCGAGGGGATGCCGATTGTCCGCGAACTGCAAGAAAACGTGACACTCAATACCATTATGTCCAACAGTTTTGGCTTTGGCGGCACCAATGCCACCCTGATTTTCCAGCGCTATCAGGATTGATGCTTTTACGGGCAGCGGCCTAAGCCGCTGCCCGCCCTTTAAACCGTTCACTTTAGCCATTTTCTGACCATGTCAGACCCAAACCAAAAATCCCGCACCCAATTTAACAAGCTGCAAAAGCGCTTGCGCCATTATGTCGGCGACGCCATTGCCGATTACAATATGATCGAAGAAGGCGACAAGGTCATGGTGTGCTTGTCCGGCGGCAAGGACTCTTACACGCTGTTGGATATTTTGTGGAATCTGCAAAAGACCGCCCCCGTTAATTTTGAGCTGGTGGCGGTCAATCTCGACCAAAAACAACCGGGATTCCCCGAACAGGTTTTGCCGGATTACCTGTCTGCTATGGGTGTGCCGTACCATATTATCGAAAAAGACACTTATAGCGTGGTCAAACGGGTCATTCCAGAAGGCCAAACCACTTGCAGCCTGTGTTCACGGTTGCGGCGCGGCACCTTATACGGCTATGCCGAAGCCAATGGCATCACCAAAATTGCTTTGGGTCATCACCGTGATGATATCCTTGAAACTTTTTTCCTTAATATCTTCTATGGCGGCAAGCTTAAAGCAATGCCACCCAAGTTGTTAAGTGATGATAAGCGCAATATTGTCATCAGGCCACTGGCCTATTGCCGCGAAAAAGACATCGAACGCTTTGCCGTGTTTAAAAATTTTCCTATCATCCCTTGCAATTTGTGCGGCTCGCAAGAAAACTTGCAGCGCAAGGCTATGAAGCTGATGCTGAAAACATGGGACAAACAGTTTCCCGGGCGGCTGGAGACCATTTTCACCAGTCTTCAAAACGTAGCCCCGTCCCAATTGGCGGACAGGCAGTTGTTCGATTTTATTGGCTTGCAGCAAAGCTTGTTGACCGGGCAGCCAGCCTTGCTTAAGGGTGGCTTGGACGAGGATGAAGGTTTGGCGGTGCTCGGGCAGTAACGTCCGTCCGCTTAGGGCAACACAAGCGCTTGAAGCGAATGGTCCGGCGAGCCTATCAACTGCCATTTTTGTTGGCGGGATAATTTCTTGATTGCCGCCTCGCGTTGTCCCGCTGAGCGGCGGTCATGGTTTTTTTCTAAATAAACCAGTTGCTCAGGCTGTCTGCCACGAAAATATTTGGCACCTTTCTGTCCGGCATGTTGCCGGTAGCGTCTGGACAGGTCGGTGGTGATCCCTGTATAAAGTGAGCCGTCCGAACATAGAATCACATAAACATACCAATCCATCAGCAAGGCTCATCATTATGACAGGTAAAGTGACCGAAAAACCAATGCTCGGTTGGCGGGAATGGGTCAGCTTGCCAGCCCTGAACCTCGACCCTATCAAAGCTAAAATAGACACCGGCGCCCGCTCATCGGCATTACATGCGTTCAGCATAGAAAAGTACCACAAAGGCGGCGCGCTTTGGGTGATGTTTGCCCTGCATCCGCTGCAAACGCGCGAAGACATTGTCGTAGAATGCCACGCCGCCGTTAAAGACAGGCGCTTGGTGTCCGATTCGGGCGGTCATAAACAACGCCGTTATGTCATCGAAACCCCTCTGTTGATTGGGCAAACCCTAATAACAGCAGAAATGACCTTGACTAACCGTGACAGTATGCGTTTCCGTATGTTGCTGGGCAGGACCGCTATGAACGGACATTTTATCATAGACCCTGCCGCTTCGTATTTGCAAGGCAACCGTGCCGAATAAGCCCATCTTAAACCAATAGGCAATCCCCCGCCACTGGGGCGATTGCTTTAGTTTTGTGCAATAATGTAGCGGGTACGCACCAATTCGATGCCATTTAGCAGGCATTGCTGCACCTTTGTACCCAACACCCCCGCCATTTTGTTATGCGACAAGTGGCGGTTGCCATAATTTAAAAATGGCATGGATTATGCATTTTAATTCCTATGACTATTTGGCAGCATGGTATCAAGATGCTGTCTGGCATGTCGGAATTTAATGGATAAGGATTAATTCAAGGGCAGTTGATGCGCCGACCGTGTCGGCGATCATTGCCTAACCGGTTGCAGCTTCCACCTCTATGGGCTGCCACCATTCCTCAGCACCCTAACTGATTGTCCTAAAATTCTATGACACCTAAATTTATTCCCCTAAAAGATCATGATACGCCCATCAAAGTATTGTTCACAGGTTATTTGTGTACAGTGGGTATCGGCTATCTATTTGCCTTGATACAAATTTTATTCACCCACGGCATGGCAGACGGCAAGTTTGGCCTGTCCATTGATGATATTGTTTACAGCTATTATGGCAACCGTTCTGGTACTGTACTGGAGCATCAATTGAACGGCGCAATGAAAGCCAACGCCCCGGAGCAAGAACGTTTCGCCATGATAGAGTGGGTCAGGAGTGGTGCTGATGAGGATGAGTATAGGGAAACCGGTATCGACAAAATTGTCGAAACGCGCTGTGTGATGTGCCATAACGAAACCACTTCCGGTATCCCTAACTTTAAGGATTTCAAAATCCTAAAGACCTACACCAAAGAAGATGGCGGGGCCACTTTTGCCTCGCTCACTCGGGTTTCCCATATCCATCTGTTTGGCATCAGTTTTATTTTTATGTTTGTCGGGCTTATTTTTAGCTTTGCCGAAACCACGACCACCCAATACAAGTGCATTGCCATTGGTATGCCTTATGCGTTCCTGATTGCCGACATATTGTCGTGGTGGCTGACCAAAATTGACCCCATGTTTGCTTGGTTGGTGATGTTCGCCGGTATGGGCATGGCCGTTTCTTTTGTCTTTATGTGGGCGACGTCTATACTTGAAATGTGGTTTTATCGTCCGGTTTTCGTTAATGGCTTGGGGGCCAAATATTTGCAATGGCGCGATAGCCAAGAGACATCACTGCCTGACCGTATTTGGGCGGTGGTTAAGGCGCTTGCCGGGCAAATGAAACCGCTGCTGGCTTTGGCCAAGGAAATGTGGCTGATAAAGATGTATCCGCTGCTAAAAAAACTGCTGAAAAAATAATTGACAAAGGGGGGTATTGGTTTCATTTTATACCCTCTTTTAATTTTCACGGGTCACTGATCTCATGAATAAAAAATTATTACTTGCCGCATGGGGTTGCTTGGCAAGCCTGTTGTTGTCTGCCAATTCCCTGGCTGAAAATAAATCGACCAGCAATATAAGCGTATTTGAACAACCGAAACCGCATGTATTATTACGCTATCCTGATGTACATGCCAAATCCCAAGCCTTAATCAACAGGGATTTGATATATCAAGGCAGTAACGGCCCAGTGATGACCGGCAATGTGACGCTGTACGCCATTTACTGGTCACCCGCGAAACTACAAGATGGTACGGCGGCATCAATGCCCGCCAAGTACCAGCAATTCCACAGCCAGTTTTTAACGGATATGTCCAATTCTAACGGGCTATCGAGTATCGTCTCCCAGTATTATCAGGTGGTCAAGGGCACAACCACTTTTATCACCGGCAAGCTGGTTTTTGGTGGCGCGTATGTGGACACCAGCAATTACCCTACTACAGGCTGTCCGGAATCGATGTTGTCGCCAACTAACTGTGTAGAAGATTCAGATTTGCAGGCAGAACTAAAGAAGGTGATTGCCACGCAAAAGTGGCCGGTAAATAACAGCACTATGTTCTTGTTGTATACTGCCAAAGGCGAAGACCTGTGTGATGGCACGGGCAGTTGCACCAGTGGCGGGCCTTCGCCTTTCTGTGCATACCATAATTTTATTGTACCTGCCAAGGCAACTTCTGCAATTATATATTCTGCCCTCCCTTATACAGGCACCAGGGGTTGTGGCATAGGCATTTACCCACAGCAATACCCGGATGCCGAGGCGGTCGCAAATGCGTCAACACATGAGATATATGAGTCGATGACTGATCCATTGGTTGGGGCAAGCCCAGCTTGGAACTCCGCCGATGGTAGTGAGATTGGCGACTTATGCAATGGCAGGGCTATCAGCAAAAATTTTACTTGGGCTAATGGCAAGGCAAATCATCAGTGGAATGGCCACTTTTATGCCCTCCAACCAGAGTATGACAACCATTTGCATGCGTGTGCCGATACCGGCTCATAATTGGGCAGCATTGGCGGCCCAATGGCATCGCCCCTTGATTGCAGGCTAAATAGCCATGTTAAAGCCTGACCGGGATATTCGCTTAAGCTTTAATGGCCTTCAATCTATTGTAAGCAGATAAAAATTAATATTATTTTAATTTTCCTATTTACATTTTATCTGTTTTGGTGTACTAGATCAAACATGTGTGCTATGATATACACCATCACTCGACCTTGCTATTGTTTTTTATTTTATTTTAATTAACATGGTGGGGTTTGCGTGATGGGATATTGCCCCCTCAATTTACTTTAATTTTTACTGGTAGGTTTTCATTATGAAAAATAATTTTTTAAAGGCCGCATTGGTCGGGCTAGCCGCCTTATTATTACCCGAGCTGGGCAGCACCGCCCCGCATTTGTTGTTGCGCAACCAGTCGGCCGGCCAACCCGCTGACTTGGTCTATCAAGGCAACAACGCGCCGATTATGACCGGTAACGTTAACGTGTATTTCATTTATTGGATGCCAAAAACGTTACAAGACGGCACACCACTGGATGCTACAACCAATAATTATTTGGTTTTTATGAAACAGTCCATTAACGACATATTGACCGGAAACGGTTTGTCGAGTATTGCAGCCCAGTATTATCAAACGATAAAGGGAAAAAACACCTACGTTTCCAATAAGTTGTTTATCGAAGGCGCACGTACTGACTTGACAAGCTTCCCGACCACCGGTTGCCCAGAATCATCACTGTCATCTGTCAATTGTGTAGAAGATTCTGATATACAAGCAGAAATACAAAAATTGGTGGTAGAAAAAAAATGGAATCTAAACAACACCATCTTCTTGGTGTACACACCTAATGGCGAAGATGTTTGTGATAACAACGGCAATTGCACAACTACAGGCAATGCTTTCTGCGGTTACCATAATGCTGTCCCTGCATCGGGCAATACCCCTGCCTTGGTTTATAGCGTCATGCCTTACACTGGCGCAAACGGTTGTGGCACCGGCACTTACCCACAAAACAAACCTGATTGGGAAGCCGTGGTAAACACCACTACTGCCGAAATATTCGGCATGTTGACCAACCCTATGCTTAATGCATGGCTTACACCAGATGGGCGTGAAATTGGCGATGTATGCCAAGGTGTGGTGGTCAATGCGGATGCCACTTGGGACAATGGCATGGCAAACCATCAGTGGAATGGACATTATTATTCACTCCAGCCACTCTACGACAACCATTTGCACGCCTGTGCCGATATTGGTTACTGATCCGGTTTAGGATTGACAAAGAGAGACACCCCAGCCCCAACCACTTAATTTGAGATGCATCTGGGGCTTAATTTACTTTAATTTTGTACTGGTAGGTTCACCATGAAAAAAAATTTATTACAGGCCACGCTGGTCTGCTTAGCAAGCTTGTCATTGAGTGCGCAGGCCGCACCCAATCCCTACAATGACCTGATTTATCATGGTCAAATGGCACCAGTGATGCGTAGCGACAGTTTGGTCAGCGATTTGATCAGCGTTTACGTCATTTATTGGTTGCCAACTAACCTGCAGGACGGCACGCCTGTTGGCAAAACCAGCAATTATGTTAAGTTCCAAAACCAATTTTTAGCCGATATTGCTGGTACAACTGGCTTCTCGGGTGTTGCTAACCAGTACTATCGCGTTGCTGCCAACAAAGCTAAAAATTATGCCAACGCCAGATTGAACTATGCCGGTGGACTTGTTGACAACAGCCCTTATCCTACGACCGGTTGCCCTGAGTCCATGTTGTCTTCCACCAATTGCTTGGAAGATTCTGACATCCAAGCCAAAGTGGCGGCAACAATAGACCAATACAAATGGCCGGTCAATGGCAGCACCGTTTATTTGGTGTACACTGCCATGGGCGAAGATGTTTGTGATGGCAATGGCAATTGCACAACCACAGGCAGTTCTTTCTGTGGCTATCACAGTGCCATTTTGGAGCCACAAAACAAAACTTATATAGCGTATGCAGGCTTGCCTTATACAGGTGCCAATGGTCCTGGCAATTGTGGCACAGGCTTTTATCCACAGAACTACCCAGATGCAGAAGCCGTTGCCAATACAACAGTTAGCCAAATATTTGCAATGATAACCAACCCATTGCACAATGCTTGGTACACCAAAACTGGTCAAGAAATTGGTGATCTTTGTAAAGGCAAAATGGCCAGCACCGGTAACACTTGGGACAACGGCATGGCAAACCATCAGTGGAAAGGCCATTTCTATTCCATCCAACCGCTGTATGACAACCATTTGCACGCTTGTGTGGATGCAGGTTCCTAATCCGTAGTTCAGGATCAGTGACAAGCTAACAACCAAGCCCGACATGGGATGCCCATGTCGGGCTTGGGTTTTTGGGGATCAGTTTGGTTTAAGCAGAAAAAGCTTATGCCTGGCTGGTCAGATAATCTTCATAACTGCCATTGAAATCGACTATCCCGTGCGGAGTCAGTTCAATAATCCGCGTCGCCAAAGAAGACACAAATTCGCGGTCATGGCTGACAAAGATCAAGGTGCCGGGATAATTCTCCAGTGCCGAGTTCAACGCTTCAATAGACTCCATATCCAAATGGTTGGTGGGTTCATCCATCACCATTATATTGTTCTTCTGCAATATTAGCTTACCAAACAACAAGCGGCCTTTTTCACCACCGGACAGCACTTGCACCGATTTGTTGATGTCGTCATGTGAAAACAGCATCCGCCCCAAGGTGCCGCGGATGGCTTGATCATCGTCACTGTCTTTGCGCCATTGCCCTATCCATTCAATCAGGCTGATATTTTCGGCAAAGTCTTCAGCGTGGTCTTGGGCAAAATAACCCACTTCGGAATTTTCCGCCCATTTTACCTCACCCGTGTCAGGGGTCAGTTCTCCCACCAAGGTTTTTAGTAAAGTCGATTTACCAATACCGTTAGGGCCAATCACCGCGACCCGCTCGCCTGCCGCCACCATGAGCCGAAGATTTTTGAACAGCGGGTCACCACCATAACCTTTGCTGACATTTTCCACTTCCAATGCCAAACGGTGCAATTTTTTGCTTTGGTCAAAGCGGATAAAAGGGCTGACCCTGCTGGACGGCTTGACTTCATCCAGTTTGATTTTTTCCAACTGTTTGGCGCGGGAAGTGGCCTGCCGGGCTTTCGATGCGTTCGCCGAAAAACGGCTGACAAATGTTTGCAATTCCGCCATTTGCGCTTTTTTCTTGGCGTTTCCGGACAACAGGCGTTCGCGCACTTCGGTCACGGCAATCATATAATCATCGTAATTGCCGGGATAAACGCGCAATTCGCCGTAATCCATATCGGCCATGTGGGTGCAGACACTGTTCAAAAAATGCCGGTCATGCGAAATGATAATCATGGTGCAGTTGCGCTCGTTCAGCACATCTTCCAGCCAGCGTATGGTGTTGATATCCAAGTTGTTGGTCGGTTCGTCCAGCAACATGATGTCGGGGTTGGCGAACAATGCTTGCGCCAACAGCACCCGCAGTTTCCAACCAGGCGCTACGGCGCTCATCAGGCCAAAATGCTGTTCCAATGGAATGTCCAGCCCCAATAAAATCTCACCGGCACGTGATTCCGCCGTGTAGCCATCCATTTCAGCAAATTCCACCTCCAAATCGGCAACCTTCATGCCATCATCTTCGGACATGTCGGGTAGCGAGTAGATACGGTCACGCTCTTGTTTGACTTGCCAAAGTTCTTTATGGCCCATAATGACGGTGTCAATGACCGTGCAATCTTCATAGGCAAACTGGTCTTGGCGTAGTGTGCCCAGGCGTTCATTGGGCGACAGGCTGACATTGCCAGCAGTGGGTTCCAAATCGCCGCTGAGGATTTTCATAAAAGTGGATTTGCCGCAACCGTTAGCACCAATCAGGCCGTAGCGGTTGTTGTCCCCAAATTTGACGGAAATGTTTTCAAATAGGGGTTTTGCCCCAAATTGCATGGTAATGTTGGCTGTAGAAATCAAGCGGGTTATCCGTTAGGTAGTCAATAAAATGAAATGGCGGTTATAGCAGAAAGCGGTCATCAACCGCGATAAAACGATTGGCGGCAGTAATCAAAGAAGGGGCGGTCAAACTGGCTACGCCATAGACTTCGGTTTGGACATGATGTTGCTGGGCTTTGTCCAGCAGCAAATCAAAATCACCGTCACCGGACACCAGCACAATCACATCCGCTTGTGCGGCATAGTCCAACACATCCAAGGTGATGCCCACATCCCAATCGCCTTTGGCTGAGCCATCGCTGCGTTGTATATAAGGCTTAAGCTTTACGGTAAAGCCCAGTTGCCGCAATATTTGCTGGAAGCTTTGCTGTTTGCTGTCGCCTTTGTCAATAGCGTATGCAAAAGCAACCAACACTTGCCGGTCGGTGGTGGCTGCCGCCCAAAAAGCACGGTAATTAAAATGGCGTTGGTAACACTGTTTGGTGGTGTAGTAAATGTTCTGCACATCAACAAAAATGGCAACTTTTTGCACACCGGTCAGTCAAGGAACGAACAGCAATAGTCACAAAAGTGACTGACTTTAACGCTAAATTGCGCGTTACCCGGTACCGGGAACGATTCGCCACTGGCTATGTTTTGCCAAGCATCGTTGCCGGGCAGCAACACTTGCAATTCGCCCGACAGGATTTCCATCAATTCAGGGGCGGCGGTGTTAAAGGTGTATTCGCCAGGCAGCATAAAGCCTAGGGTTTTCTTCGAGCCATCGGCAAAACACAGGGTACGGCTGTTAACTTTGCCATCGAAATAGACGTTGGCTTTTTTAACAACAGAAACATCGGTAAATTCAGACACAACTAATTCTCACAAGTGGGGAAGGGGTTAAAAATGAATGCTAGGGGCAGGTAATCATAACAGATTGTAGGCTTTTGGCGGCATGTTCCAGCCGATATTAGTCCGGTCGGTTGCCCGCTTCGCGTTGCTTATAAAACGTTTTTACAAAATCCGCCAGCGTTTGTTGTTCAATGGCTTCACGCAAGCCCTGCATCAGGCTTAGGTAGTAATAAAGGTTATGGATAGTGTTAAGTCTGGAGCCAAGCATCTCTTGGCATTTGTCCAAATGCCGCAAATAGGCACGTGAGTAATTTTGGCAGGTATAACAGCCACACTGGTCATCCAAGGGGCGGTTGTCAAATTCGTATTGGCTGTTACGGATTTTAATCACCCCAAAACGGGTGAACAAATGGCCGTTGCGGGCGTTACGGGTAGGCATCACACAATCAAACATGTCAATGCCGCGCTGCACCGCCTCCACCAAATCTTCCGGCGTGCCTACGCCCATCAGGTAGCGGGGCTTGTCAACCGGCATGTTGGGATGCAGTGCGTCCAGCGTGGCCATCATCTCATCTTTGGGTTCGCCGACCGATAAGCCGCCAATTGCATAACCATCGAAACCGATGTCCACCAAGCCAGCAATGGATTCTTGGCGTAAATGCCCGTACATGCCGCCTTGGACAATGCCAAACAGCGCATTGGGGTTTTCACCATGGGCGATTTTGCTGCGTTGTGCCCAGCGCAACGACAAACGCATCGAGTCGGCTGCTGCGTCCACACTGGCGGGGTAAGGGGTGCATTCGTCAAAGATCATGACAATATCAGAGCCTAATTGGCACTGCACATGCATGGATTCTTCGGGGCCCATAAAAATTTTACTGCCGTTGATGGGCGATTGGAAGGTTACACCTTGTTCGGTGATTTTACGCAAAGCGCCCAAGCTGAACACTTGAAAACCGCCAGAGTCGGTCAAAATGGGTTTTTGCCAATGCATAAAGTCATGCAGATCACCATGCGCGTTAATGACTGCGGTGGTAGGGCGCAACATCAGATGGAAGGTGTTGCCCAAAATAATCTGCGCCCCAATGCCGGTCAGGTCTTCAGGCGTTAAAGATTTCACCGCACCGTAAGTGCCCACTGGCATAAAAATGGGGGTTTCCACCACGCCACGGGCAAAACGGAGTTGCCCACGCCGGGCATGTCCATCGGTATTTTTTAGAGTAAATTCCATGTAAGGCAAAGGCTAGCTGTTAACCAAAAAGCAGCATTTTAGCATTGGTTATGCAGGGGGTAGTGCATATAATTGACATTGGCATAGTCTGCCAACTGTAGGGCAATGGATTGATAGCCGAAAGCTGTGGCGTTGAAGGTTTTGGCACTTCCAAGCTGACAGTAATCAACAGTAATCAAGCGTTGGCGGCGTGGGGGAGGAAAAAAACAGTGGAGGCGGCACTTCAGGGAAATACGTCCGTTAGTCGCCGACACGGATCAATCGATAAATACAAGGTTAAGGCTCAAGAAAAATAATATCCATGTTCAGTTCTGTTGCTATTTTTATGAGTTTTTTATCGAAACTAACAAACTGATCTGCCTGTAAGCTAGATGCCAGATGGAGAGCATCGGCAAAATCCAAGCCTTGTCCATACCATTCAAGAACCCTTGCCACGACATTGTTTTGCTCAATAGTAAAATTATCCGTGGTCAATATTTTGTTCATAGTCGCCAAAATGATGAGGCGCTCTAACGCATAACTATGACGAAGCACCCATTCCAAATTCTAAAAGAACTGTTTTAGCAATAAAGACTACCTGTTGTTGCAATAAATCAACGGCACGTTGGGCTTGTTTAGGGTCGTCATTGGTGACAATTCGGACGAGGATATTGGTGTCAATTGCTATCATTAGCACTCCATTCAGCAATAACACCTTGCTGAATGGCCTCTTCCATATCGTTTAAGCTTAATGCTTTACCCTGATAGCCGGTTGCAGCCAATCAAACTGTTGACCGATGTTTTAGGTGACGCATGGTTAGTTTTTAACAAAATGCCTTGCGAGGTCATTTCAACTTCTAGCTCCTGCCCAGCAATTAAATGATACGCATCGCGTATAGCCTGCGGGATAATGACTTGTCCTTTGCTGGATAAACGGGTGGTTTGCATTACGTTAGCTCCTTAAGCAGAAAATAAGATTATGGTAAGGCTGTTGGTGCTTGTCAATATTGTGGTTGCTAGTGTGGTAAAAAATTAAACTGCGTAGATGCCGTAGGGCTAAGCGCAAACAGACATCGCCTTATTAATATCCGTAAATCTGAGCGGGTTAAGTATAGTGTTACACAATCTGGCATAATCACGGGCTATTGACTTAGCCAGGGATTTATCCAGTAATGACCATGCAATCCAACTCCCGTAGCAAAGCGGTGTTTAGAAGCCTGTGGGGCTGGCAGGCGGCATCGGCCCAGCCGAGCCAGGCCGCCACATCAACTGATGCGTTACTGTCGGCACAATTGCTGGCGCTGGCGCAAAACGACCTCGAAAGCGTTTTGCAAACCCTGAACAGCTCTAGCGAAGGGCTAAGCGAACTGCAAGCCAATCTGCGCCGCGCAAAGCTGGGTTTTAATGAAATTGCCCATGAAAAACCGCTGAAATGGCACATCCAATTTCTCAAGACCCTACAAAATCCGTTGGTGATTTTATTAATGGTCTTAGCTATTGTGTCATTACTGACAGGGGACAGCAAAGCGGCCATTATTATTGTGGCAATGGTGCTGTTTAGCGTGCTGCTACGCTTTTCTCAGGAATTCCGGTCTAGTTTGGCAGCCGAAAAATTGCGGGCTATGGTACATACCACGGCAACGGTGAGCAGAAAAGACCCGCGCAAGGACATTTCACCCAGTTTGGCCCAAGATATGGGGCTGACCCTTGCTGTCGATGCCCCGGGTCGCCAAGAAATCCCTATCAGGCTATTGGTCCCGGGTGATGTGGTGTCCTTGTGTGCGGGCGATATGATTCCGGCCGATGTGCGTCTGCTTGCCGCCAAAGATTTGTTTGTCAGTCAAGGCACGTTAACGGGCGAATCGTTGCCGGTTGAAAAGCATCCGCTGTTGTCCGGCGAGCAGTTGCAATGCCAAAACCCCTTGGAAATGGCCAATCTCTGCTTTTTGGGCACTAACGTGATCAGCGGTTCGGGTACTGCTGTGGTGGTCGAAACCGGCAACAACACCTATCTGGGGGCGCTGGCAAAAACCATCGTGGCCCATAAGACCACCACCAGTTTTGACAAAGGTATCAATGATGTCAGCTTTTTGTTGCTGCGCTTCATGTTGGTGATGGCCCCCGTGGTGTTTTTGATCAATGGCATCATTAAGGGCAATTGGGCGGAAGCGTTCTTCTTTGCACTTTCCGTTGCAGTGGGTTTAACGCCGGAAATGTTGCCGATGATTGTCACGGCCAATTTGGCGCGTGGTGCCATCGCCATGGCCAACAAAAAGGTGATCGTTAAGAATATTGATGCTATTCAAAATTTTGGGGCTATGGATATTCTCTGTACCGACAAGACGGGTACATTGACCCAAGACCGGATTATCTTGGAAATGCATCTGGATATTGACGGCGAAGAAAACGAAGAAGTCTTGGAATTTGCCTTTCTGAACAGTTTTTACCAGACGGGGCTTAAGAATTTGCTGGATGTGGCGGTGTTGCAGCACATTGAGCTGCACGAAGCCCTAAAGATTGAAAACGCCTTCAGTAAAATTGATGAAATCCCTTTTGATTTTATGCGGCGGCGCATGTCTGTGGTGATTGAAGAACAAAACCATCACCATGAATTGATTTGTAAAGGCGCGGTGGAAGAGATGCTGCAAGTGTGCACACAGGTTAAAATAAACGGTGAAATTGTGCCGATGGACACCGACATTTTGGCACGGGTCATCCGATTAAACGGACAGCTCAATAATGACGGGCTGCGCGTCATTGCCGTGGCTTATAAAGAGTTGCCGCTGGAGCAGCGTAACTATGCCATTGCTGATGAACAAAATTTAATCTTGTTGGGGCTGATTGCCTTCCTCGACCCGCCAAAAGATTCTGCTGCCACCGCCATTGCCGCCTTGCATCAGGGCGGTGTGCAAGTGAAGGTGTTGACCGGCGACAATCCGGTGATTGCCCGCAAGACTTGTAAAGATGTCGGCTTGGTTGTTGATGGCACATTATTGGGCAGTGACCTGGAAAAACTGTCCGACACCGAGTTGGCCAAAATTGCCGAAACCACCACCATTTTCGCCAAACTGTCACCTTTACAGAAATCAAGGATTATCCATGTGCTGCGCCAGCAAGGCCATATTGTCGGGTTTATGGGCGATGGCATCAACGATGCGGCGGCATTAAGGGAGGCAGACGTGGGCATATCGGTCGATACCGCCGTGGACATTGCCAAAGAATCCGCCGACATTATCTTATTGGAAAAAAGTCTGCTGGTGCTGGAATCGGGCATTAGCGAAGGCCGTAAAACCTTTGGCAATATTGTCAAATACATCAAAATGGGCACTAGCTCAAATTTTGGCAACATGTTCAGCGTGTTGGGCGCCAGTGCCTTGTTGCCATTCCTGCCGATGCAACCGGTGCAAATATTACTGAACAATCTGCTCTACGATTTTTCGCAAACCGGCATCCCTTTCGATAACGTTGACCGCGACTATCTGACCAAGCCCAGAAAATGGCTGGTGGGTGACATCCAACGGTTTATGTTTTATATCGGCCCCATCAGTTCCATTTTTGACTATGCCACCTATGCCCTGATGTGGTATGTGTTTCAAGCCAACACGCTAGAACAACAAGCTTTGTTCCAAACCGGCTGGTTTGTGGAAAGCCTGATGACCCAGACTTTGATAGTCTATATCATCCGCACCCCTAAAATCCCCTTTTTGCAGAGCCGTCCCGCCTTGCCCATGTTGATGGTCACCCTTGCCGTTATGGCGATAGCCTTGTACTTGCCATTCTCGCCTGTTGCCCCGGCATTAGGCTTTGTGCCGCTGCCTGGCGAATATTTCCTGTGGCTGGCGTTAATTTTATCGTGCTACTGCCTGATCACCCAGCTGGTAAAAATAGGGTTTGTCAGAAAATATGGCTATAGTTAGATAGGCGCTGTTATACAAGGTATTATTGGTTGGGCGAAATGGCAGCCTGTTTCCCGGTTGGCACTGCTGAGGCACGTTGGCTGAGCGAAGTCGAAGCCAGCACGACAACCCCTAGCTTTTTTGATAGCACACGCGTTTGTATTTTGGGGTAATCCACGGCATGTTGCACGACAAACTGGCACAACTGGAAAGCACCTTGGGGTCATCCATCGTAAGCCAAATCAATGACCCGGAACTGGCACCCTATCAGGTGGAATTGTGGCTTAAACGCGATGACTTATTGCACCCAATATTGTCCGGCAACAAATGGCGCAAGCTTAAATATATCCTTAACCATGCCCTGTCATTGCCTGGCAAACCTGTCGATACCTTGGTCAGCATGGGCGGTGCTTATTCCAACCACCTTCATGCCTTGGCCTTTGTGGGTCATGCCTTGGGCATCAATACGTTAGGGATTGTCCGTGGCGAAGCACCCGCTACGCTAACGCCCACCTTAACCGACCTGCAAAATTTTGGCATGAGGCTTCAGTTTGTGTCGAGAAGCGACTATAGGACGCTCAGGGAGTATCAGGGCAGCCAAGACTTGCCCTGCTTAAAAAAAGGCCAGTACTGGATACCCGAAGGCGGCGCCCATGCTTTGGCCTTGTTAGGTGTTGGCGAATTACTGGCAGAAATTGCTTTGCCTTTCGATACCTTGTGCGTACCTTGCGGAACAGGCACAACCTTAGCCGGGCTTATCAACCAAGCCCCCGCCTCGGTGTCGGTGCTGGGTTTTGCCGCATTAAAAAATGCCGGATTCCTGAGCGGCGATGTGCACCAAATGCTGACAGGCGCACAGGACAATTGGCTAATCAATCACGATTACCATTGCGGTGGTTTTGCCAAAACCACCCCAGCACTGCTGGCCTTTATAGACCGTTTCCAAAGCCAAACCGGCATTGCCTTAGAACCTGTGTATACCGGCAAAATGCTTTACGGACTGTATGAGCTGATTAAAAGCCATTATTTTAAGCCAGGGCATCGGCTGGTGGCGGTGCACACTGGCGGATTACAGGGCAATAGAGGGTTTGCGTTGCAGGAAGAGGGCTAGGTGGTTAACCCCTTAAGTCTTGCTGCACATGCTTTTGAACGGTCATTCCCACTCAATGGTGGCGGGTGGCTTGCCGGAAATATCGTAGGTGACGCGGGATATGCCGGACACTTCGTTGATGATGCGGCGTGATATCAAATCTAAAAATTCATACGGCAAATGCGCCCAACGGGCGGTCATAAAGTCAATGGTTTCAACGGCACGGATGGCAATCACATAATCGTAGCGCCGTCCATCACCCATCACGCCCACCGATTTGACCGGCAAGAACACCGCAAAAGCTTGGCTGACTTTGTGGTACAGGCCATGGCGGTACAGTTCTTCTATAAAAATGGCATCAGCTTGGCGCAATAGCTCGGCATAGTCTTTTTTGACTTCACCCAAGATACGCACGCCCAGACCCGGCCCTGGGAAGGGGTGGCGGTGGATCATATCGGCAGGCAGGCCCAGTTCCAAGCCTAGCTTTCTGACTTCGTCCTTGAACAGTTCGCGCAGTGGTTCGAGCAGTTTTAGGTTCATGTGTTCGGGCAAGCCGCCAACATTGTGGTGCGATTTGATCAAATGCGCTTTGCCGCTTTTTGCACCGGCTGATTCGATCACATCGGGGTAAATGGTGCCTTGTGCCAGCCATTTGGCATCCGCCAGCTTGTCCGCTTGCTCGTCGAAAATGGTCACGAACAGGTTGCCGATTATTTTGCGTTTGGCTTCGGGGTCAGCCACGCCTTTGAGGGCATCAAGGTAGCGTTGTTCGGCGTTGACACGGATGACTTTAACGCCCATGTGTTGGGCAAAGATAGCCATCACTTGGTCGCCTTCGTGCAAGCGCAACAGCCCGGTATCGACAAACACGCAGGTGAGTTGGTCGCCTATGGCTTGATGCAACAGGGCGGCAACCACGGAAGAATCAACCCCGCCGGACAAGCCTAAAATGACTTGCTCAGCCCCGACTTTGGTACGGATGCTGGCAATATTGTCGTCAATGATGTTACCGGCTGTCCATAAGGCCTCGCAGCCGCATATATCCAACACAAAGCGCGATAAGATGCGTCCGCCTTGTTGGGTATGGGTCACTTCGGGGTGGAATTGCAGGGCGTAAAAGTCCTTTTGTTCGTGGGCGATACCGGCGATAGGCGCACCTTCGGAGCTGGCAATCAGCGTGAATCCGTCGGGCAACACGGTGACGCGGTCGCCGTGGCTCATCCATACGTCAAGCAAGCCGTAGCCTTCGGGGGACAAGTGGTCTTCAATGCCGGTCAATAATTTTGAGTGGCCACGGGCGCGGATTTGTGCATAGCCAAATTCGCGGTGGTTGGAACTTTCCACTTTGCCGCCCAGCTGTTCCGCCATGGTTTGCATCCCGTAACAGATACCTAAAACCGGAATGCCCAATTCAAAAACTATGGCGGGTGCACGCGGGGTGTCTTCGCTGGTGACGGTTTCCGGGCCACCGGAAAGGATGATGCCGTTGGCGGCGAATTGTTTGATTTCCTCGGCACTGCTGGCGCAGGAGTAAATCTCGCAATAGACACCAATTTCACGGATACGCCGGGCGATCAGTTGGGTGTATTGCGAGCCAAAATCGAGGATCAGGATTTTGTAACGGTGGATGTCGCTGTTGATGCTGGGTTTCACGGTTATTTTGCCGGGCTGTAGGATAATCGGGCTGGTGGGGTTCGCGCTTAGCGGTCCACCCGGTAATTGGGGGCTTCTTTGGTGATAGTGACATCATGGACGTGGCTTTCGCGCATCCCGGCACTGGTCACCCGTACAAATTGGGCTTGGTCATGCAAGATGCTGATGGTTTGGCTGCCGGTGTAACCCATGCTGGCGCGGATGCCACCCAGCAATTGATGGATAACCGCCAATACACTGCCTTTGTAAGGCACGCGCCCTTCAATCCCTTCTGGCACCAATTTTTCCACCGAATCGGCGGCTTCTTGGAAATAGCGGTCACTGGAGCCTTGTTGTTGTGCCATGGCCCCCAATGACCCCATACCACGGTAGGACTTGTAGGAGCGGCCTTGGAACAGCTCCACTTCGCCCGGTGCTTCTTCGGTACCGGCAAACAGGCCACCCAACATGACTGAATTAGCACCTGCGGCAAGGGCTTTGGCAACATCGCCGGAATAACGCACGCCACCATCGGCAATCAATGGCACACCGGTGCCTTTTAGGGCATCGGCAACATTGCTGACGGCGGTTATTTGCGGCACACCCACACCCGCCACTATGCGGGTGGTGCAGATTGAACCGGGGCCGATACCGACTTTAACGCCGTCTGCGCCTGCGGCAACCAAAGCCAAGGCGGCAGCGGCGGTGGCGATATTGCCGCCGATCACTTGCACAGTAGGGTAATTGCGTTTGATCCAGTTCACCCGGTCCAATACGCCTTGCGAGTGACCATGCGCGGTATCAACAATGATAACGTCGACACAGGCCGCCACCAATGCGGCGACCCGCTCTTCCGTGCCTTGTCCGGTGCCGACCGCCGCACCAACACGCAAGCGTTCTTGCTCGTCTTTACAGGCAAGCGGGTAATCTTTGGCTTTTTGTATGTCTTTTACGGTGATCAGGCCGCACAGGTGGAAATCATCATTGACCACCAAGACTTTTTCAATACGATGTTGGTGCAACAAGGCAATCACTTGTTTGCGGTCGGCATTTTCATTGACGGTCACCAAACGTTCTTTAGGGGTCATGACTTTCGATACCGCTTCGTCATAACGGGTTTCAAAACGTAAGTCACGGCTGGTGACGATGCCCACCAATTGGCTGCCATCGACCACTGGCACACCAGAAATATTTTTGGCGCGGGTCAGGTTAATGACATCACGGATACTGGTGTCGGGGGAAACGGTAATGGGGTTTTTGATCACTCCGCTTTCGTATTTTTTGACATGGCGCACTTCCCTGGCTTGCTGCTCGATGGTCATGTTTTTATGGATAATGCCGATGCCGCCTTCTTGGGCAATGGCAATCGCCAAGCGGGCTTCGGTGACGGTGTCCATAGCGGCGGAAACCAACGGGATGTTAAGGGCAATGCCACGGGTCAGTTGGGTCTTAAGCTCTACATCGCGGGGTAACACCGCTGAATGGGCGGGCACTAATAGCACGTCATCGAACGTGAGCGCTTCTTGGATAATTTTCATAAACCACACCTGGCTGTCATGAGTATAACTCTTTATTATACCGATAAATTGGCAATTGTCCTTAACTGATTTCCGGCTTTGGGAGGCGAACAATTAGGCTTTCAGCATCAACACGGGGGGTGGTGCATCTTAACTGCCCAAGCCACATCCAATGCCTGGCGGTTTTCTTTAATGTCATGCACCCTAAAAATACCCACCCCCGCCATAACCCCCAAGGCGGTGGTGACAGCCGTTGCCGTCACTAATTCTGCGGGCGTGTCCACTTGACAAATTGCCCCCATAAAGCGCTTGCGGCTAGTGCCGAGCAGCACCGGAAAACCTAGCGCCACCAGCTTGTCCAGTGCCGCCAGCAAGGCCAGATTGTCTTGTTTGCGTTTGCCGAAGCCGATGCCGGGGTCAATGATTATGTTGTCGGCACGGACACCGGCAGCCTGTGCGGCGGCAATACGTTGTTGCAATGCTGCCAACACTTCTGGCACTACATTGTCATAATATGGGCTGTCTTGCATGGTTTTGGGCGTACCGACCGAATGCATCAGAATAATCGGCGCATCGGCTTGTGCCGCCAAGCTTAAAATGGCGGCATCATGAACGCCTGCCGACACATCATTAATGATATTGGCCCCCGCATCCAGGGCGGCTGCGGCCACGTCGCTGGAAGTGGTGTCAATACTGAGCAAGCAGTCAGGAAAAGCCTTTTTGATGGCACGGATAACAGGAATGACGCGTCGCCGTTGCTCATCAGGCGCGACCGGCTCCGCCCCAGGGCGGGTTGATTCGCCGCCAATATCAATCATATCCGCCCCGTCTGCCAACATTTTTTCGGCTTGTTGCAATGCATCCGGCAGTGAGCTGAAATGTCCCCCGTCCGAAAAACTATCGGGTGTGACGTTTAAAATACCCATTAACAGCGGTTTGGTGGTGGCGGTGTTGATCATGCTAGGCGCTCCTGCGCGTGGGCTGGCTGGGATTCGGTTATAATAAGGGTTAAATCTGGAGTCTGCCAAAGATCATGAAAAACCCCCGTTTAGCTTGGGCCATCACTGGTTCTGGTCATTATATAGAAGAATGCATTGCCTTCTTGCTCACCCTGCACGATGTTGACATATACATCAGCCAAGCCGGTGAAGAGGTGTTAAAAATGTACGGCATTGCCTTGGACGACCTCCGCGCCAAATTTCCGGTCTATCGGGACAAATCGGCGTCATCTCCCCCTGTAGGGCATTTTTATAAAGGCTATTACCACACCTTTGTGATGGCGCCGACCACTTCCAACACCGTCGCCAAATGCGTGTTAGGGATAGCTGATAGCTTGGTGACCAATTTGTATTCACAAGCGGGCAAATGTAAAGTGCCTAGCATCGTTTACCCTTGCGATGTGGCACCTGCAATGGAAACTACAGCCCCCGGCGGCAAGGTGATGGTCTACCCGCGCAAAATAGACTTGCATAGCACCGCAGTGTTGCGTTCGTTTGAATACACCACTGTTGTGGACAGTGCCGAACACTTGTTTGCCACCGTCACCGAACGGCTAGCAACACTGGCATGAGCGAGCATATCCTGTTCCTGACCGGTAAGCTTGCTGAAAAGCAGCTCAATGCCATTTTAGAAAAAATGCAACCGGACTTTACCTACACTGTCCATCAGCTTGGCCTAAAAGTGGCGGCTTTGATGACCACCGATATGGTGGCGCGGCGCTTACACGACACTTTTGCCGCCGACCGCATCATCTTGCCTGGACGTTGTCGGGGTGATGTGTCGGTACTGGCGGAAAAATTAGGCTTGCCGGTTGAACGGGGCCCAGAGGAGCTGAAAGATTTGCCACGCTTCTTTGGCAAAGCGGCCTATGCTTACGACTTAAGCCAGTATCATGTCAAAATCTTTGCTGAAATCACTGATGCCCCGTTTCTAAGCGTGGCAGAGGTGTTGCAACGCGCCCGCTATTACCAGCGTAATGGTGCCGATGTCATTGATATTGGCTGTTTGCCCAGCACTGATTTTCCGCATTTGGAAGAGCTGGTGCAGGCATTGAAGCAAGCCGGTTTTCTGGTGAGCGTGGATTCGCTGGAAGACCAAGACTTGTTGCGGGGCGGTAAGGCGGGGGCGGATTACTTGCTTAGCCTGCACGAAAGCAGCTTGTGGATTGCCGATGAAGTCGCGGCCACCCCGATACTGATTCCTGAATCGCACCAAGACCTGTCTTCTTTAGACCGTGCCATTGCCCGACTGCAAACCAAGGGCAGGGCGTTTATTGTTGACCCTATCCTTGACCCTATCCATTTTGGCTTTACCCAATCGATTGTCCGTTACCACGCAGTGCGCCAGCGGCATCCCGATGTGGAAATCATGATGGGGGTGGGCAATCTCACCGAGTTGACCCATGCCGACACTACTGGCATGAACGCACTGCTATTGGGCATTTGTTCCGAGTTGGACATCAATCACATTTTAGCCACCGAAGTCAGCCAACATGCGTGCCGCGCCATTAAAGAAGCGGATGTGGCGCGGCGTGTCATGTGCGCCGCCAAAAGCCACAACACATTGCCCAAGCATATCAGCACCGACTTGCTGGCATTGCACGAAACCGCCCCCTTTCCTTATTCGGCGGCAGAAATCAGCGAATGGGCCGCCGCCATCAGGGACCCTAGCTTCCGTATCCAAACCAGCCGCGAAGGTTTGCATATCTACAACCGTGACGGCTTGCACAGTGCCACAGACCCGTTTGAACTGTACCCAAAATTGCAGGTTCAGCAAGATGGTGGCCATGCTTTTTACTTGGGGGTTGAGCTGGGTCGGGCGCAAATTGCTTGGCAGCTGGGCAAACGCTTCACCCAAGACCAAGCCCTAACCTGGGGATGTGCGACCGAAACGGATAACACCGAAGTGGATTTGCACACTTTTAAACCAGCAGGCAGTACACTAAAAAAATGATCCAAGAAACTATTGTCACCAGCCAAAATGCCGCTGGACAAGTCCATATTGCCCCAATGGGCATCCATCGTGATGGTGACAGCTTTGTCATTTTGCCGTTCCGCCCTTCCGCCACACTGGACAATTTATTGTCCACTGGCGTGGCGGTGTTGAATTATTGTGATGATGTGCGCGTGTTTGCCGGTTGCCTGACCGGACGGCGCGACTGGCCCGTTAAACCCGCGCAAACCATCACCGGTAGTGTGCTGGCTTGCGCCTTGGCACATACCGAACTGGCTTTGTTGCACATTGAAGATGACGACACCCGCCCCAAGCTGTTTTGTAAGGCCGTGCATACTGTCAACCATGCGCCGTTCCAAGGCTTTAACCGTGCCCAGTTCGCGGTGTTGGAAGCCGCCATTTTAGTCAGCCGTTTGCAATGGTTGCCAGCGGAAAAAATCGCCTCAGAAATTGCCTATCTTAAAATAGGCTTGGAAAAAACTGCCGGCCCCACAGAATGGGAGGCTTGGCAATGGCTGATGGCTGCTATTACCGCCCATACCTCGGAGGTGGTGTTATGAGCGGCATGTTAGCCAGCGTCAATAGCCTGCCCGAAGCTATGTTGGCACTGGCGGCGCAAGTTGACATCATCGATTTAAAACAGCCTTCGCAAGGGGCGTTAGGCGCGTTGGCGGTTGCAGAAGTGCGTAACATTGTTGCCGCTATTGCCGGCCGTTGCCCTGTCAGTGCCACCATTGGCGATTTGCCCTTGTTGCCAGACAGTGTTGGGGGGGCTGTTCAGGCTATGGCGGAAACCGGCGTGGACTTTGTAAAAATTGGCTTTTTTCCGGGTGGCGACAGCGAGGGCACAGTCCGGCATCTCAATGCGCTGGGCCTTGCCCAAAATCATCGCCTCATAGCCGTGCTGTTTGCCGATAAACAACCGGATTGGGCCATCATCCCGTTGTTGAAAGCACAAGGCTTTAGCGGCGTGATGCTGGACACTATGGACAAGGGCAAAGGTTCATTGACGGCAATCATGGCGCAACAGGAGATTAACCAATTTGTCAGCTTAGCCCGGCAAGCGGACTTATTATGCGGCTTGGCAGGTTCGCTTAGATTGGCGGACATTGCCCGGCTAGCACCATTACAAGCTGATTATTTGGGTTTTCGCGGGGCATTATGTGTGCAGCAACAACGCACCGCACAACTGGATGAGGTGCAGTTAAGGCAAATAAGGGATGCTTTAAAAACAAAGGAATGAGACCATTCCATCACACCTTCAAGATGCGTGGGTTAATAGTATGGGCAATATCGCTGAAAAAGTGTTTGAAGCGGTCAAAGCATTGCCCGAACAACAGGCGGCGGAGGTTTTGGATTTTGCCGAATTTTTACAAGCCAAAATGGGGCAATCTTCGCAAAGGAAAAGGGAAAAGGCATTTTTAACCCCCCGACCAAAATTTTTTTGGTGGGGTAAGGCAAGCAACATGGCATCATCCTTACCCCTGCACCAACACCCAAGGCCTCACCACCGTAGCCCACAGCAAAGCATCAGCATCCAGCCATTGCCTTGCCTGTGCATCCGTCACCCTATGGACTTGCCCAGCCTTTAAAGCACACTGCCTTGGCTATCCAACGCTATCCTTAATTGCTTTAAGCGGTCGCTGGTTTCTGTGTCAAAATTAAACATCTGCAACGCTGGCGGTAACACCTTAAGCAATTCAGCATTGCCATATTTTCAATTCGTTATAATATCGCAAGTGTTTTTAAATGCCTATTATTGAAATGACAATATAACCAATAAGTTACAGAATATAAGACTGATGCGGTCAAGACCTGCAAGCATTTACTAATGCTATAAAATGCTATAAGTAGTGTCATCACCAGAGCTCTTCGACCAGCGGCACGATCTTTGAGAACAAGCCAAGCTTCCCTCTCTGTGTGTTTTTTGGCGATACACCTTTAAAAACAGGGCTTTCGTGCGTCAGGTTGGCGCGTCGTACAATACGGCAATGTACTCAGTGAGTCGATTGAGTTTCCAGTTGACGGCACACCTCCACATTCAGAGCAACGAATTCTTCCCAACTATAATGACTGGCATAGTGCAAGGCATACTGTCGATCGACCCGACAAATGTCCGGGCGGTTATCATAAATAGTACAGCACCTGCTAGCCTCGCTGTAATGTCGGCATATGTTATCACCCCGATCCAAGAACTGCGTTTCATCGGCCAAGTGAACATGCTGGCAGCATAGGCCACATTGGTTGCAAGGGAATGCTTGGGTTACTTGGTCAGTGAGTTTAGCCATTTCCGGGTGCTTGCAGTGTTACCCATTTCGTACGGCAGTTCGATGCCACGTCTGGCCACTTCCGATTTCAAAACCATGCCGCGCTGTATTTCGTCGTTGCAGGCAACCAGTTCATAAGAAAATTCCACTAATTCATCTGCATCCAAATTGAATTCAAGGCGACCAAGTTCAATTAGATACCGATCCAGTTCAGCATTGATGGCCTGAAATTTTTTCACCTCACCGGCATGCGGCATGATAGATTCCGCAAAAGCCCAGAGATTTTGAGCCATATCGCTGTACAACAGGAAATAATTCAACCCCAACGTGATCACGCCTGTCACCAAAGTGCCTGCGAAGGCAGCGAGTTCACTGCCAAACGGAAAACTGCACAAGGGTAATAATTCTGCATAAGCCAGCGATCCCACCACTGTGGCCACTCCGACTGACAATACAGAAACCACTGCTTTACAGAGATTAGTAAAGGAAAGCTGGTCGGGGTTGAAAATCATCAACTTAATGGCTTTGACCAGATGCCCCCACATTTCCCGAATGATCTTAACGCCTGCCGCCTGGGTCGTAGCAAAAATATTGAACAGAGTCGTTGTAGCACTGCCCAGAATTCCGGCAAAAACCCCATCCTTGAAGCTATTCAAGAAATATTGGAAGCGTGATTCGATTCGCCGCCAAATGCCTTGCAGGGTCTCTTTTATGCTCTCGATGAATTGTTCAAAATCAAAATTTTTCTTGTGTTGTTCAAAGATGACAGGGATTTGTTCACGCAGCTCAAACCAAACTTCGGCAAGGACAAGCCCCAACATTTGCCGAGTTCCCATTTTCAGTCCGGCAAGAGCTGATGCCGTGGCGGTCTGCTTCAGGAATTTGCTGCTGGCATAGTACTCGCGATTGATTTGCTGGTTGTACGATTCCCTAGCCGCTGCATCTGTCTTTCGCATCTCATCGGGATCTATGGACTCAAGCTGCTTTATTTTTTCATCATCTTTTCGAATTTTATCTTCCAGTTTTCGCGCGTCGTTTTGCTGCTTTGGCGTATCGCGCGGCATGCTGGCAAGACGTTGCAAGTCACTCCTCAATTTTTTTTTGTGGTCATCAATGAGACCGGGCAGTTTGTTCAGATACCCGTTGATGGACGTTTGTTTTTTGGATTTGTTGATGGTCTCGGACGTAGTTTGTAAGTTACTGCCTTGATTAGCCAGTTCCACACCTGGCAGTTCCGCCAAAACTCGTCCTTGATCATTATGAATTTCATAGGCGCTGACTACATGGTCGATGTTGCGTTGTTCATCGCACCCCATAGACTGGTTGCGGTAGGAATCTTTGAGTTTGCCTTCTTGTTGTAAGGATTTGTCGCGCCGACCAGTTTCGATGTAGTTGGGGTGCGAGTGGTAATCCTTTTTGACCTCTCCGTATTCTGCACGCTGCTCGTATCGTTGTTTTTCGTGATCCGTGACCCAAACTTCTTTACGAACGTTATGGACTGTATCGACATCGCCACCCTCTTTGTCATTGAATAAAAGAAAATCCAATCCAAAACTGGTGACAAGGCTATTGACCACAGTTTTTTCAAGCTCTTCAGCCCAAGGATATTTTATTGCTTCGGCTTGCATAAGAAAGTGTCCTCAAAAAGCAAGAAGTTAGAAAAGGAGGGATTTATAGGCCCCCCCCATCAAGTAAATTAGGCGTTCTCGATTTCTTCAGTAGTTTTTGATTCAGCATGAATCAGTGCATTATCCAATTCAGCAGCATTCAACACCATGGAGCCATCCTCATCCTTCTCTATTACGGGAACCCCTTCCTTATCCTTTATGACCTGACCATTGAGCATTTCGAGCTTAAAGAGAGGTGTCGTGATCACATCTACCATAATAGATGCCAAGGCAAAGCCGGTTTCAATGTTCCGAATGGCTGCATCCCCGATTTTCTCCAATTCGGCATTCATGTCGCCATTACGAACTTTTGTATTTTGCAAGATATTGTCGATGTCCTTAAGGCTGTCGAAATATTGATTGAATTGACCATGTATTGATGAGAGGGCGTGCTTGATCTTGCCAGCATAATCGCTTGTCCTGCCAAGTTGCTCGATCGCTCTGTCCAATTTCCCAACAGCATCGTCTACTTCGCTGTCCGCTTTGCGTGCATTCTTGAGAGCCTCCTCACCGTGGCTATCGTAAGCCCATCCGAAAATAGCCAATACCGGCGCAGCTACCGTCGCACCGAGAATGACCGTGCCACCGGCCATGCCCAGACCACCTGCAGCCAGCGAGCCACCACCAATGGCTGCCATGGTTGCGTTGGTGGCTGCGACACCTGCTAGAGAGGAAATGGCAGTGCCTGTGGACGCAGCCCCCAAAGCCATGACACCGCCATATACGGCAAATCCAGCGAACGCACCCGTTGCACCAGCCCCAGTGATTGTGCCAAGGACACCAGTTGCCGTGTAGCTATAGCTTTCTATCTTTTGCAGTTCATGCTTGGGAATCCTGATTTCAAGCTTATTCTGACGTCCTGTGTTCAATTGTTGGAGTAGCTTATCAGCTAAAACTTCGAACTCATCGATATTTTTACCGATTTCAAGCTCCTTTTTCCCCAGAATATCGAGGGTAAAATAGGTTTCTTTCTCTTGATCGTCAAAAACGGCTTTTTTTCTGTTATAGCGTTCTTTGGCACGGCCTACGATTTCGTCAGCCTCCGAGTGTTTTTGATAGCCGTCATAGCCTTTTTTGACACCGAAAGCGGCAGTTGCTAGGGAAGCTATACCTAGTATTATCGGGAGTGGCATTTATTTGTTCTCCATTTAGATTTTATGGTCACCTGAGGGGGAATGTAGACACATGAGTTACTTGCAATATTTTTTGGTTGGAGCTGAATGGTTACAAAAAATTAATCAATCGGGATTAGCCGATGAAAAATAAGCCCAATCAGTTGGCTTGCATGTCAGAATTGCCTACGGCTGCATTTTATATCAAATAACCACCGCTGGCTTGCCCCGGTAAAAATTTTTGGATTATCCTTCGATTTGTAAAAATATATTATAGTCATCCAGTGTACCTAGGCACACTGGATGACTTAACAACATTGATTAATTATACTTGTTTTTTATATGCTTCATTAAAAAGCAACATAATACTTAATAGCAGCCCTAAGCTAATACCTGCAAGATTAGCGTCAATTTCAGGCGCGGCTAATTTGATGCTTTCATTTGTACTAGTGGCAGTAAATGACACTGTACCATCGCCTGTATAGCCATATACAGTGCCTGCAGCAAATTGCGCTATTTTAGTGGTGCCTAGTGCAGACGTATCATATACTGTAAATACACCGCCAGTAGTGCTGCTTGGTGCTCCATTACTAACAATCCCTCCTGTTTCTGTAATGGTATAAGTATCACCTACTACAAGGTTACTGGCATGAAGATCATAGAATGATGTGTTATTTACACCACTCCATTCCCAACCACTGTATGCTGGGTAAGTGGTTGGGTTTGATGATGCCGCTCTATCAGCAACCCATGCTTTATAGGCGTTACCGTCTTGTGCCCAATGATAAGGAGTGTCTAACACATAGCTATTGCTAAGAGTAATAGCTGGTGCAGGCACTGGGCCATTGGCATTAGCATTAGGTAACGCCATTTCAGTAGCATTCCATCCTGATGCAGCATTTGCTGAATATGCAAAGAAAGTAAGCAACATAAATAGTAATTTTTTCATAGTTTTTCCTTTAAAAATGAGGTCATTAAAATACATAGGCGTTATACATGGTCTTTATTTCATCTTTAGTTAGCCATTTAATGCTTCTATGTTTTTCTGGTTCTTTATTGGATATATTTAAATTCCAACTTGGTGCTGATTGACTTAGAGGCTTAACAATAGCACAAGGCTATGACAGGTTATGTCATAGTTACCGGTGGGTTAAAAATTTTTTTGGCGGGGGCAGGCTGGCAACAGGGTTCCAATCAAGGGACTTGCTGAGCGAGGGCATAGCCCGCCCCCATACTTACCCCTGCACCAACACCCAAGGCCTAACCACCGTGGTCCACAGCAAAGCATTGGTGTCCAGCCAGTGCATTGCCTGTGCATCCGTCACCCTATGGACTTGTCCTGCCTTTAACCACAACTCCACTTGTGCCTTGTTATCAATGGAAAATTGGTAGGCCACTTCCACCAAGTCCAAACCGGCGGCAACACTGATTAAGCTGCCAGAGGCAAAAAAACGCTGTAAGTCAGTCCAAGGCAACTGTGATGTTTCCAAGTTAAGCTTAGCCTTAGCAAGGTCAAGGTCATCGGCGGGGCTATTGTTCATAGGCTAATGGTGGCTTGTTACGGCGCTGTTCGGAGGGCATAAAAAACAGGCCGGGGTTATTGGCTAACCCCGGCCTTGCAACACGGCTAAAATCGTCGTCTTAAACTTTTTCAATCGGCTGTTGTTCCAGCAAATAATCCAGCCAAAGATTGGAGAGTTTTTCTTGCACCGTGTTTTGCCGCAGCCGTGCGTTCAAATGCGGAAAATCCACTTTGTCCAAGTCTTGGTCTTGGTTGTAGCAGGAATAGACAAAATATTCCTTACCTGTTTCAGCATCAATATGTTTGCATAAGCACTGGGCGCAGATACCTTTCATCATGCATTGCATTGGCGAGTTAATGGAGCCAATGGCATGTTGCACTTTGCCCAGATAGGGTTTAAGGACATTGAAACGGGCTTCTTTGACCGCCGCCATCATGCGGTCGGAACCAATCACAATCAGGTGATCGACATCGGACAATGGGATGGGTTGCCCGCCCAGTTCGCCTTTGCCATACGCCAACATACATTCCAAGATATTGCCGACAAAAGATTGGTCTTGTGGGCGGGTTGGCGTGATCGCCACTGCCCCGAGTGTGTTGTCCACCGCCCAAATGATAATATCCGATGCCGCTTCAATATCTTCTGTTTTAAAGACATCTTGGTTATATTTGTAACCGGCAAAATAAATGACCTTGTTGCCAGCGGCCCGCAAGGCTTTGCCGATGGAGAACAATACCGCGTTGCCTAAGCCACCGCCGATCAGCAGCACCGTTTGACCGGTCGGGATGTCGGTCGGTGTGCCAGTGACCCCCATCAGCACCAGCGGGTCGCCCACTTTCCATGTCGCACACAACCGCGAAGATGATCCCATTTCCAGTGCAATCAAAGAAATAGTGCCTTTTTCTTTATCCACTTCCGCACCGGTGAGCGCCAAGCCTTCCGCCGCCAACACGGTGCCCTCGACCACAGGGGCCAAGGCTTCATAGTTTTGTACGCGGTAAAATTGTCCCGGATGGAATTTTTGTGCCGCCAGCGGGGCTTTCACCACCACTTCGATAATCGTTGGGGTCAGGCGGTTAATGGCGACAATGCTGGCATGGAAGGTGTCGTCCAAACGGGCGAAC
>Ga0208507_1000368_pt1 | contig 30162 bp, 20 predicted proteins | sample CryBogCBH12Aug01_FD_184626 | JGI IMG/M metagenome (GOLD analysis project Ga0208507, IMG submission 184626) | Freshwater microbial communities from Crystal Bog, Wisconsin, USA - CBH12Aug09.1 (SPAdes) (version 2) | ecosystem: Environmental > Aquatic > Freshwater > Lake | place: Crystal Bog... | reverse complement strand
CGCTTTTTCGACAAGATTTTTGTTACGTGATTGTGTCGGCTTAAAGAAGCCCACTTGTCTCATCCCAGCCTTCCCAGAGGTTTAATGTCTGGACTGCCTGGCCGCCGGTTCCTTTGTAGAGGTTATCTTCGGCAGAAGTGATGATGAAGTTGTTTGTTCTTGGGTCGTAGGCTGCAGACATATCCACACGGTTTGTTTCTATGACGTGAGCGGTATCTGGCGTTTCACCGGTTGGTAAAAGCTGGATAAAGGAGGACTTTCCGTAGGCCTTCTTCCACGAAGCATAGACCATATCGAGTGTTGAGCCACCTGCAGCAGGTAAAGTAATGGTGGTTGCGATACCAAAACGCATCGGAGCTAGGTGCGGATTAAATTGAACGATTGTTTTCGCACCTGTGTGCAGAGCGAGCTGTTCCTCAATTTCAGAAAGGTGGCGGTGTTTAACGAGTCCGTATGCTTTCGCACTTTCGGCACGCTCTACATATAAATAGGTTTCTTCTACTTTTCTTCCTGCACCACTTACACCGCTAAAGCTATTGATAACGATGTGCTGACGAGAAACGATACCGTCTCTTAAGAGAGGTATTAAAGGCACTAAAATACTGGTTGGGTAGCAGCCAGGAGAAGCAACAATCTTTGCTTCTTTTTTCCAAGCTGGGTCTGTAATTTCAGGAAGTACATAACGCGCAACCGGAAGTAATTCAGGAGCGTGATGTTTTCCGTAGTAGTGTTCGTAGGTTTCTAAATTTGCGATTCTGAAGTCAGCACTTAAGTCGATGACACGTTTTCCAGCAGCCACTAATACTTTTGCGTATTCTGCAGCAGCGCCGTGAGGTAATGCCAAAAAGAAAAGCGGAATGTCGGTTGCAGCGAGTGCAGCTGCATCTGAAGCGCTGAAAACTAAACCTTTATCAACACCACGAAGTGAAGGAATAACTTTGCCTAGTGCCTTACCTGCGTGAACGCGTGATGTGACTGCAGCAAGCTGTGCGTGTGGATGACGCAAAAGTAGTTTAACTAAAACTTCGCCCGCATAACCGGACGCTCCAACAATACCAACCTTCATAGAGTGACATCTAAGCGGTGAATGCGCCTATTCACAAATCATTTTCACAGGGAAAATGAAAAAAAGTAGCTCTATTAGCCACACGTTTGTAACGCATAAAACAGCTTAACTTTAAAACCTGAATGATACCCCGGTTGTGAAAACTCCAACACGACTCGAAGTATGTTTAAGGACAGTACTGGTGATGCTTGTTGATGAGTTAGCGTGCTCTAATGTCAGGGAGTTTTGTTCGTAAACCCAGCTTACTGAGAGAGTAACGTTTTGGCTAATTTGATAGGGTACAAGCACACCTAAATTGGCGTAGTGGGTAGACTTTGTAAGGGAATCTGGACCTCGTGTAAGACGCGTTTGTTTCAACGTTCCTAGCTGAGCGAAAAAATCGAGTTCCGTGCCTAGGTTTAAGAGGGGAAGACTGTAATGAGAGGCAACTTCGTACGTGCTACCATGAAGCGTCATGTCGTAATAGTAGCTAGGTACTACTTTAATTCCTGAGAGATTAAAGGTGGCACTTATCCCAGGCTCTAGGTGGCTATGCTGAAGACTTTTATTAAGTGATTTAGCACTCAGATAGGTGAGGTTAGACGTGAATTCTTTGGGACGCGTGTAGAGGGTTAACTGCGGTGTGAGGGAGAAAAAGGAATCAAACGTGAAGGCATAGGACGCGTGATAGTTTACTGCTAAGTTTGATTTAAAATCACTACTCGTTTGGCTTGTAATGCCTGCTTCAATGTTTCCGTTACTGAGTGTTACGGGTAACTCAAAACTTGATTTTGCCATCTCCTCTCCTCTGAAAACGATTTTCGAATCATAGCTCGGCGTTGTAGTGATACTTAGCTCAGGAGCCTTTTCTTGAATAACAAAAGGAGTCGCTGAACCCAATGCCACTGAACTGACTGCTAGTGTTACTAGGGCAGTCATAAGGCATAGAATACGGTTGGTGATCCACATGGATGGGTGAGCTAGTAGGCAGTAACATTAAATAGGTTATACAAAAGGGACACAAAAAAAGCCCCACCGATTGAGGTGAGGCTTTTTGTAAAGTGACAGAAACGATTAACGTTTGCTGAACTGGAAGCGTTTACGAGCACCTGGTTGACCGGGCTTCTTACGTTCCTTCTGACGAGGATCGCGCTTAATCAGACCAGCTTTCTTAAGAGCAGGACGATTTTCGAGATTCATCTTCTGGAGTGCGCGAGCAATACCGTGAGCAACAGCACCTGCTTGGCCGGCAACACCGCCGCCAACGACATTAGCTGATACGTCGACTTTGTCTTTCATCGAAACAACTAAGAGCGGAGCGTATGCTTGCTTTGAGAAGTTTTCATGAGAGAAGTAAACGTCAAATGAACGACCATTTACGGTCATTTTGCCTGATCCTTCGGATAGGCGAACGCGAGCAGTTGCTGTCTTACGACGTCCTGTTGCTATGAAGATGTTAGTTGCGATACTCATGATCTCTATCAGACGGAAACTTTAACTGGGTTTTGTGATTCGTGGGTGTGGTTAGGACCTGCGAATACGCGGAGCTTGGTTAGCATGCGATTAGCAATGCGATTCTTTGGAAGCATGCCTTTGACAGCGTGCTCAATGATAAATTCTGGGTGTTTTTCGCGCATTAACTTTAAGCTGCGATAGCTTTCGCCACCTACGAAACCAGAGAAGAACATGTATTCGTTCTGGTCTTCCTTCTTACCTGTGAGGACAACCTTCTCGGCATTGATCACGATAACGTAATCACCTGTGTCAACGTGTGGTGTATAGGATGCTTTATGGCGGCCGCGGATGATATTGGCTGCTTTCACGGCGAGACGGCCTAATACAACACCTTGGGCATCGATGATATGCCACTTAGGTTGAACGGTCTCCTGTTTAGCGAGGAAAGTTTTCATGGGAAAAGAGGCCAAATGCAAAGGTTTAGGGACCTAGTGTCAACCCTCGTTTTGGCAATACTGATAATAGGCTGAAATAAAAGGACCAAATGAAGGATGATTTGTATCTATATTGGTCTTATAGAATTTAGTAAATACATTATTATTAGATACTTATGACATTTCTTGGAAACGACTGCTCAAATAACCGATTTATGAACGAAACTCTTTGACATGCTGGGGGGTGAGGGCAATTGTCTGCCTTCCTTATTGCAGGGTGGAGCAGCCTGGTAGCTCGTCAGGCTCATAACCTGAAGGTCGCTGGTTCAAATCCAGCCCCTGCACCCAATTTATAGCACAGTTAAGCACTGTAAGACCCGCTCTGGAAGTTACTTCTAGAGCGGGTTTCTTTTTTGGCCCATTTGTTAGGCACAGAAAGGTTCTGTAGCGCACTGGCCAAAAACTGGACACCAACTGGACACCAGATTTTTTGTTTTTAGAGAATACGCCGCCGGCACCAAGGGCGAGGCCAGCGACAACCGCTGGACCTTTCAAACTGTCGACCTCGGCGCCGTATCCATTGCAGCGACGGGCTCCCACACCCTTGTGATCGCCCCGCGCGCCGTCGCCAAAGACTACCTGTTTTTCCTAAAGTCCGTCACACTTACTTTAGAACGCTGACGTGAAGATCGGACGACTCAAATAGTTGTCGCACCCCGGCCGAACAATCAGACTTGCTTCACTATCGGTGCCGCTTGTAGTCTCGCTTTGTGGATTTGCTCGAGCCTGACTCCTTCGCTTGGTTTGCTTGGGAAAGCCAGTCGTGCGAGCCCGTGCTGCAGGTCCGCGCTAAACTGCAGGCTCCGTTGCGATCTGAGAGAGGCGAGCGCGGAAAGGGCGTGTTGTTGGCGAACACGGTGGACTCACGCCACGAATGATTTCCCCCCCGCGCCGCCTGCTCCTAACGTTTGGTTTGCTCATTGTGGGGCAAGGCGTCGTCTTGACGCGAGCCGCCGAGGCGCCCACCCGGATTGCTGATTATCGGGCTTTATCACGTGAGGTGGCAGCACAAGCCCTGCCGGTGCGGGTGCGCGGTGTAGTGACATGGCAGGACAGACGGGGACGTTTCACGGTGCAGGATGACACCGCGGGTGTGTACGTTAACGTCGCTGAAGCTCAGAAGCGTAAAATCTGGCAGGGTGACGATTCGATCGTTCAAAACATCCACGAGGGTCTCGAGTTGGAGATCGAGGCCATCAGCGACCCTGGCGGCTACGCGCCAGTGCTCTTGCCCAGAAACCTGCGTGCTCTAGGGGAGAAACCGCTGCCGCGTGCCCGGCCGACAGAGCCGACGAGATTCTATGGCGGAGCCGAGGCTTCTCAGCGGATCGAGGTACGCGGCGTGATCTCGGGATTTGAGGCCTTGTCTGATTACTGGGTATTGCGCATGAATAACCTTCAGGGGACCTTCACCGTGGAGGCCACTCGTGCCGCAGTGCCGAATCCGAAGGAACTGGTCGATGCAGAGGTTCGCGTGCGCGGCGTTGGGGCGTCGGGCTTCAATACGCACGGTGAACTGACCAACGTGCGGCTGCTCGTCGGACTATCCGGCGATGTAATCGTTGAAAAACCCGCGATGGCGTCACCGTTTGATGCGCCGCTTGTAAAGCTGGATGGCCTCATGGCGTTTCGCGCCGAGCCCGTGATGCCGCATCGCATCCGGGTTCAAGGCACGGTGACGTGTGCCGTTCCGGGACTCTTTTTCTTCCTGCAAGAGGACTCACGTGTCGTGCGGGTGGAAACCCGCTCCGACGTGCAACTGAAGGTGGGCGATCGGGTGGAGGCGGCAGGATTCGCCGAAATGGTCCGGCGCGTCGGCGTCCTCGGTGGGGCCGAGGTGCGCGTTGTCGGCGCACAGAGCGTGCCGCCGGCCTCGGCGATCAACCCCGAAGCGATCATGGCGCTTAATGCCGCAGCCAGTTTTACCGGCCAAGCCCCGCAACCGCATGATTATGACGGTCACCTCATCCGCTTCCGTGCTCGTTTGCTCGGCCGGCCGACCGCGCTGGATGAGAAACCGACTTGGCGACGGCTTACCTTGGAGCAGGGGAACATGGTCATTGGCGCGATCCTTTACGGTGACAAACCGGAGGCACTCGATGCGTTGCAATCGGGGAGCGAGTTGGAAGTCATCGGTATCGTGCAACTCGAATACGCGCCTATCTCCCAGATACGGCAATCGTTTCGACCAGTACGACTAGACGTGCTGCTGCGCAGCGCGGGGGACGTGACGGTTGTGCGGGCGCCGTCGTGGTGGACCGTGCAGCGCTTGCTGGGAGTGCTCGCGATTGGGATGCTGGCCTTCGGCGGAGCACTCTTATGGGTTTGGCAATTGCGACAGCAGGTGCAGCGAAAGGCCCAGGAACTCGCGGTTGAAATACATGCACGCCGGGATGCCGCGATCGAGTTCCAAGCCACGCTACGCGAGCGCAGCCGCCTCGCCGCGAACCTGCATGACACGCTGCTTCAGACTATCGGCGGCATCGGTTTTACGCTCGAAGCCTGCCGGGCTGACTCTGCCGCTCTCGGGTCGGATGGAAAGCTGGGTGCGAATCTGGAGATGGCGCGGCGGATGCTGGATCACGCCGAGGTTGAACTTCGCGGATCAGTCTGGGCACTGCGCAGCGTGCCGATGAGCGGCATGGAACTGCCAGAAGTGTTGCGGTCACTGGCCCAGCGTGCCAGTATCGGCCAGCGGGCAAAAGTTGTCGTGCTGACCGACGGCAATCTTCCGAAGATACCTGACTTTGTCGCTGGCAATCTCGTGCTGGCCGCACAGGAGGCACTGCACAATGCCCTCAAGCACGGCAACCCAAAGGCAGTCGAAGTCGAAGTTCGGCTAGTCAAACCAGGCTGGGTGAGCCTGATTATCCGCGACGACGGGGCGGGGTTTTCTCCCGGCTCACAGGCGGGCGCTGCGGACGGCCACTTCGGATTGGCCGGCATCCACGAACGCATGGAGCGACTCGGTGGAATAACTCGGATCGAAAGTGCTCCCGGTCGGGGTACGACCGTTTCTCTGGAAGTGCCGCTTCGCTCCTACGATGAAGACGTGGCCTGAGGCCCGACCCGATGGCCGAACGGCCAGTCGATCAAACGGAGCGCTTCCGTTAGTATTCCTCCTTTAACGCCCGACTGCAGCCATGCCTACGACCACACCCATTCGCCTCCTCATGGTGGACGACCACCCCATGCTGCGCGCTGGCCTGGCCCTGGTGCTAAACAGCGAGCCTGGCTTTCAGGTTGTCGCCGAGGCAGACGATGGCCCGACGGCACTCGCGCTGTGGCGCGAGCGGCGGCCGGATGTCATGCTGTTGGACCTCAGCATGTCGGGGATGGATGGGATTGAGACGTTGGAACGACTGCGGGCCGAGTTTCCCGATGCGCGAGTGCTCATGCTGACTTCTTCGGAGGCTCCGGAGGACGTCCGCCATGCGCTCGCTGCCGGAGCCGGAGGCTACGTGACCAAGAACGTGCGCCGCGCCGAATTAGTAATGGCGATTCGCTCGGTCTACGCCGGTGGGCAGCATGTTGGCGAAACGGTTGCCAACATGATCGCCGCGAGTAAGGAAACGGGTGAAATTTCCCGTCGCGAGGTGGAGGTCTTGGAGTTGGTCCGGAAGGGTTTCACCAACGTCGAAATTGGCCGCCTGCTGGGCATTTCGGAGCGCACCGCGAAATTCCATGTCGCGAACTTGCTGGTGAAACTTCAGGCCTCCGATCGCGCTGAGGCGGTTGCCCGCGGCTTTGAGCGCGGCTTGCTTAAGGTTTGATTAGGTGAACTGGCCGGTCGGCCAGTAGCGCGTTGGCGTGGTATCGCTATACTCGGGGGCGTCGAAAGTTCTGATTCGCCTCCAAACCTATCGCCAATGAAGCCCCTTCGCCCCGCCGCACAGACGTACCTAAGCACCGTGAAGACCAACCCGACCGTGCGGCTCATCGCCGTGTTCGCCGTACTCGCCACCACTATGGCATCGGCCCAAACCGCGCCGGCACTCCGGCCGAGTTCACTCGCAAGTGATGAGGCCGTCGTGCTCTCGCCGTTTACCGTGAGCACGGATAAAGACGTTGGTTTCGTCGCCGCTTCGTCGGTTTCGGGTGGTCGCACGGCCAGCGACCTCTCGGACACCCCGATTGCGTATACGGTGCAAACGCAGGAGTTCCTCAATGCGCTTAATATTACGAGCCTCGATGATGCCTTCGAGTGGTCGCCGAATTCGTCTAAGTACATGGATGATCAACAAGCCGGCGTCGCGCTGGGCGTCGACCCCATGTCAAATTCCACGGTGCGCGGGGTGGCATCCGGCGCGCCCATGCGCAATTTCTTCAATGTCAGCTACACGTTCGACGCCTATAATACCGAGCGCTTCGATTACATGCGCGGACCGAATTCGGTCCTTTTCGGTGCCGGCACGATCAGCGGTTCGGCCAACACCCAGACAAAGCAGGCCAATCTCAACCGCCGGCTTGATGACATCCGGCTCCGCTTGGACTCGCATGGCGGCGTTCGATTCGCTGGCGACGTCAATGCTCCGATCGGCCGGAAAGCGGCGCTGCGGCTAAACGTGGTCAAGGACGACGGTAAAACCTGGCGCGACGGGGAAATCAAAAACAAGACCGGCGCCTACCTCGCCTTCACCATGGACCTTGCGCCGACAACCCAGTTGAGGGTCGGTGCGGAATATGCTCGCGACGAAATTCGCCAGATGATCACCCCCTTGCGGGACAACCTCTCCGGATGGGATGGAACCACCTACGGCCTTCAGTCGTTCACCGTCGCAAGCGCCACTTATACTCCGCATGGCGTGTCCCGTATCGGCACATCCACCACCTCCGCGACCTACATTCTTTCGCCGGACCATAGCGCGATTTATAACTATGCCGGCACCGTTCAAACCGTCGGCTACAATACTGGCATGCGACCGCTCAACGGAATTTCGCCCATTACAGCCAACCTTGGCCTTAGCGGGCAACCGATCATTGATTCGCCATTCAATCTGCCGGTCCCCGCAGAGGATCTGTATTCGATTGCCACGCAAAACTCCAGTTTCCGCATTCCCAAACGCACCTTCACGAACCTGGGCGCAGCTCCGATCGGCACCAATCGCGACAAAGACATCAACCTCGCGTTGACCCAGCGCATCGGAGACTCGCTCTTTCTGGAACTCGCGGCCGACGCCAACCAGCGCAACAACTACGGTAACGCTTCGTATTGGTATAGCGACGCGGTGACTGGATTCAGCGCGACTTACATCGACATCAACAAGACGACCCCGACGGGCGCCACCAATCCAGAGTTCCTGCAGGCCTACCAACAAGCTGGTCCAGACCGACGTTTTCAGAATTCAGTTTATGCGGGAGCACATCTGGCCATTGCCTACGGCAAGCAATGGAAGTGGGTGGACCTTAATTTCAATACGATTCTCGGGCTGGACCGTGACAATATTTGGACGGTTCGGGAAATCGGGGTGCTACCCATCAATGCGGATTCACGCCAATGGGGTCTCAATAATGCGAACTCATTTCCGCTCTATTTTCGCCAGTATTTTGACCAGACACCGCAAGCCGCTCCGCCGATCGGCGGAGCGCCCATGACCGTTATCAACCCGTTGACCGGCCTAAATACGACCATGACGCCCCAGTGGGTTCTTTCCACCAGTCGCACGGAAGGCGGGGTTACGGAATCGTGGAAGAACCTCAATTATGGTCAGGCGTCGCTCCAGATTTCGTTGTGGAAGAAGCGGCTCATCCTCCTGGGGGCAGTCCGTCAGGACCAGCAGACCTCGATCCAAAAATCGGGTCTGAGAGCGATGAGCTATCCGGTCGGCTGGAACCCGACCAACAATAACTACATCTGGCGGCCGAACGCGCCGGATAACTGGGCGGCGCTTCCTGGATCCCGGCCGCTCGACGCCACCGGCACGCCATTGGCGGCAAACTTGAACCAATCGTACCAGAACGACTTCAATCCGCCGAATATGAAAACCAAGTCCACGACCAAATCGCTTGGGGGCATTGTGCGCCTTTGGGGTGGTTTCTCGGCCTTTGGCAATTACGGGCAAACCTTCAATCCAGGCGGAGTAGGCAATGTCACGATCAACTATGTGGCCATCGCTCCTTCGACGTCCGACAGTTCGGAAGTCGGGCTACGCTATAAGCTACCCGACGGTCGGCTAAGCGCCCAGATTACGCATTTTTCCTCTCAGACCTTGAACGACACGGGGGGACAGCCGACCGGCTATTCGAATATCAATCCGATAATCAACACGGCATCGCTGTCCAACCCCAATAGCGGCACAAATTCACGCGGGTTGGGCAATGTGCCTTACACTTGGTTTGATACGCGTAATCTTGCCGCCCATGGCTGGGAGGGGGAGGTCGTTGCCAACTTCACGCGGGAGTGGCGCCTCACGCTCAACGTCGGAACTACGAACGCCACCCAGGGCAATCTCTACGCCATGACCCGCAGTTGGCTCTCGGCCAACACGCCAACTCTCATCCAGATTCTGCAGGACGCAGGGGTCGTAATCACGAACAACGTGGCCAGCGTTCCGACCAATGCAAACGTTTCGCCCTCCGCGGCGACTGGCGCTGCCGCCTGGAATTCGCTCCAATCGAATGCTGTTAACTGGGTTTCCGGCAAGCAACTGCTCAATCGGATGACAAAGTATACAGCGAATATTTTCACCGACTATACTTTCCGCAGCACAGCGCTCAAAGGCCTGCGCCTTGGCGCTGGCGTCCAGTACCGGGGCCCATCGGTCATCGGCTTCCAAGGCTCCAACACGATTCCCGATCCGGCTAACCCCACGACGGCCGCCATTCCGGATCCAAGCCACAACGCTTACACCGCGCTCTGGACGCGCAGCTACGGAATTGGCACCGTGACCGTGGCCTACCCGCTGTCCGTGGGAAGGAAGAAGGTAGACTTGAACCTGACGGTAAACAACGCGTTCAACTATCGGCACCCGATCTATAACAACTTCGCGTTGCGGCCTTATGGGGCCAACTTGGCTTCACCGGCCCGTAGCGTGGTGCCAATCGATTACACCTACTTGGAGCCGATTACCTTAAGGCTTTCAGCGGACTACAAGTTCTGAGTGGGTCGCGCAATTGGTCATACATACTGCCGAGAAGCGTGCATTCGCCGCACCGTTCTACACAGACGCCGGAGATTGCCGTTCTCTCCCGCCAGTGCCAGCCGTTCCTGACATTGCTTCGCTTCGACGCGAAGCTCCGGCGCAATGGCGAATGCCTCGCTCGCCTGCTCGACCTTACTGTCCAGGCTGTCCTCGACAAATTTCTTGGCGTCCGCGTAGCTCTTGAAGAAACGGCGGATCTTGCTCCCCCGCGTGATGCGGCGGCCCAAGGTAACGCGCCAATAGGCGACCCGCTGCTTGTCGCCTTCAGGGATCACCCTGCGCTGCGCGTTGATCTTCACCGGCGCTAACTTCGAATCCATGGCACCCAAACTGGACACCAGTCAACGCTTCTCCTATGTAGAAGGTCAGGCTCATAACCTGAAGGTCCTGGGTTCAAATCCCAGCCCTGCACCCAATTTATAGCACAGTTAAGCACTGTAAGACCCGCTCTGGAAGCTACTTCTAGAGCGGGCTTCTTTTTTGGCCCATTCGTTAGGCACAGAAAGGTTCTGTAGCGCACTGGCCAAAAACTGGACACCAACTGGACACCAGAGTTTTTGTTTTCAGAGAATTCGCCGCCGGCACTCAATCGGTCGCGAGCGCGGACGGTGCTCAATTCTTGCCCGATGGCGGCCCTGCGTTCACTTGCTTCAACGCCAACAATTCGCCGGAGGTGAATGTCGGCGGAATTACAGAATGATATCCGCCGCGGCATCGACCGCCGGCCGGCTACACGGGCGGCGCCGGAGCCGCTCCATCTTCACCGAGCACGTTAAGGTAGTCCTGGAATCCATTCTTCAAGAGATTGGCCTGCGCCCGCTCGCCAGCCAAGCGGATTGCGGAATCGGAGCTCTTCAAGGCCGCGCTGATGATCGCTTTCCCATCCTCGGTTTTGATGTAGAAATGTTTCGTGAGCGGGATGAGCCCGGTGATTTTCTCGAAACACTCGATCACCAGGCCGAGGTGCGTCGGAGCGAGTTTTGCGAGAGCCTGCACCTCGCTGAAGAACTGGAAGATCTTCGTATTGGGTTTCGAGAGCAGTGCGAGGTATGCCTTCAGGCGCCAGGCCGCGTCGAGGCACTCGGCGTCCAGCCAGAGAGAGAAGTTTTCCAACTCGTTCGAGTCGCGCTCGGCGAAGCGCTCGTCGAAGTAGGCCAGGATTCGTGCGCTGATTGCCGGAGAGAGGCTTTCCGCGTTGGAAAGCACCTGCCCGACATTGCCGAAGAGTGTCGCTCGCTGTGCCGGCGTCGCCACATCGATGAAGCGGCTGAGCAGCTTCTGCGTGGACCCCGTCGCAGAATCGATGACGGCGTAGTAGAAGAAGCAGTGCTGGCCGAGGGAATCCATGGCGCTGCGGTGCTGCCCGGGACGGGCGAGGTCGGCGGCGGAAAACACTTCCACGGCGTGCTCCAACTCCTGCTCGACGAACGGCACCAGGAAGGCATGCGGGTTCGTGTAGCGCAGAAAAGCATCCATGATCGTGATCCAGTCTTCCGGCTTCTCGCGCGGGAAGAGACGAGCGTGGTTCGCGGCGCCCCAAGCTTGGTCGAGATGGATGATGTTGGCGGCCTGCACGGCAAGCATGGCGTATTCCGGCACGGTCAGTGCTGGTGAGCCGGCGAACCGCTTGTCGAGAATCTCGAACAAAGGCTTGGGCTCGCCTGCCCAGTGAGCCACGGACACCGCGACCTCCAGTGCCCGGCTGCGGGTCCGATTGATCGCTGTCGAAAAAGCTTCGTCGTTATGTTTCTCCGGTTGGTCGAGTTGAGGATCGGCGGAAAGGCAGATTTCCCGAATGAGAGCCCAGACCTTGGGTGCAAACTTCGTGGGAATCGCGTGTTTCTTGTTAACCGCCACCTCGATGAAGTCGGTCAGCGCCCGACGGCACGACAGCCAGGTCGGGGTATCGCTGCTGTCTTCCTCGTCGACCGCCGGTTGTTCGATCACGTATTTGCAGAGCGCCAGCCACTGGGGCACATGATCATGTGCGCCCTCTGTGACGAGGCGCTTCGCCGTCTCCAGCGCGGCCTGAACATAAATCGGGCGCGTGAGGGTCGACCACCTGGACTTCTACTCGGCGAACCGCGCCGGGTTATCGTGCACCACTTCGCTAAATGCTTTCGAGAGGCCGCTGAAACTGTTCTCCACCAGAAAATCTCCCTGGTGCATGCCGGGGCTGTTCCAGTCGTTCAGGAACTTCACCAGTTCATCGTCGGCCATGGCCGCGAGTTCTTCCGCCGTCTTCACGCTGCGCTGCACGACCATCCCACCGCGCCCTTCAATGCCGCGGCCATAGTCCGCCGATTGGAAAGAGACCGAGGTGGTGTGCCTTGTTGACGGCGGCGGGAGCATTGCGCACGCCGAGCCGTTCGTAGATATGGGCGACGTGTTCGTCAACGGTGGCGTAGCTGATCTTGAGCCGGTCAGCGATCTCCTTCTTCAGGAGTCCCTCGCCCAACAGAGCGAGGATTTCCATTTGCCGTCCGGTAAGGTGAACTTCAGCGCCAGCTATTGGCAGCCTGGCTTTGAGGGTGTTGATGATGAAACGGGCCACATTGGCATCAAGCGAGGCGCCGCCATTCATCACCGTTCGAATACCTTCGATGATCGTGTTGACGGTGGACGATTTCAATATGTAGCCCGAGGCCCCCAGCGAGATCGCGCGCAACACATCGGTTTCATTGTCCGACTGGGTGAGGATCATTATTTTTGCCCCAGGGGTGAAATGGAGAAAATGAGGCAACGCAGTGAGGCCGTCCATGCCGGGCAGGCGCAGATCCAGCAGGACGAGGTCAGGCAACTCCCCGCGTGGATTATCCCGCAGGCTGCGAAGGGCGATCTCGGCAGTGCCGAATTGGCTGTGCAATTGGATGCCCGGCTCTTGTTCAAGTGCTAGGGCAATTACTTCGCGGTAGCGGGGATTATCCTCCACCAGTATGACGCGGATTTGGCTTTTCATTTCAGAATTCCGAACCAGCGGCTTTTGAGACGCAAAACGACCCGGGTACCCTTCGCCGTCGTCGGTTCGATGCCAATGTCGGCCCCTAAAAGGCGGGCGCGACGTTTTAGGGATGGCGGAACCTGGCCATTTAGACCGTGGCCATTGTCAGACACCGTGAGCTTGATTTCCCTATCTGCCGCCACCACTTGACTATGAACCTGGGTGGCGCCGGAATGCCGAATGATATTGATGAGGCATTCCTGATAGAACAGGAACAAGTCGATGCGCTTTCGGGGACTAAGTTGCCCCAGTTTATCCGGACCCTCGAATTCGATCTGATGTTCCAAGTCCGCCAAGATGCGGTTGGAGGCGTGACGCATGTCCTTAACGAGGTCGCCGTGAAGTTCCTCGGCTTCGAGCAAGTTGGTGCAATGGCGCGCCGCTTTGCCTGTGCGCTCGGTGAGTACGCGCATGCGCTGCAGGAGACCAGCCAACTTCTCCGGGGTCGTCTGGACGGTTTGGGCGAGGTCGCTAAGCAGGCCAATGGCGTGGAGGTCTGCGCCGAGTTCGTCGTGCAGGTCGGCCGCGATCTGTTTGCGAATCCGCTCGATCGCGCGTTGTTGGCGGATCTTATTGACCAGAATGACGCCCACCACTCCGAAGGCGAGCGCGGCGGCCAATTTAGCCAATCGCGCCACATCGGTTTTCTGCTGGGCATAGCGCTGATTGAGTTCTGCGATGATCACCGGCCGTTCGCGTTCCAATTCGTGCCGCAGGGCCAACTGGTTCAACCAAGCTCGAATGGGCAGGATCGTGCCGTAGAAATTCCGACCATCGGTAAGACTGGAGAGTGGCCGCACGGGGTCCTCGGTCTTGAAGCTGGCGGTGACGGGTTTGTGCAGGGCGACATTACGACCCTGGGAAAACAGCTCGATTTCTGCAAAGCCCAGTCGCGGGGGGCCCGGCCCGTATGACGAGCTGTTGTCGAGTTCGACCGCCACCAACCGCACGTAGCGGCAGAGCGTGACGGGAAACGTCTGCATCAGGATCGGCCCCACGTCGTAGATGGTGTTGTGGTGGAATTCGAGCAGTACCTGAGCATCGGAGAAATCCGGCGCGTTCGCCCCCTCGACCCGGAGTACTCGCGGGATCCCAATATCGCCTGCAAAGGCCTGCGGCACGGTGTCGCTCTGATCCACGGCATGGAGATGGAGACGCGAGAGAGGATAACGCTCCCCAAGATCAATGGTCAGCGTGGGAAGGGCCCCAATCTCCGAATCGCTGATGTAGGCCACACTCTTACTGCCGTGGGCGGCGGCCATCAAATAGGGAAGGAAACCATCCACCACCGCTAAATCCGACCAGCCGGGGCTCGGGATAGGTTCGAGATTGGCCGGGTGCCTGACCGGCTTGTGCAGGGCCACATTTTCTTCGCCGCTGAAAGCTAAGATCTCGGAAAACTGGAGAACGTATTTCGAGTCAAATTCGCGCTGGGAAAGAATCTGGGCCTCGATGCGTATCCAGGTGGCCGGCACACCGTGGCAAGGGATGACCAGCGGGGCGAGACGGGGCAGCAGTTCATCGCCGCTAGTAAACTCGGCGACGACTTTCCCCGTATGATCCTCGTTGGTTCCAGCCACCAGCCGAAACGCTTTGGGGAAACCGTCTGCTTGAAATCCGTTTATGCCATCGCGCCGGATGGCGGGCACGAGCAGGACCTGATCGAGCGGAACCTTGTCGCCCAGTTCGATTTCGATCCACTCTGCTTGGTCGGCGGTTTCGTAGGCCCGGGAACGATAGCCAATGGCACCGACCCCGACGCCTAGATTGTAGTTCGCCAATTGGGCCAGTTGCCCATCGACCTCACGCAGGCGTTGTTCCAGTTCAGTCAGGGATGAGTTTTCCAATGTGGTCGCGGCGGACTGCTTGGCCAAGATAACGGCCACGAAGACCAAGCAAAACCGCCAGACAATGCCGCGCATCAGCCATTAATACTCGAAGTTGGGTCTGTAGTCTAGCCATTCCATCCGGCCGCGCCGTTTTCGTGCACCCTGTAAACACGGGATAGATCCTTTTTCAATTTCCAGATAACCTGTCGATCATTGGATGGTGCTGGCGTCAGCCGTTGTTGCGACAGCCGTGGCTGGCTTCGCGGTTCTTTTCTAGGTGTGCGCGCCCTCCCCATCCCAACCCTAACCCTAACCCCAAACCCAAAGCGTGAAAACCTCCGCACTGCACTCGTATCTTACCGGCCTAACCGTGTTCCTTGGCGCTACTGCCGGCATCGCGCAAACGGCCCCCCCGATCACTTCGAGCATTCCCGAAAATGCCGTTGTGCTCTCGCCATTCGCCGTCACCTCCGACAAAGACAACGGCTACGCTGCCACCGAGACCCTCGCCGGCACCCGTATGCGCACCAACCTGCGGGATGTGGGGGCTGCACTCACGATCTTGACGCCCGAGTTTCTGCAAGACCTCGCCGTGACTTCAATCGAACAGGGTCTGCTCTACACGCCGAGCGTGGACTCTTTTCAGGGAAACAACAACGACAACGGCACGCAACTCAGGTACAGCTCTGGTCAGACCTACACAATTCGCGGTTTCGCGAGCAACGAAGGCGGGCAGGCGATCTCCCACGACTTCTTCACGGCGCTGGACGCGACCGACAACTACAACCTCGAGCGAATCACGCTCGCCCTCGGGCCTAACTCGATGTTGATCGGGGTGGGCAGTCCGCAGGGCGTGGCCGTGACGACCACGAAGCGCGCACAACTCCAGCGGCAAAAATCGAGCGTGCAGACGCAATACGACAGCTGGGGATCGAATCGTATGTCGCTCGATCACAACCAGCCGTTGGTCCGCGATCAACTCGCCTTTCGCCTCAACCTCCTGCACGATCAAAAACGCGAATTTCGCCGCTATGAGGGGCAGAATCAAGATCGCTTGACGTTGGGCGTGACGTACAAGCCGTTCGCCAACACGACCGTCACGGTCAACCATGAGAGCTATAACATACACCGCAATGTTTCCCCTTTAATCGTGCCATGGGATGGGGCGCTGCTGCGTTGGGCCGCGGCGGGAAAGCCGACGGTTAATTTTCTCTCAAGCGGCCAATCTTGGACGACGACCCGGCCGTACGTTGACGCCAGCGGCAAAGCCGTGCTGGCCGCGCCGGGGGTCACGACCGTGGACGGATATGTGCACAAGCAATCGGACTTCGATCCGAACTCAGATCTCTATGTCAACACAAGCCAAACCCCGACCTATGTCGTGGGGCTGAGCCTGCCCAATCCGATGATCAACATGCGTTACCAGGCCTTGATGCAGCCAGCGATCTTCGGCGGCAGTGCGAACAGTTCCGCGGGCTCGAAGGATCCATGGGCCCTGCTCGGCATTCCAAAGGATGCGAATCTGAACGCCGGCAGTTGGGCCACGCCCAATCAGAAGGAACATGGGCGATGGAGCACGTATGCGATCGAACAAAAACTCGCCGACGGACTGTACCTGTCGGCCGCAGGCAACCTCGCGCGATTTGCTAAGGATTTTGATACCGACAGCTACTATCCCATTTCGCTGGATGTGAATCGCTACCTGCCGGACGGCACGCTAAACCCTGGTTATCTGGTGCCCTACTCACAAACGAGCGCCCAGCAACGTTCCGTGCTTACGCAACTACAGCAGAACAGAATGGAACTCTCTTATCAGCTGGATTTGACGAACAAGAGCCGCTGGCTGGGCAAGCACAACTTCGGCCTGCTATATCAAAGAGATCGTACGGATAACGATCAGGATGTGCTCAACCTCTACAATCGTGCCACCGTTGGGTTACCCACATCCGCCGGTTGGTCAACCGACGCCTTGGCCAGTTCGAATCTGCTGAACGCTCGCGTCTACTTCTTGAACGGCAATGTGCCGAGCCTACCGAGCCGGCAGTCGCTGTTGAAGATGGTTGGGCAAATCGACGGCTATGGCAAGATGGTCGGCGCAACGGCGAACGAGACCGCTCCGATGGACTTCGCCCTGGAGAGTTTTATTAACGCGATCAAAGGGCGTTCCACGGATGAATCGCGGTCTTTGGGGTGGCAATCTAGCTGGCTTAACGACCATCTCGTGACGCTTTTCGGATACCGGGTGGATGGGACAAAAGTGTACAGTGATCCAACCATGCGAGCGGGGATCGACCCCGCGGTAACGGGATCCAGCACCGTAGCGCTCAGCCGTTATTACACGCCTTCACAACAGATGTCGCTGAATGCGAATCCCGATACCGAGTCGCGGGGTATCTCCCGCACGTTCGGTGGGGTGTACCACGCGTTCTCGTGGCTTTCGTTCACGTACAACCAATCGGCGAATTTCTCCCCGGTGACCACGCCGGGCTGGGTCGATGCCCTAGGCCGGCCGGCGCCGAACTCGGTCGGAAAAACGTATGATTATGGCCTGCGTTTCTCGCTATTGAACGACCGGCTGTCGATCGGTCTTTCGCGCTTCGAAACCACCGCATCCAACCAGGCCCGCAATTCTAATGGCTATATTGGTGGGGCGCGCAATATCATTGCCCGATTGCGTGCCGATTTTGCCGCGGATTCGCACTTCACGGACCTGCCAACGCTGGGTGGGTTGCCGGTCGATAGCGGTAATGCGGCTGATACCTGGAACTTTAAGGCGACCGGCTATGAACTGAATATGGTGTTCAATCCCTCGCGTAATTGGCGCATCGGCCTATCTGGCAGCACCAATGAAAACGTGCTGGGCACCCACCTCCAATCGACGGGAGAATGGCTGAACACCGCGCAGAAATTCCAGGGCATTCCGACCTGGAGTAATTTCGCGACTGAATTGGAAAAGGTCGCGGCCGGGCAAGCATCGAATTCCTTCGACCTCAATCCCAAGGATCCGGTGGCTCAGTCACTGGCCGCGGCCGACGCGCTGTACATCCGCCAACAGATTACCGCGCAGCAGAACACCTACAATAATGAACGCGCCCTTGAAGGGGTGACGACCTCGCGTAACGGCAAATATGGTGTCAATGGCCTTGCCACCTACATGTTTGGTCAGGAAACCTTCCTCAAGGGGTGGTCGGTGGGTGGCAATTTCCGGTGGCGGAGCCCGAACACGATTGGTTATCAGCGCCTGGCAGATGCGAATGGAGCCCCGACGGGAATTCTCGATGTTTCGAAAGCGGTCAAAGGGACTGACTGGTGGGAGTGTGGCGCGCTGCTGGCCTATGAGCGACGCGTGTTCGCCAAATCCAAACTGAGGGTGCAATTGAATGTGACCAACCTATTCAATTTCAACGCGGTCAGGGCCGTATCTGCCGATTACGACACCAATGGCGTGTTGGGCTCGGTCAACTCGGAAACAAGCTATCGCTGGGAATTGCGTCGTCCAAGAAATTACGTACTCACCACAACGATCGACATCTGACGCGTCGGGTCGCCGGTTTCTACCGGCGACCTTTGCGGAGAGGCGCATTAGTGGCCAGCCTCCCTGCGGCATAAAACCCCCTCACTTTTTGGGGGGCCATCACCAAGATAGAGTTGTTTGGCCTAAATCATCGAGCTGTTGTTCACCCATGCGAATTGTCGAAAGATTCACTCTGGCGCTGATGTTCGCCCTTACCGTGCGGATGAGGGGAGCCGAGCCGGAAACACTATGTCAGCTAACGGACGGAAAGGCTCCGCGCACGTTTGAAGCACTCTGGGCCGGATTCGATCCGCGGCGTGAGCCGCTCGACGTCGAAACGCTCAAGGCGTGGGAAGAAGACGGCGTCGTGTTGCGTTTGATCCGCTATCGGATCGGTATTTTCAAAGGGCAGAAATCCATGATGGCGGCGGTCTATGGCTTTCCCAAAGGCCAGACCAAACTTCCGGGCTTGGTTCAGATTCATGGCGGTGGCCAATCGGCCGACTACCGGGCTGTCCTCACGAACGCCAAGCGCGGCTATGCCACGATTTCGATCGCTTGGGCCGGGCGGATTGCGGCACCGGGCTATACGGTCGACAAGAAGGGCGTCGCCATTTTCTGGAAGGGAGAGACTTCCGATCCGACCTATAAGCTTACGACCGACTGGGGGGCGCTCGACGCCTACCATGACCCGTGCCGCAATGAGAAAAACAACTTCCAGACGGTGGCGGCAGCGCCCTGGACCTTGGACGCTGTAGAGTCACCCAGGAATAATCCTTGGTTTTTGTGCACGCTCGGCGCGCGGCGCGCCCTGACGTTTCTGGAGGCGCAACCGGAGGTGGATGCACAACGGTTGGGCGTGTACGGGCACTCGATGGGCGGCAAGCTGACCGTAATGACCGCGGCTGCGGACTTCCGCGTCAAAGCGGCTGCACCCTCCTGCGGCGGAGTCAGTGATCGTTCTCTCGAGAATCCGTTCTATCGAGCTACGATCGATGATGATCAGAGCCTCAAGCGCATCGCGTGCCCGATCGTGTTCCTCAGTCCGGCCAACGATTTTCACGGTCGCATTGACGACCTGCAGACCGCCTTGCAGGAAATCCGCAGTGTTGATTGGCGCGTGACGTGTTCGGCGCACCACAACCATCAGGACACGGCGGAGTACCAAGTCGTCGGTTTGCTTTGGTTCGACCAGCATCTGCGCGGAGCATTCAGGTTTCCGCAGACGCCACAGGTGGCGTTGACGCTGAAGACGGCGGACGCCGTACCGAACGTCACTGTCACTCCAGATGCCTCGGGACCGATTGCGGCGGTGGATGTTTACTACACTCAGCAGGGTCAGATGGATGGGAAGGCGAACGATCGCGAAAACACGGTCGCCCGCTTCTGGCATCATGCGGTGGCGACGCTCGAAGGTGCCAGCTGGAAAGCGCGCCTGCCGCTGGCGACCACGGGAAAGCCGCTTTGGGTCTATGCGACGGTGCACTATTCCCTGGGAAAACCGATTACGGGATCCGGCTACTATTACGGCCTATATACGGCGAAGGAGTTTGCGCTTTCCTCACGCATGCTTGTTGCCATGCCGGAGCGCCTGCAGGCTGCCGGGGTCAAGGCGACCGCGACACCATCGCTGCTAATAGAGCCTTTTGGGGCTGGCTGGGAGAAGGAGTGGTTTTCCTACGACCTGACCGACACCTGGGCGCGACGCACTCATAAGGTCTACGATGATTTGTGGGAGGCTCCGCCCACGGCGACGCTGGCGTTGGAGATTTGCGCTTCGCAGCCGAATAAACTGGTGGTCGGCATCGACGGCTACGCCGCTGAAATTACTCTTACAGGTGGTGGGGCGTGGCAAAGCGTCAGCCTTGCCCCCTCCGACTTTCGCAACGCCGTGGGGGCTTCGCTCAAGGAATGGAAGGGCATCAAGGAGTTGCGCCTCGCCGCTAAAGATCGACTTACGGTCCAGGAAGGCGGCGAGGAAAAGAAACGAGAAATCGGGGCGGATTGGCGGGGATTAAGGCCGGAATTTCGCAATTTGCGCTGGGTTACGAGTCGCCGTGATGGTCAGACCACGACGAAGAATGCCGCCCAAGGGAATTGACGAGAATGAAACCACTGGTCGCGCCTCCTTTCAGTCAGATGTTGAAGATCATCTGCCTTGGGCTCGCTGGCCTTCTGCCCTTGCGCGTGATCGTGGCGCAGAACGCATCGGCAGAGAAGCCAGAAACGCTTTTCAACGTGAAGTCGTTTGGTGCCACGGGTGAGGGCGCCCGGTCCGAAACGGCCGCCTTCCAGCGGGCCATCGATGCTTGCTACGCGAATTCGGGAGGGATCGTCGTGGTGCCAGCGGGTTCCTACGTCGTCGGCACGCTGCAGATTCGAAGCAATGTGACGGTCCGCTTGGAAAGCGGCGCGGTGCTGCAGGGGAGCCAAGATCTGACAGACTATGCCACTGACATTCAGGGCGCCGTAGAGGCTCCCGCTTTTAACAAGTGCCTGATTTATGCCGAGAACTCGACGAACGTAGCGTTCGAGGGCTCCGGACGAATTGACGGCCGCGGTTCCCGAGTGGCGTTTCCCGAGAAAGTGAATGGGCAACTGGCGGATCGGCCGATGCTCATGCGATTGGTGAACTGCGCGCGGGTCACTTTCACCGGGCTGACTTTCCAGAATCCTGCGGCGTGGTGCATCCACCTCGTTGAGTGTCGGCAGGTTCGATTCGACGGCATCACGATCGAGAGTCGCGGCAATAATATCAACAATGATGGCATAGATTTGGATGGCTGTCGCGACGTGACGATCGAGAACTGCCGGATCAACTCAGGTGATGACGCGATTTGCCCGAAGAGCACGACCAACCAGCCCTGCGCTCACATCATCGTGCGGAACTGCGATCTCAGCAGCGAGACGGCCGGATTCAAACTAGGCACGTCGTCTCGAGCGGGCTTTCTTGATATCAAGGTGCTCGATACGCGGTTTCATGACTGTCCGATGGGGGCAATCAAGCTTCTGTTGGTCGACGGCGGCCGAATGGAGAATATCGAGCTTTCCCGGCTGACCATGGAAAAGGTGGGTGGACCGATCTTTATTCGTCTGGGCGATCGCGGCCGACGCTATGACCGCCCCACCGAGCAGGTTTACGGCGCAACCGTGGGCTCGGAGGGCATGCCGGTTGGTGTGATTCGCGGTGTGGTCATCCGACAGCTGAAGGCGGAGGTCGACGGCGAAGAACCTGCCCGCCAGGGCATCATGATCACCGGCATCCCGGGCCATTGCATTGAGAATGTATGCCTTGAGGACGTTGACATTCGGTTCGCCGGAAAAGCAGTCAGAGACCCGGCTAACCACGACGTGCCGGAGGACACGGCCCGGTATCCCGAGCAATTCTTCTTCGGGTTGCTGCCGTCGTGGGGGTTGTTTGTCCGGCATGTCGATGGATTGACGCTGAACGGCGTCCGAATTGATCGGATTCAAGAAGACGCCCGGGCGCCTTTCTTCTTGCAGGATGTGCGATCGCTGCGTGCGAAAGGCTTCTTCATCAACGGGGCCAAGATCGAGAATCTCGGAGTGTCTCTTTCCCCGTCGCCCGAGCAAAGGCACTGAGTTGCCCCGATTTCGGTCCAGCCAAGCCGCATCCCACCCGACCATTTTATGCTCCTTATGAAATCACGCTTCACCTTATTCCTCCTGATGCTCGCGCTGGTCGGGACACTTCCGATGGGCGCTACCGAGCTCTCGATGGATCAAATGTGGGGCGACCCCACCGTCAAAGCCGGGCAATCACCCTCCGAACGCGTCGCCCTCTTTCGCGACGGCAATTACGGTATGTTCATCCATTGGGGCCTGTTTTCCCACCTCGGTGGGCAGTGGAAGGGCCAGACGTTTTACGGCATCGGTGAGTGGATCAAGCGGCAGATGAAGATTTCCGAAGCCGATTACATGGCCTTAGCCAAGGACTATAATCCGACGGATTTCGATGCCCGCGCCATCGCCCGCCTCGCCAAGGCCGCCGGCATGAAATGGATCATCATCACGGCGAAACATCACGAGGGCTTTGCAATGTTCAAGTCCGCGCATCCCTTTAACATCGTCGATGCCACCCCGTTTCACTGCGATCCAATGAAGGAATTGGCGGCCGCATGCCGGGAGTTCGGCCTGGGTTTCGGCTTCTACTATTCCCACAATCAAGACTGGACTGCACCCGGCGGCACCAATGGTCCGACGAAGAACCCCGATGGCTCGCCCGCGACGTTTGAACAGTATTTTCGCGAAAAGTGTCTTCCGCAGGTAAAAGAGCTTTGCACGCAGTATGGCCCGCTGAATTTCATCTGGTTCGACACGCCGGGCAACATGCCGAAGCAATTCGTCGAGGAACTTGCCAATTACGTCCGCCAGGCGCAACCGGGCGCTTTGCTCTGCAGCCGCATCGGTTACGGGCTCGGCGACTATGTGAGCAAAGGCGACATGGAGGTGCCACCCCGAAACGCCGACGGGCTCTGGGAATCGTGCGACACGACCAATGATTCGTGGTCCTACGCGTGGTATGACCAAAACTGGAAGGACAGTAGGGATATATTGGTGCGCCTCGTTTCGACGGTTGCACGCGGTGGCACCTATCTGCTCAACATAGGTCTCGATGGTCGTGGTCGTGTGCCGGCACCGGCAGTGAAGTTTCTGTTGACGGCCGGAGAGTGGATTAACCGGTATCCCCAGGTTGTTTATGCGGCGGGCGCGTCACCGTGGGGCCACGCGCTGCCGTGGGGCGATGTCACGACGCAGGGCAACACGCTTAGTCTCGTCGTGTATGATTGGCCGGAGCACGGCCGGTTGCTCCTGCCCGGGCTGAAGACGGAGATTGCCGCCGCGGGAGTTGTCTCCAAAGGCAAGCTGATCCCCATCACGTGGAAGAAGCTTGGCACGTGGACGGAATTCCAGCTTCCCGACGCGCCTCCGGACCGGCCCGCCTCGGTTGTCGCACTCAAACTGCAGTCGGTTCCTAAGGTAGACCAAACCCTGGGCGTCTATCCCAACGTTTCTTCGACAATGCTGGTGGAATTTGCAGACGTCACCAACGCTGAGAAGAAAGAAATCTCTTGGATGGAAAAGTTCGGCGAGTGGAAAAAAGTGAACCAAGTAAGCAACTGGGAGGGCGGCGGGCGCGCCGTCTGGGAATTCGACGTCGCGGCTCCCGGCGACTATCATGTGCAGCTCACCTATAAAGGAGAAGATCGCTTGGCGTGGCGCATCGAGACCGACGAGGGCGCGATGCTGCAGAATCAGCAGAATGCAGCATCCGTTTATCACACTTATCCATTCGGACTGCTGTCGTTTAGCCGGGCCGGAAAACACACCCTCACGGTTTCGCTGATCGACGGCAAGCGAGACAAAGCTAGCCTGTCGGCGGTTAACATCAGTCCAATTGAATGAAGCTCAACCGCCCAGTAGATGCGCGTTCGCCGAGAGGGCGGCCGGTTGGTGCCTATGGCGTTTTTGCGCTTTCGATTTTGGCTGCCACCATCGCGCTGGCGGCACCGCGTGAGGTATCGGTCTCCGAGACGGTTCCACGGCTCGGAGATCACACCATGCTAAGTTGGCGGGAGGGACCGCCTTATCGCACCAACGTAGAGCCCGCTGATGCAAAGAGCGCCGGGTACTCTTCGGAGCGCCGTTTCTTGCGCCTCGCAACGGGCTACTTTGCGGCCGACTTCGACACCGAGAAGATCGCTATCGTAGGGTTCGCCCGTCGACCCATGGCCGCCGAGGAATCCGCCGTCGTCAGCGAAACCCTCGCGGCCGCTCCGCTCCCGCCAGCGCGCTTGCGCTTGGAAATACAAGCTGGCGGTCTCACCTATTCCTGCACTGGCCGTTTGCCTCTCGCACTCAACCGGCGCGGTCAGCCCGATGCGCCGTTGGAATTTCCGGTGCGGGTAATTGAGAGCGGCCGTTTCTTTCAGAAATTCACGTTGCATAACCTCGAGTTCCGCTCCGTGAATGGAAAACGCTTAAGGGCGGACGCGCGCTTGGAGGTCTCCGCCTGGCCAAATCGGCTCATGCTGCTCCTCGTAGTTCTACCGGAGGAATCTCTTGCGTCAGCGCGCATCTTCGTCGGATTGCAGGCCGGCGCGGATGCCGAAGAACGGAGCGACACAGGCGCCGCCAGATGGGAGGAGCGGACGGAACAGCGGGCTGTTTTGGCTTTGTCGACTGCGTCGGATTCGCTCCCGAACCCCAATGACATTGAGGTGAGGGTTGAACCGGCCAACCCACGCGGTCGGGCGACTGTTCGATGGAATGCGGAAGAATCCGCTCATGTGGTGCAACTTGATGCCCCGCGCTGGCCGGCGGCGACCGAGGGCAACTACCCAGAGTCCATGCTCGACGAATTGGAGTCGTATGCCGTGACCGTCGAGAACCGTTCAGCACGACCCCAAGAGATTGGACTCAACTTCAATTACCTTCCTGCCAGATCAATTGCCGGCTACGTGCCGATGGTGATCGATGCCCGCGGACTTCCGAGCGGCCTCCCAGTGCAGATCAGCAAGGATTGGCACCGAACCAAGCCGAGTGAGCCGCTAACTTACGCTGGGGCCTGGATGCACGGCCGCACGTGGTTGAATTTGCCGGCAAAATCACGCGTAGCGTTCAACTATTGCACGACCTTCGCTCGCTGGGGCGGTGTGCCGACCGCTTCGCTCGCGCAATTGTCGCTGGCGGGGTGGGGCCATAATGGATTTTGGGATCAATTCGCGCTCGGATCCTTCGGAGAATCGATTTGTTTCCAGCCCGCTCGCGTGATACGTCGGGCTCTGCTGACGGATTTTCGTCCGCTGTTCCAAAAGGGATACACCAAGGAAGAAAGATGGGCTTGGACCGGCAATGTCGGTGGCGGCGACACGATGGTAAGGCTCGACCCGCAGGGCCGCTACGTGCCCTTCAAGCGCAACGTCACCCGCTACGCAAGCTACGGCCCCAATCTCGCCGAAGTGGTTTACGACGAGGTCTCCGAAGACGATGCCATACACAGCCGGACCGAGGTCTTCCTGCCGCGCTCAGACGACTGCCTGCGGGTCTATCTCCGCTTGCGCTATGAAGTGACCCGACGCGTGGAGTTTTCGCGGTTGGCGTTCTTTCAACTTGGCGGCGATTTTTACAACGACACCAATGCGCCTCTGATCGCATGGGGTGATGCCAGCCATCTAGTGGCTGAACAACGGCCCCAGCCGGAATTGGGCACCCGATTATTGCCGACATGGGAGGCGCGTGGCGAGCAACCATGGGTCTCCCTCCACGGTGAATCGCGGGCCGATCGGGCACCGGGCGGGCAGGCTTCACGCGGACTGATTGTGCGCGAGTGGTCCGCCACCCTTGGTGGCCGGTCCATGCGCGCACCATTCTTCGCTGCAGTGGGGAGCCGTGGAACGAAGCCGCACCTTGCCGCGGAAATCGTGCCGCCGCCCGATCTCACGGCCCTCGAACCCGGCGACTATGTGGACATGCTGATCGAGATACTTCCGATTCCCATTGCCGCCGAACGCTACTACGGTCCAGACAAAGACTTTGCCGCAGCGTTACGCGAGGGAGCCAATACTTGGCGCGTGGTTCAGCGCGAGGCTACCGGCAATCGCCCGGCGATCACTTTGCCCGGGGGGGGCGATGCCCAGCACTGGCCATTCACTCTCGCCGTCGGCGCCACTCGCGAATTGACTTTCACCCTGAGGGGCGGACTTGGTTGGCTGCCGCTGCGGCTTACCCAGCTTGACCGACCGGATGAAATCGAGCTTTGGAAAATGTCGCTTTCGGGCCCGGAGCGGGTACAGCAGGGCAACCCGGCAAGGGCGTTCTGGCAGGCCGACTATGACCCATCGAATGTCTGCTGGAATCTGACCTACAATGTTCCAGCGACCGCTCGGCCGACGACCTACATGGTGCGGCGGCGGATCGCACAATCTTCTCTGTTAGCCCCCGCCCGATGAAATAGAAACTCCTGTGCCTCGCCGACCGTAGGCGAGGTTTCGTTCGCTGGTCGCGTAATCCACATCGTCACGCAAAGGAAATGGTCAGCTAAGGATCGACGTTCTGTTTCATCCTGCCAAAGGACAGAAAGCCTGCGTAGGATTTGCGCGATGCCTACAAACCGCCGTGAAATTTCACTCTGATACAGAACGCAAAATGGCCGTGATCTTAGATCGCGATAGCGAGCGCTGGTTTAGACCGGCCAAGGGTCAGTTTCAAATTATCTATCGCCTAGGCTCGGATCATCGAGAATACCAGCCCGATTTTGTCGCTGAAACAGCGGATGCTATCTACATGCTGGAGACCAAGGCTAGTAATGAAATAGAAGACCCCGAAGTTGTGATCAAGAAAACGGCAGCCATCACCTGGTGCCAACGTGCCAATAACTACACTGCCACGAATAAAGGCAAGCCGTGGCGCTACGCTCTGATTCCGCACACGACGATTGCCGAGAACCGGACACTGAAGTCGCTGGCAGATGAATTCTTATCCGTTGAGCTCGAACCAAAAAAATAATGGGTAAGAATCCTCATATCGAATGGAATTATTACACGTTCAAGCCGTGGTGGAGTTGAGCGAAAGTTTTGCTAGCCGCAATAAATTGAGGTCGTCTAGGTTTACGTAGGAGAAGCCTTGAGATTCAATAAATGAGTTTTTAATGAAAGTGCTTTTACCGGTTTGTCTTGCTCCATTGATCAATGTTGCCGGGCTATAGCGAATGCTTTTATTTACGCTCTCTAGTAAATTCCTTCTGTACATGATGTAATTTCTATCACTTGCTGATAGAAATTACAATAAGTTTATAAATTACTGTATTTCATGTATTTATGAATACACATAAATACTAAAAATGAAGCAATAACCCCCAGAAACTGTACTTTTATCAATTTTTTCAGGCGAAAATGCGCCTTACTGGCTATAGGTCTTCGTTAAATATTCTACTATCGGATCAATATTTTTGTCTTCGATAGGAGCCCCAAAAATACGCTTCATTTTTAACACTTCAGCCTTCCATGTCGTTTGAGATAATTTTGGCTGAGTTTTGATGTATTCAGCAGAGTGGCAGGTATAACAAGCTGCACTAGCGAGTGCGAAACCGCTACTTTCAGAAGGGTGTAGTAATAACGTCTCTGTAGGCAGAGTTATGTTAACAGGTGTTATGATAGCCTGAACCGGCCCTTGAGCATGGCAAACACCGCTAGCAGTAGTGGCTACGCTAATGATGAAAAGGTAAATGAGTGAGCGCATGGTTTTTTAAACGGCTTGAACATGCAGTTTTTCAATCACGTTTCTCATATAGCCTGATGGATTCCAAAGCGGAACTTCTGGCTGCGTGTTTCCAGCACGCGTGATGGCACGAACGACTAAAGTATAAGATCCTTTTTGGTTTGGAGTAAAAGGAAGGGTCCATTCGCGGAATGAGTATTTTCCTAAATCTTTACCTAAGGTAGCTTCTTTCCAGGATTGTCCTGAGTTGCTGGATACGAGGACTGTTTTAATTCCTTCGCCTCCGTCAAAAGCAATACCTCTTAAGAGTGTTTCACGATTGGCGTTAATCGTGGAGCCTTCGCTATGACTAGTTATAAATGAGCGCACGTTCATGCGTGCTATCGGGATTGTCTTTGCAGGTGTTTGACCAGGTAAAATCGAATGGGTTGGATTATCTGGAATTCTGTAAGCTGTCTTCATCCAGAACCCATCAAACGTGTGATCGAGTACTTCGATATCACTTAAGTGTTTAATCCAATACGTTCCGTAATATCCTGGAACAATAAGTTTTACAGGGAAGCCATTGAGAAGGGGAATGTTTTCACCATTCATGGCAAAAGCGATCATGACTTCTCCGTCGAGTGCGTGATCAATATCGAGTGCTTTAATGAAGGCAGGGGTAGCTTCAAGCGGTGCTGTATCAAGTCCTCTGAAGGTGACTTGCTTAGCACCTTTAAGAACGCCTGCTTTATTTAAAATATCTCTTAAAGGAATGCCGGTCCAGCGGGCGTTCCCCATAGCGCCATTGCCAAGTTGTCCACCCGGTACACGTGGAGATGAAAACCCGCGACTATTTCCCGAACATTGATTGACTGCGATTATTTCTGTTGGGGTGCTGAGTTCCTGCAATGCTTGAACACTTAAACTTAAGGGGGTTTTTACAAGGCCGCGAATAGTGATGCGGTGTTTAAGCGGATCAATTTGCGTTGGAACACCGCTGAGATGATAGCGAACAAAGAAAGCATCGTTAGGTGTTAACACACTTTCATTAAATACAGAGAAAGGTGTTTCTAGCTGCGGAGGCCGTGAGGTGAGACGAATTAAGGGACGTTTCTGAGGGTAAGCGATAATTTCACGCTCCCCGTTTTCAAACGGCATCTTAATGGTTTCAGCCTGAGCTGGAGTCGAAAGTAAACGACTCGCGACTGAGCTACCTAAGAGGTAAGTGCTAGTTAATTTAAGGAAATTGCGGCGATTAAGGGGCACAGGAGAAAAGCTTACTGCAGGTGAGCTAAAATTATTTTGATGCTGTACGCACGAGTAATGTGCGGGTTTCAGTCATAATTTTATCTTCGATGCCACTCTCCCAAGCGCTTGGTCGTCCGTAAGGCACCATGGATGTCTCACCTTCGTAAAGGCCTTCTTTTAAAATGCGTTCATTTGGAATGTACGCCATGACATCATTGCAGTAGCTAAACACCCATAAATTTCCTGGAGTCGTATTTCTTAGATGAAGGCCGTATTCTACAACGACTTCGCCACTTAATCCGGCCCACATAAGATCTCCTAGTTTCCAGGTCTGGATTGGGTAGTTGTAGGTAAGGAGGGACTCTCCCTTTTCTTGCACAGCCTTTTTTACAACGGTGGCCCATGCTTGGTGCATTTCTTTTGCTGGCTGATTCTTAACCATTTCAGTCGCGATTTCGTTTTCCGTTGGGAGGCGTTTGAAATGTAGCGTGATATCTTCAAACGATGATGCGAATGTTCCCTGAATAGTATGGTTAGGTTTATTGATTGCTCGGTCTGTTGCGTCAGCGAGCGCCTTGCCGTGAGCCTGTGCCATTTCAACTGTGCCGCGAGGATTTGGATTTATGTCACCTCCGCAACCAATCGCAAATAAAGCGATACTACCTGGATGGCGTTTTTCGATTTCGAGTTGTGCATAGCCAGCATAGTCGCCGTCCCATTTATAATAAGAAAGGGTAGTGTTGTGACAGGCGTAGGAAACTAAAATGCCGTTAATAGTTTGGGTTGTTGCATCGCGAATAATTAATACAGGAACACGCTGATCAACAGGACCTCTAAACGTTCCTGCGGCGCGCCTTAGTGCGGCTGAACTTTCTGAATTTTCACGTCTATTCATAGCGAAGTAAGCACTATCCTCTGACCATGAAATGCTACACGGCTTTAGTGAGTTAAGAGCCGTAATTGCCGCTTTAATCATCTTTTCTTCTAGGCTTAAGCGGTATGTGTGAGCCAACGTGTAGCCTGATTCTGGGAAAAGTCTTAAACCAATTAAGTTTCCCTCAATCCAAGGTGAGCAGTGGGTATGAGAAACATTAACCATGACTGCACTTCGTTCTAAGTGGTACTTGTCTTTCATTGCTTGTGCAACGTGGTCTGTAATCTCACGGGTTATACCGCATAAATCTAGTGTAAGGATGACACTTTTATTTCCCT
>Ga0208507_1000364_pt1 | contig 30379 bp, 48 predicted proteins | sample CryBogCBH12Aug01_FD_184626 | JGI IMG/M metagenome (GOLD analysis project Ga0208507, IMG submission 184626) | Freshwater microbial communities from Crystal Bog, Wisconsin, USA - CBH12Aug09.1 (SPAdes) (version 2) | ecosystem: Environmental > Aquatic > Freshwater > Lake | place: Crystal Bog... | reverse complement strand
TCGGGATTGATTTTGTTGGGACAACTTACGGAATCTCAGATTATCCATTTTTAGTTTATGATTTATCCGATACGTTTGGACAATCAATCAATCCTGCCATTCCACTCTGTTCTTCCATCCATCCTGAAGTATTGAATGTTGTTAGTTTTACCGAATTTACAACTGGTAGATTTGGTAACGGGGAAAGCTACACTTTCAAAATATCAGATAGTTCCATTCTCATCTATTCCACCACTGATTTTGCGACTAATGGCACTGGAACTGAATGGAAAACTTCTGCAATGACTCTTTCAGTTGATTCAACAGCCGCAAGCTCTCAGGCAACAACCCTTGATTCTTCTCAACAAAAATGGACGCTTTCAGGGGGTCAAGAATGGACTGCCTCACTGGTCGCCGGTCAAAATTGCCGCCTTGGTATCACTTCCAATTTTTCTGATTCAACGACTTCGGAAACTTTTTCCGTGGGTTCTACATTTTCCTCCACCTTTTCCATCACGGATGGTGCGAATATCGTGATTGGTCCATTTTTATACAATCCACCAACAACTTACTCCACTGACACAGTGGCATATACCACAACATCAGGAGAATTTGCAGGCACCTACTATCTGTGCTAAATTGACAATTCTCATGGGGCAACGATCCCCATGATATCCATTGTCACTGCTGCGACGCGCTCCTACCTCCACGCATGGCCGCAGTTGATCCGCGCCATCGCCACCGCAGCAGGCCACCACGCCGAGGCGCATTTCATCTTTTCCACCGATCAGAGTGAGGAATCGAAAAAGGCCGAGGAGTTCGCCAAAGGACACCTCCCCGAAGGGTGGAAGATTACAACCCTAAGACTCCCAATCGACGAGGATGCCAAGGACTACAAGGAGGCAGCCCAGATCCGGATCGCCCGACTCCAGGGAGCGGCTTTTGAATTTGCCCGGAGGATCAAGTCGGATCAATGTTGGTCAGTCGAGAGCGACACCATCCCGACTGCTAATGCCCTCCGGGTGCTAGAGTGGACGCTCCAGATGCCCGATGCCGTGGGGGATCCGTACTACCACATCGCCGCCGCTACCTATCCGAACGGACTCTTTCTCGGGGGATTCGGCGACCATCGCCACCAGATCGCCGAGGACTTCCTGCCGAATGAGAGGAAGCTCAAGCCCCGTCTGAAGCTCCTCCTCGATGAGACGGAGAAACGGATCAAAGCCCTCGACCCTCGACTATCGACCCTTGACTCTCAGCGTGAAATGAAACGCATGGGGCGGCTCCGCGAATGGGTGAAGAAATCGCCCCCCGATGGGAATATCTGGGAAGTCACGGCAAAACATGGCTGGCGTCGCCGTGGATGGATGGAGCACGCTTATCCTGGTATCGGTCTCGGAGCCGTCGTGCCATCTGATTGGTGCGGGCTAGGGTGTACCCTGCTTTCTGGTCGCGCCCTACAACTTGCCGACTTCAACGCCTATACCGGGGCTGGGACTCAAGATTTGTTTCTATGCTGGTCCCGCTGGAAGCCAGCAGGCCTCCGTATTGCCTGCGTCCCCCATGTCGTTTGTGACCATATCAAGCGCCGTGGCGATAAAATCGTCCATCACCGCGCATGGCACGAGCAGGATCCCGCTTTTTTTGGTCACTTGCGTCAGAGAGAGCAGCAATTTGTGCCTCTTTGACAATAAACCTACGGCATGGCCGTTCCCATCACCATCACCCAAGGTCAGTTCTATGAGGACACGATCAATCTGACGCACTCTGATGGGTCTGCCATTGATTTGACGGATGCCACGGTCATTTCCCAAATCCGTCGCGGCCCTGCATCGTTCGGCTATGGGATTCTGGCTTCTTTCACTGTCACGATTTCATCCCCCGCGACATCCGGGATCATTACCCGTTCCCTGACTGGAGTGCAAACCGCTACGCTGCCCCTTCCATTTCCCTCAGACGCCACGTTTTTTCATGACATCTTTGTGACCACGAATGGTGGCGAACCTATTCAAGTCGTCGTCGGAACCGTCACCGTTTCCCCTAATTATTCCGAATAATGAGCGACACGATTGACGTAGTCATCACGCCATCAGGCCCCAATATCACCTCCGTTGTGCAAGGCGGGGGCGTTGGCCCGCAAGGGCCACAAGGAGCTACAGGACCGGCTGGAACTTCGGGATCTCCTGGTGCATCGGTCAATTTGCAAGTTTCGGACGGCTATATCCAATGGCAACACGTCGGCGATTCTTTTTGGACAAATTTGATCTCCATTTCTTCTTTAATTGGAGCTACCGGAGCTACTGGAGCAACGGGAGCAGCGGGAGCCAATGGTCAAAATGGAACCAATGGTGAATCAGTTAATCTTCAAGTTTCGGGTGGATATATCCAATGGCAGCATCAAGGGGATTCTGCATGGACGAATCTGATTTCTGTTTCTTCCTTAATTGGCCCCACTGGAGCCACCGGAGCTACTGGCCCCGCTGGAAACGATGCCGAAGTGACTTCGGCAAACGTCATTGCGGCACTCGGCTACACCCCGACCAGCCCTTCCACTCTTTCTAGCTCGATCTCAACCGCTATTGCGGCTCTTTCCTCGATCTATACCACCACAAGTGCGGTGGCCTCTCAGATTGCAACTTACGGATATCAGACGGCCTCGGAGGTCACATCCGCCATCACCTCCTATGGTTACCAGACAGCATCTCAGGTTTCTTCGGCGATTAGTAGCGCATTGAGCGAATACGCCACATCTGCGTCACTTTCTTCTGCCATTTCGGCTCTTTCTTCCGTTTATACCACCAGCAGTGCGGTGGCCTCGCAGATTGCCACGGCGCTTTCCAGCTATGCGACCCAATCATGGGTGACGGCGCAGGGATATCTGACAAGCATTTCCGGGCAGAACCTTTCACAGGCCAACAACGATGCGGGATTTGCCTACCGGACTGACAACATTTCCGAATTCACCAACGACGCCGGATATGTGACAACAGTTTTTGATCCGACGAGCGACCCTATTTTTTCAAATGGATTGCAGTTCGGTGAAATGGCTGGGGCATTAAATTCTGATGGGTCTGCTTCATTTGCCAATGAAAATGCTACTATTGACGCAAGCGGAAATTTTTCTACAAATGGAACTCTTTCTAATTTGTCCGGAGGGGACGGTTCAGGAACACTTTGGTATATCAATCCGGATGGAACCGCGTTTTTTGGCGCAGGGGCATTTGAGGGAGCATCGGAAGATGCTTATTACGGAATCCATATTGGAGGAGGAACAGGAGGATTTGGAGAAATAAGTGGGAATACAGAATACGATAGCGATGGGTTCAACCCACACACAACATGGTCGATAGAATGCGGAACCGGCTCCGCTTCATTTGCCAATGGAGCCGCAACGATTGATGGCAGTGGAAATCTTTCTGTTAATGGAATTGGAAGTTCTGCTGGAAGTATCGGGACATATTATGCAAACGGGGATGGTTTTTACATTAGCCAAATAGTTTTTGATGCATTGTATGCATCTAATACAGATTCAACAAATATCCCGATCATAGATTCACTGGGAAATATATTTAATGGTTACAGCGGATCCCTCATGCTTGATCGTGAATCCAATGGGTACCTTAATTCGTTGCAAATTGGGGGAAATTCAAATGACGGAGGTGGTTCTCCAAACATTGAGTTAAATTCTGATGGATCTGCTTGGTTTGGAACATCAGATCCTTCAGCCAATGGCTATGGTTTTAGTTTTAACACAAATGGAGATTTCTTTGCTGGAAATTCGATTGCATGGGGAGGCGGTGATTGCCAAGGATATTTAGACCCCAATGGTGGCATTACCATCCAAAGTGGAATTGGTTGGTACATTTATGGAACCCAACAAGGCACGGGTCACTCTATTTCTCTTGATGCAGGTCAAATTACAAGTGACGGAAGCGGGAATTTTAATACTTCAACACTCACCGCAGGACACTTTGATTATATAAACAATTTATTTGCTGAAGGTTCCCTAGAAGTAGTTTCACCAAACAACGCTGGAACTGTTTTTGGCGTTGATAGCAATGGTCAAGCCTATTTCATGGCTGGAAATTATCAAACCAATGGCAGCAACGCTGGGAATGGTGGCATTTATATAGACGGTGGACACAGCGGATATGGTTCAATTCGAGGTGTGTGTGGGAATGCCGCACCAGTTCCGTCAGCAGGTGCAGAAGTATTTTATCTTGATGCAGGAACCGGTTCCGCTTCATTTTCCAATGGTGGCGTTACTATTGATTCAAGCGGAAACCTTAGTGCAAATTCTCTATTTTCTGGAGGTGATCTAACCGCTTACGGAAATCTTCTTTGCACAAATGCTTTTTACATGCAGGAAGGGATTCAATTTAATAATGCAGGCCAAGGAGAAGCTCAATTTGCAAACGGAACTGTAACGATTGATTATGCTGGCAATCTAAACGCCACTTCTCTTTTTGCGGCAACCACGGGATCTTCTGGCCTGACAACCGACGGAACCAACCTTTATTGGAACGGAACTCAGATTGCTTAAATTGACACCGATTCCTTGTTGAACCCCTAAAAGTCAACCCCATCGCTTTTTCCAACATCGATTTGGAAAGAATGACGGACACCATAAGGGAATCACCCACCTCACATCATGGCAATCGCCGTTACCACCCAACCCATCACCGCCGCTGCCAAACTGGCCGCTGCCGACATCACAGCCATTAAGGTTGCACTCCAGCCTCTCCTCTCGCTGCCCACCAGCGAGCCTGACCTCAGCAACATGGTGGCCCTCGCCATCAATGTTCAGCCTGATGGCACCGGAGTCCTGAACCTGCGTTTCAGCAAGTAATCAGATCCACCCATGAACCACTCCGCCGACGTTTTCCCTGGCATTGCCGGGTCAGTAATATCGGCGGGGTGCTCACTGGCTTTTCTTGGGGTTTCCCTTCTTGAAACCCACCCGGCAGTTCAGGATATCGCGGTCTGCGTCTCCCTGACGGCAGCGGTCTTTTCCATTTGCGCCTCGGCAGTCACGATCTGGAAAAACCTACGCAAGTGATTTGACTCGCGCCTCATGGCGTGAACGATCTCATTGATGCCCTCATTCTTGGCGTCCGCTGGTGGTGGCTAAATGTTTGCCACGTTTTTATTTGCGCTCGGATCGCGCTGATCTGTTTTTTCATTTCTGGATGCGCCACGCATCCGGTCGCCCCGTCACAGGATGAGGTAAATGCCCAGTCGGCGATTTCCTCTTCCATGTCGCTTTCCCAGAAAATTGAAGCCGAAAGCCAATACCTGCAATCCCACTGATGAAAACCACGTTTTGCATTCTGGCCGTTTTCTTCATGCAAGGTGCCTTTTGCTTTGCATTGACGCCGCAAGAGCAACAGGGACTCCGAAACATCACCGCATGGGCCATCGAGCAGCAGGCGCAACTCCAAAAGGCGCAAGCCACGGTTTCCGATCTTGGCAATGAGAATGCCACCCTGACCCTTGCCAATGCCACCCTGATGCGGCAGGAAGAGGAAAAGGCCAAGGAGGCCACAGAAAATGCCAAGGAACGTGACTCGATGCTAATCCTTTTTGCCATCGCCTTTGCGGCATGGGCAGGAACGCTGTTCGGGGGAATTATGCTTCGGGAATTTCCCTTCCCTTGGGGTCTCATCGGCGTCGCTGCGGCTTATGCTGCTGCATTGCTTTTTGCCTATGCCATAGGGCGGCTCGTCGTCGCTAATCTGGCACACCTCATCCCATGATCGAACGATTTCTCTCATGGTTCAGGTCGATCCTTTCGGAGGGGACGCCTGATTCCGCCATCCGGCTGATCGTGGTGGTGGCCTCGGCCTGCGTCTGCCTTTCCACGCTGGAAATCACCTCGTATTTCCTCTGGTCACATTTCCACGGGAAGCCTTTTGATCTTCCCGAAAATGTCGCTGATCTCCTGAAGTCGATCTTTGGCATCGCGGTCACGGGTAAGACGCTCCAAAAGGGCATCGAGGTCGGCGGAGATGTGCTGGCATCGCGGAATCAACCCCCTGCATCGTGAAAATCGCCGACATCATCGCGGCATCCAATATCGCGGCCTGCCCTTCACGATTTCGGCAAGCGATGTCGGTGCTTCTGCCGTTGGAATGCGCTTTTGAAGAGGACGGGGTCACCATCCGGATGGAATGCGTCCCCGGTGACTCGGGGGGACGCACCTTTGCTGGCATCGACGAGGCATCCCACCCCGATTTCCCTTTTGATGATCCAACGCCACAGGCCGTCGTTGCAGCTTACGAACCCGAATGGAATCGCCTTCGCTCTTGTGAGCTACCCTTCCCCGTAGGCGCGGCTCTCTTTATCCAAGGAACCAATCAGGGGGATGAACGCTGTGAGGTCATGCTGCAATCCGCAATTAATGACTATGGTGGCAAGATCGAGGAAGATGGCGTCATCGGCCCCGCAACCGTCCGCGCTGCATGGTCGATCCCTGCGGATGACCTTTCCCGTGCTTTCCTTGCCAAAAGCCGCACGCGATATCGCCAAATCATCGCCCGGACGCCTCGGGATGAAAAGTTTGAGGCTGGCTGGCTCGCCCGGATCACGGCTATTGAATCGGCTTTTTCCCTCGCGTAAAGAAAACGTCGATTTTTAAGCACATGGCGCGAAACATGCAAAACATCGACACGTTTTTTGGATATGTCGATGCCAGCGCCATATCGGAAAATTGACACGCCAGCAGTCTCGGAATCTCCCGGCAGGGTGATTTCTTCATCTCACCTACCAAAGCGGGCCTCATGCTCCGTGTAGGAGGAGATACGGGATCGCTTCGGCGGTTCCAGCGCGGGAGTCGGTGCCTTATGGCATACCTATCCCAGCATCAATCGGGGGAGGCATTGAGGGCTGTCCGCGACATGTGGGCAGAGCGACCTGAACCTCCCCCCTACCTTTTGCTTTCTTTGACATGAGGCCCTAGCCGTGGCCTACATGACCCCAGAAGAGGATTCGCAGGAAATCTGGGGCGAGGCGTATCTCGCAGGCCGATCCAAGTACGAGGCAGGCCAACGGGAGCACAACACGGCATTCCCTACCGCTGGGGCATCATGGTACGCCGATCAGCTCCGCGATGAGGTGATTGATTCGGTGGCATATACGCACCACCTCCGCAATCGCCTACTCTCCATTCGTTCCCTCGCCCACATGATGCGTGAGGACGACGCCATGACCCTCGGCATGGCCGCCACAATCCTCGATTACCTAGCCGGGGATCGTCCCCCCAAACCCCATCCCCGCCCTCATCCGAGGGATTAGAGCATGGCCGCGATTGTTTCGAGATGGACCAAGGTGTTGGCTCTTGGCTGCTCGCATGGAAAGCATATCTGTGGGAAGGCTCGCGCCGCTGCGCTGGAAACCAAAAAGAAATTCAAGCCCGACATCACGATCCACCTCGGTGATGCCATCGACACGGCGGCATTCCGTTCCGGAGCTCGCGGAATCGATGCCGATAGCGCGGAGCCAGTAGCTCCTGACATCGACGGGGGGCTGATGTTCCTGAAAGAGCTAAAAGCCGATTACTTTTTATATGGCAATCATGAGGCACGTCTCACCCATCTTTCCAATTCCCCGAATGCTGTCATCGCATACGCTTCGGCCCGTGCGTTGCATCATATCGAAGAAGCCTGCGCCAAAATGGGAACACGGGTCATTCCCTACGATGGCATTTATCAAAAATTGATGATCGGTGACGTAATGTTCACACACGGCACTTTTTACAATGAGATGGCGGCAAGAGATATGGCTGAAGCCTACGGGGGCAAGGTTGTCTTTGCCCACACGCATCGAGCGATGCAGGCACCAGGGCGCACTATGAAACTTTCTCACGGGTATTGCGTCGGCACCCTGACTCGAAAGCGGGAAATGACCTACGCTTCAAATCGCCGGGCTACAATGGCATGGGGGATGGGATTGGTCGCCGCTGAAATCCGTGAAGGGAAAAACCCTGCATCCCAAGTCTGGCTTTTTACCGGACCATCCGAAGGGGAAGACCACGGATGGCGTCTCCCTTTTTAGGGAATAACCGAATTCCAATGATGAAAAAGAAGCCTGCAATCAAAAAAACCGCGCCCAAGTCGGCCAATGATTGGTTAATGGAGATCCTCTCCGAATCCAACGGCATGGGAACTCCTGACGAGGTTCCCGAAGGATGGCTGACAATTCAGGAAATGTCCAAAATGGCTGGGGTGGCAAAAACCACCATGTTCGCACGGGTCACCCACCTTCTGAACAAGGGAATCCTTCAGCGGAAAAAGTTTCGCATCCATGTGGGCCGTGGATGTCTGGCCGTCTGGCATTTCAATAAAGCATGAGCACGGTCGCCCCACGCTGCCCCCGCACCGATTGGAACATCGATCTGGCGGTCAAGATCGAGGGCATTCAGCTACCATTCCGCCTGCGCTGCATCACCAGCGATCCCGACGAGCTATCCATGCGTCTCGATGACTTCATGGACATGATCAGGCTCCGCATTCAGGAGGAGATCGATGGCTAAAAAACTTCCTCGCAAACTCAAGCTGACAGAAAGGAAGTTGGGACGAGAGAAAGCGATGGGCCTTGCCATCGCCCCGGATCAGATCGTCGTGGCACCGCAAGGCCCCCCGTGAACGCCTCGATACCGTGATTCATGAGGGGCTTCACCTTCTCCTGCCAGACGCCCCCGAGATCGACGTGATCGCTTACGCCAACCGACTTTCCGCACTTCTTTGGCTCGACGGATGGCGGCGCGTGGAGCGCTAGTGAAGCCAAGTGGAGAATGCGGGTTTGGATCCGCAATTCACGCATCGGAAACCGTGCATCCCTTTCCATAAGGTGACGGGAATCCATACAAGAAGCCACGCTCCGGCTGTAACCAGCGACAGGATGAAATGAACGAGGTGGGCAGGGGTTTGCTTTTCAAAACGGCTTTGCTTTTCACAAACCTTGCACTTTCCGGTCTTTGTAATGGTTCCCATGATGTCTCTATTCGTGATACAAACGGCATCCGGTGGGGAAGGCTAAAATCAGCCCTTCCTCGACTTTTTGGGTTCCTCAGCCGCCCGGAGGGCTGAAATCTCTTCCAAGGGGTAAAGCGTTACCTTTTCCTTAAAATAAACATGGTGGACAGCCCTTCTGACTAAATCAGAAACGGTTACCCCCGGGCCTTCTTCGCGAGCAAGGCGTTCTAATTCTGCCTTCATGGAAGGTTCCACTTTGGCGCGTATCATTGCGGTTAATGCCATAGGGCACAATGTGCCCCCTTCGGTCACAAAATCAAATAATCATTTTGCTTAAATTTTTGCTTGCTACGTTGGCGCCATTCGTGGCACAAAGGGCTCCATGAACGGAATCGTTAAGGAATCAAGAATCAATGTGCGAGTTGCCGAGCCAGTAATCATGCACCTCCGCAGGCTGGCAGCGCAGGAAGATCTCAAGGTCGCCGACCTCGTCCGTAAGGCGATCAAGAAAACCTACGGCACCCCGAAAAAGTAAAATCCCGTGTTTTTTATGATCCCGCAGATCGACCCCGACCGCCTCGAGTTCCCCCGGCATCTTTCCGAGTTCGTCGGGATGTCCCCTGTCGACCTCGGGGGGCTGAAGAAGCTCGGCTGCCCTTTTTTCGGGAAGAAGACGACCCTTCGCTGGGTACGGCAGTTCCTCGCCCAGGAGGCGGGGGCAAAGGCACCTTCATCATCGCGGTCCGTGCGTCCTCGACGTTCAGCTTCGAGTAAAGCCGGTGGACCATCCTCGTCGAGTGATTCACCAACCGCATCGCTTCGTGCTCGGAGAGCCCGGCTCGATGGCACCGTGAAATAAAGGAAACCCTGCAACAATGACTCGTCACGCCTGGAGTAGCACGATGGAGCGCCCGATTGAAATTTCGGTTCATCATGCGGGTCGGAACCGGCATGGTGTGTCCGTCGTACCAGTTAATCGTCTTCAGGAAGGTCGCCAACTGCTCGGAGATTGGCGCGGTAAAGTATTTCCTCGGATCGAGGGCATCACGCTTGGAATCGGTGAGTTGGATCGTCAGTCGGTCGAAATCGATGCGTTCCTTGGACACCCTTGCCTCGGTGAATCGGCAACCGAGATTGATCAGCAACTCGAAGGCCGTTCCCATCCACGACTCCTCCTTTTCAAACTCCTTTCGGAAGGCCGCGATCTCCGCGTCGGAGATTTCCCTCTTGGCTTTAGCAGGAGCCAGCTCGATGCGTGCAAGGGCGATGGGATTGCGCTCGGCCAGCTCCCTTCGGATCGCCTCGCTCATGAGGAAAGCGAGGAATTTCACTTCGTTTCGGGCCGTGTTGTGGGCGGCGTTGTTGCCATCGGGTCCCTTCCTCCACGCCATGTAGGCCGCAGCGTGCTCATAGCGGATCTCGCGGGGGTGCCTGATGCCATTCTCGTGGAGGAAGACGTGGATCGTGCGCCAGAAATAAAGGTTGCGGAGCTGCGTGAGCGGTTTCCCTTCGTAATGCTGGCGAATGTAGTCGGGAACCCATTCGGAGAAATTCTCCCCTTGCCTGGGTCTGGCAATCACCTCGCCGGTCGTGGCCTTGGCGGCCTCCTTCATCGCCTTCGCCGATTCCTTCGCATCGTCATGACGGAGCTTCGTGCATTTCTCAACCCATCGCCCCGTCTCCAAATCACGGCTGCGGAGATACCAGTACGGCGACCTCTTTTTCTTGATCAGGTAGGACATGATTCAAGAGTTCCACATAGTTCCACACAAAAGAGAGAGAAAAAGTAAAAAAAAACAAACCCTACAGAGAGAAACCAACCCCAAAACCATCCAAAACAATGTTACCGTTACACCACAGGGTAGTTTATTCTAGTCTAAATCAACGATTTACAACTCGGTTCCACACAAGTTCCACAAATTGTGGGGAATTTGGAGCTGTAGTTTTTCATCGATTGGACAGGCAGTGTGCAGGAATTACAGCACAGGCGCAAGCCTTGGGAGGTGCCCGATGATCGCCATCTTTTTCGGCGTGATGGCGCTGGTCCTTTGGATCGGGCGTGAGGAGTGTGCCGGTCTTTTGGCTGGATTGTTTTCCAAGATCGGAGGTGGCCGATGAGCACGGATCCATGCCTGGATGCCGCCCTGGCATCGGTGCGTCCCTCGCTTTGGAGTCGGGTCTGGAATTGGTACTCCCGTGTGACGGGATGGGAGAAGGCATCCCTCCAGCGTTCCACGGGTCTGAAGATCCGTTCGACGGTCTACCCCTCTCCTGACAATAAGCCAAAGGTCGGCTCGGTGATCGATCAGATCGTGGGAGGTGCCCGATGAGCGATCTGGGACGATTCTATGCCGGACTCGCAGCGGTGACGCTTTTTGTCATCGGATGGGATTTCCTGCGAAAGGGAGGTGGGCGATGATCGGCGTGCTGCGATCCGCCACCGGTGTATTTGTCCGGTGCGAAGAAGATGGGTGCGAGGAGATCGCCTGCGTGGTCGTAGGGCCGCGTCATCTCTGCCCGATGCATGGTCATCAGGAGGAGCAGTGCTGGAAGGCTTTGGCGCACCTCGATGTGCGTCCGATGTCCCGGATCGAGGAGATCGCCCACGCGGGAGGTGTCCATGAATAAGCCTCTCGGATGGGAACTTAAGGTGCGCTCGGTGATGCGTGATCATGGCTGCGACTGGTATGCGGCCTGCTCGTTCCTAGGTAAGCGCGGGGGTGCTGTCTCTGGCCTGCGTCGCTCGTCGAAGGCGAAGTCGATCCGGATGGAGAACCGCAAGCAGGAGGCCATGGGCATCCGATGAAGCAAACGACCGAGGATGATGCGCTGGTGGGTCTGCTCTCTGCTGTGATCCAGCAGGCGGTGGATGACTACAAGATCTTTGAACGCAAGGGGATCGTGATCAAGGGAGAGCCTGCCGATGTCGCCCAGGTGGGGCGTCGCCGGTATAGCCGCTGCCGTGATGCGAACTACGCGATCAATCATGTGGACGGGATGATCTCGGCCACGGAGGTCTACGAGCTGCTCCGGTTCCTGAAAGGCACCGGTCTCCAGCTTCTCTGTGATTTGACGGGGCACAAGGCCTGCCGGATCCGCACGTCACTCGGTCTGAATCCAAAAACGATATGATGTTCCCTCATAATAGCGGTGTCTCCGCGTCGCCCGATGGTGCGTTCCGTGCCTGGGTGGGCGATTCGTTCGAGAAGGCCTATGAGCCTGATATGGCTGCCGAGATTGATCGAGAGGAGGAGATCCTCGCCGATCTGCTCGGGATCACCCCTGCTGCCGCCCTCCGTGTAAAGGCGTGGCATGAGGAGGAGTCGAAGAAGGTGGCCACGGAGCATCGGGAGGCCTTTGGCCGGGTGATCGCGTTCCTGCTTCAGGGGAAGAATCTCCCCGTGATGGTTCATGCGCTGGCCTTTGCCGCTGGTCTGGATCAGCTCAATGGGAAGAAGTCGCAGGCGGAGATCGCTCGGGAGCTGGGTGTAACCCGCGCCCTGGTGAGTCACTACGTCGTGGGATTCGCCGACATCCTCGGGGTCGTGGTGACGAAGTTCCGCAAGTCGGAAAGCAGTCGGGAAACATTTCGGGAGGCTCAACTCAACCGCCGCCGGGGGGCCTAGCGGCAACAACTAGGAGGAAAAACAACGATGACATTAGAAATCGAACAGGAGGGAGTGACCTCCACAGAGATGACGCCTGCGGGGTATTTTCGCCCGGATGGGCTGGTGCTGCCGGAGGTGCTGTCAGGTCAGGAATACTTCGAGATCGGATACCGGATCCGCGTGGCCAAGAAGTGCTCGTCGCTCTGGATGCGGCAGTGGGTGGAATACGGCGAAAAGGCGTATGGCGAGGAGTTCGTCGAGGATACTATTGAGCAGATCGATTCCCAGCTTCAGCTCCAGCTCGGCCTTCCCCAGGCGGAGGAGAAGCCGAAGCTGAATGAAGGTCTCGGCAAGGGGACCGCGATCGTGACGATCGAGGGGATCCGTCAGTCCTTCGACATCTGGCGTCGGAAGGTTGCCGTGGATCGCTGGAATAGTGCAGACCGGAAGAAGGCCTGTGAGCTGCTGCGTCCGATGGTGGAATTCTACGATTATCTCCTGAGCAAGGAAGGAGGTGCGAAGTGAGTGCCCCAACACATGAGATTTTAGAAGGTATTTTTGAAAAATATGGGATGTCTGTATGGGATTGTGAATTACGGACTATTGCAATCGAGCTTCTCGCAACCATTAGTTTTTTTGAAAAAGGAGGTCCTGAAGAGTGCTTATTGCGTGGGGTCGATGAGGTAATTTCTGATCTCAAAGAATACAGGTCTGTATTTCGGAAATAAAATGACCTTTGAGATCACTACGACCGATAAGCCGGGGAATTTTGCCACGGCCAAGATCACGAGAGTTCCCGAGGAGCTGAAGGGATTATTCCCCAAGCCCCTTCGGGCTACCTGCACTGCCGGTGAACGGTATGCAGCCTCATCGCTAATCGTGAAGATCCTGAATGTGATGAAGCGGCATCTGCGTCACGAGATTGTCTGTCTGAATCCTGATGACCGATGGCCTGAGCCGCATGTCTGGCAGGTGAAGTTCACGAATTGACACGGGTCGCTAGACCCACAGGGAGGAATTAGAAAGAATGGAACAATATACTGACCCCCGCGCCGATGATCTGGTGCGGGGATGGATCGTCGCCAACGGAAGTCGGCAGGTTGCGGAGGTGAAGGGGTTCTCACCGGATTGGCTTTCGCCAATCTGTGCGGAGATTTTCCTCCATGCCCGTGAGATCGAACAGAAGGGGCGTCCTGCCAATCTGATCACGATCACGCAGGCGCTGATGGAGTCGGGCCGTCTCGATTTCGTCGGAGGCCCTGCCGCCGTCATTCCAGGCATGGATGCCTGGGGCGTGATCGAATCTGCCCTGGAGTCGCTGAAACTCTGCCATGCCCGTCGTGCTAAGTCGGCCATCGCCCAGAGGCTGAAGGATGGCAATCTGACTGCCGAGGAGGCCGCCGCAGCGCTGGGTGCCCTAGAGGATAAAAACCCGGTGCTGCGAGAGGAGATCGAGCTGCCACGGGTGAATCGGATCTTGTCGGATTTTGCCCGGGATGTCGGGGCGGTCTGCTCACGCAACGGGGTATTCCTCCTTGATGGCGTGCCGGTGGTCCTGCAACCCCATAGCGACCGCATGGAGGATCTGAACTCGGACAGCTTCCGAACCTATGTGGAGAAGGATTGTCTTTTCTGGAGGTCGATCAAGAAGAAGGGCGATGACGGGAAAACGACCTACGAGAAAGGCTACGAGTCGATGGGGAAGATGGTCGCCTCGGCGGTCCTGACCTCGCATGAATTCCGCAAGCAGCAACGTCCCCTCCGGATGATCTCCCGCATCGAGCTGCCGATCCTCCGCAAGGAGAACAAGCTGGAGTGGCTAGGCCCCGGCTATGACGCCACCTCGCAGATCCTGATCGAACCACTCAACCCCAAACCAACAACCCAACCCACCACCTAAAACACCTGACACCATGATTACCGTTAAAATCAAAACCAACCTGATCGATAAGAATCGTCTCTATCGGGGGAAGAAGCACAACTACCTAGATCTGGTCCTGATCGAGAACAAGAATGGCCGGGATGAGTTCGGCTATGATGGATTCGTAAAGCAGGGGTTCTCCAAGGAGGAGCGTGATGCCAATCCTGATCTCCAGATGCCCATCATCGGTAATTTCACGATCTTCACCCCTCGTGCCGCCGATACCAGGACGCCGATTGCGGCCCCGATCACCCGTGCCACGTCGCCGGAGATCGCCGAGGACGATATTCCATTCTAACCAGCAGTCTAGGAGGACTAACGATGACTTCCGAAGAATACTGGAATAGTGAAGGGATCCGCTTCCTGAATCCCGACGGGACGCTGCCAAGCACGGAGGAGCGTGTGAAGGAGGGCTATCAGCGTGGCTGGGAGAATGGATGGGAGCGTGCCGATGAAGTGCGTGATGATCAGGAGCGCCGCATCAGGCAATCGGAGACGCCGAGGACGGATGCTGTCTTCTATTCATTCCACAATCATGGGGATCTGGTTGCCTTGGCACGGGAGCTGGAGAAGGAGCTGGCTGCCCTCAGAAGGGATGCCCACACCACGGCACAGGATCGTGATGAGTGGATGTCCCGTGCGATGGTGGCCCAAGGCAAGGAGGCGAAATGAATTACGACACTAACAACAAACTAAAAAGTAAGCATGATGAATGGATCGGTGACGAACACGATATCGAATCCATGTTAAATAACGAAATCGCAAGACTTCGTGAGGAAAACGCCGCATCAAAAGCAGAAATTGAGCGTTATAAAAGAGGATGCCAAGGATCGTGCTACGCCTGCGAACCAGTAGCAGAAATGAATCATAAGTTAGAAGCAGAGGTCGCAAGGTTTCGTGAGGCATTCGAAAAGCTACAGGATATAGCAAGCCGAGCTTGCAATCTGCTTAATCTGAAAGGTGGGTATCACGAATCTTACGGATTCCGGAACGAGATTCAAAAGTTGAAGGAGGCGAAATGAATTACGATATCGTTCCCCTACCCCAAGCGACGAAGTTCCTTCGGGATCTGCTGTCGGAGTTCCCCTTTGCCGAGGATGGTGGGAGGTCGCTTTCGGTTCAGATTGCGGCGATGGTTTCGCGCTTCCTTGTGATCGATGGATCCGGTCAAATTCCGTTTTTCTGCTGGAATGCCAACTCACCACGCTCGGGTAAATCCCTCCTGATCAAGATCGTGGAGATTCCTATCACAGGGTACTGCCGCATGATGGCGCTGCCGGAAGAAAAGGAAGAAGTGGCTAAGGTTCTCGATTCTGCCGTGCTGGCTGGGTATCAGTCCTTGGTATTCGACAATATCCGTCACAAGCTCGAGGGAGCTGCTCTTGAGGCCTTTGCAACGTCCTCGGTGCATTCCGGTCGGCGGATGGGTGGGAACCGTACCTTTGAGATTCAGAAGCGCACGATGGTGATGTTCTCGTGCAATCAGGCGGAGGTTTCCCCCGATCTGATGGGGCGCATGCTTTTCGTGGATCTGTTCAACCTTGAGGCGGATCCGCAGGCTCGTAAGATCAAGCATCCGATCTCCGATGGGTATCTGGAGCGGCCTGAGATCAGGCATTCGATTCTCTCGGCGCTGGCCTCACTGATCCAGGCGTGGGCTGATGCTGGTATGCCTGAAGGCACCGAGAGGCTTGTGGGCTTTGAAGAATGGTCCCGAGTGATCGGTGGGATCGTGGAGCATGCTGGATTCGGTTCTCCGTTGCGGAGGATGGATGCGGATGAGTTTGGAGATCAGGATGGTGCCGACATGAAGACTCTGGTCACGAAGATGGATGCCGGGGTATTCCGTGACGCCATTGAGCTTAAGTGCCGCGATGGCATAGGGTTCGATGATTTGATCTGGATCTGCCGGGAGGAGAATCTCTTTGCCGATCACATCAATGGGAAGATCGACAAGGAGACCAGGGAGTTTGAAATCTGGCCGAAGAGCCGATCCGCTATGGGTAAGATATTCCGTGCCTACAATGGCCGGATCTTCCGCTTTGCCCAGGGTGACTGCCCGATCAAGTTTGAACGAATCGGGAACCATAACTCGCGGAAGTATCGGATCGTCTGATCGTTCTATTCCCTTCAATTAAATCCCCGTGTCATGCAATCCATGCACGGGGTTTTTCTTTGGTTAGTTAGTGGCAACATGCCTACCCGCACCCTTTGTATTCAAAAATCATGATGGCAGGTCGAGGGGGTGATTCGTGAGGTGATTGATCAAAAGGGATCGGGTAATAACTGATCATGGTCTGGTTGGATGCGTTTACCTGCCACGGCGTTCTGGTGCGTTAACCCTACTTGCCTCTTCATATCTCTCTATTCTATAATACTTTAATGGTAGGTAGTGGTAGGTATGGCAGGTAGATGGTTAAAACCCTGAGATCGTTTTGATGTATTCTTAAAAACGTGTTGAGACATCTGGGGGAAAAATCGAGGTTGCCTGCCACCCCACCCCGGTAAGGAATCTTTTGCAGAATAAAATTTCTCTCGGCAGTTGCCGTCCCCGATGTTTTTTAGCGCATCAGTGGCATACATTAGGGAACTACCTACATTCCTTCCGTTCCCGATCACTTCCTTTCCGTTCCTTTGACATTCCTAGGAAGTCATGCGGAAATCCCGTCACGAAGCGGCCTTGATTGAAGAATGTGCCAAGGTACATTCCGTTTCCGTGCGTGCGGTTCGTAACTGGCGCAACCTCGACGATCCTCGCTGGCGCGATTTCCTTCGATCCCGTGCCCAGGATTCCCAGTTTTCCTTCGCACGACCCGAAGCCAATTCAAAACCGATGACGCCGGAGGAAACCGAGCAGGCCGCAGCGGTGCGCCACGCTCGTCTTTCCGTTCTTTGTGATCAGGCGGAAGCCAGGGGCGACATGAATTCCCTCCCGACTCTTCTGAAAGCCTCCATCGAAGCCCACAAGCTTTGGACGCTCGTCTCAGAAAACAACCTGAAACTTTTTACCGCTTCCGGAAAGCTGGTCGAGGTTTCCAAAGTCTCCGAATTCATCCTGGGTAACATGGCAATGGCCAAGCAACTCATGGAAAACCTCCCCGACGTGCTGGCAGCGCGCATCGATTCCACTTCGGATGTTTCCGAAATCGTCAGGGAAGAGGTGGTCGCCATCCTCCGTGAGCTGGCTGCCGCGTCGTCCTCGACTCCATGGAACCAAAAGGAACCGGCCCCCGATGTCACCGGCACTCCAGCGACTTGAATCTGATCTGGCTTCCATGTGGGAGCCCAGGGAACGCCCCGATCCGCTGACATGGGCGGAGCGTGAGATCGTCATCGACGCTCGCTTCTCCCCTCGCCCCGGTCGGTTTAATTGCGACTTCACCCCGTACCTCCGCCAGCTCCATTTCTGGTTTGGTGACCGAAAAATCCGCCAGATCACTTTTGTGAAAAGCGCCCAGATCGGCGGAACCACCCTTCTTGCGAATCTCATCCAGTACGCCGTCGCCGAGGATCCCGGTCCCATTCTCTACGTCACTTCGACCGCCGAAAATGCCAAAAGCTGGTCCGAGCGTGAGCTGATTCCCCGCGTCCGATCTTGCCCGGCACTTCGGTCACAGCTTCCCGACGATCCCGATCTTTTCAAGAAAACGGAAATGCAGTTCAAAAGCTGCACCGTCAAGCTAGTCGGATCGAATTCCGAGGCCAATCTAGCTTCACGCCCCACCCGTTACCTTTTCTGCGACGAGGTGGACAAATGGCCCGACGCCTCCGCCACCGAGGCACCATCCCTCGAGCTGGCGATGGCCCGAACCAACTTCTACCGATCCATCTGCAAGCGCGTCCTGGTATCCACCCCCACCGTGGCGACCGGCGCCATCTACAGCCAGTTCACCGCTGGCAGCCAACACCGATTCCACGTCGAGTGCCCCGATTGCGGGAAATGGCAACACCTACGGTTTGAGCAGATCAAATGGTCTGACGAGCTGCGCGGTCCGGACGGGGCATGGGATTTGGACGGTGTGGCCGATTCGGCGATGTATCAATGCGAGAAGTGCGGGGGACTCTGGTCTCAGGAAATTCAACGCCGCCTCGTCGCCGGTGGCCGATGGATCCAGGGGAATCTAGCCGCACCCCGCGACCACATCTCCTGCCATCTGAATGCCATGTATTCTCCCCAGTCAACTTGGGGAGAACTGGCCAAGCTCTTCCTTCAGAAGCGCGACAGCCCCGGCGGCCTGCACGATTTCTACAACACCTACCTCGGATTACCTTGGGAAGACCGCGCCACCACCATTAAGGACGACAGCCTCCTCGATCTCCGTGGCGGCTATCGCCAGCGCCAGATACCGCCCGCCTCCGTCATCGATGGACAGGCTCCCATCCTGACACTTTGCGCCGATCCGGGAGGGACGCGCACCCACTGGACCGTCGAAGCCCGCATCGCGACCGGCGAGAGTTGGGTCATCGATTGGGGAGAGGTCGCCGAGGTCGACGAGCTGGTCAGCGACACCTTCCTAGCCGCCCGCGTATACCTCATGCCCAATGGCGTCGGTCAGGTTCGACCGATCGCGGGATTAATAGACAGCGGATTCAACAGCGAGCGCGTGTATTCCATCTGCGCCCGGTCGAATAACCTCTACTACCCGTCCAAAGGCGCCGAAAGCACGTTCAAACCTTTCCACCCCAGCCCGCTGCCGGGCATGGGCATTGTCCTTTTCAGCTACAGCGACCATACCTGGAAAACCCACCTCTACCTCGACCGCATCCAAAAGAAACTCCCTCCGTTGCTTCACTTCCCCGAGGATGTCACCCGCGATTTCATCGCCGGTCATTCGGGTCAGATGCTGATCGAGAACAAAAACAGCCGATCGACCCCGTTCGCTTGGAAGAAAGTAGAGAGCGATCACTACGGCGATTGTACGAAGCTGCACTGCGTCGCCTGGGCGATCCTGCGCGAGCGCCGGTGATGCTTTGACAGCATCTTGATTCCATGGCCCGCGACGCGACACCCGATGACGACAGAGTAAGAGGAATCAAGATGTATCTGAATCGTCGCTCGACGAATGAAGATCTCTTGGCCCTTGCAGATCAGGTTTACAATAGCGGAGCCGTCGAAGAAGTGGTGATCACCTCCACCACGGCGGACGGGGGCGGAGCTTCCGGAGAAGTCAGCTTCCCGAAGTGGCTGCTCCTGACAGCCGTCGAGGAACTTATCATCGATCGCGGAATCTACTTCCCGCAATCCCGCAATCTGGTATCGAAGCCCGATTGGCGCGGAGCATGGTCGGCGACTTGATTTGACTGCGAAATCAAGTCATGGCCTCTAAAAAGAATCAAGTTTCAGTCAAGTCATGGGGTGGTGCCCGCCCCGGAGCCGGTCGGAAAAAATCCCTCCCCACCAATGCCTCCTACGAGGGAAGCTGGAGGTACAATCCCCAGCGAGCTTGGATCTACACGACCGGCGTCGATGCGAAGAAGGAACTCGCCAGCGGAACAAGGTACGAACTCCAGCGGAAAGCCCTCTGGCTCTATAACAATATTGGTCTGGCAAAAGGAGCCGTTGATAAGGTCGCCGCGCTCGTCGGTCCGCTCAAGCCACAGGCCCGCACTTCGGATGACAAATGGAACCGCATGGCAGAGGAGGCCTTCCACGATGCCACCTCATGGGCTCCCGGTGTCGATGTGGCCGGATCGGTGAATTTCAGCCAAGTTCCCCGCCTTCTGGTTTCCCAGATGGCCATCGCGGGAGATGTCTTTTGGCAGCGCACCCTCAGCTCCAGCGGTCGCGGAATGTTCCGTTTGATCGGTGGCGAGCACGTCGGATCGGGGAATGCCACCGAAGCCGATGGATGGCAGGATGGCATCCGCGTCAATGAATATGGGAAGCCCCTCGAAGTCCGCGTCTTGAAGACCCCTCGGAACTACGAGGAATTTATCGACATCGATGCCGGTCAGATTAACCGCGTCGGTCGCGCCTACCGCGTCGGCTACACCCGCAGCCCCTCGTGGTTCGCCCCCAGCCTCAACCATTTTCAAGATTATTCCGAGAGCCTCAGCTACGAGAAAACCTCGCAGAAAATTGGCGCCCAAATGGCTTTCGTCGTCACCTCTCCCGAGGCGGGAAATCTTGCCTTCGGAGCTGGCCCTCTCAATCAGGGACAGACCGGTAGCTCCCCGACGAATACTTACACGCTCGATTCGATGATGAATTCCTCCGTCATCCCCCAGCTCAAGCCGGGGGAGAAGATCGAGAGCTTCGCGAATAACCACCCATCCCCGAATTTCAAAAACTTCCTCGAAGTCCTCATGACCGACATCGCCTGCGGTTTCGGCTGCTCCAAGGAATTCCTCTTCGACATGGATACTGGCGGAGCCGGGGTGCGTTGGGCGCTCGAGGAAGCCTCTGTGATGATCAAGGGGATCCAAGACATCCTGATCCACAGCTTTGCCGCCCCTTTCTGGAAATTCTGGGTCTGGCAGGAGATCGAGGCCGGTCGCCTCCCCATGCCGGGAAATGGTAGCGATTGGTATAAATGCTCCTGGACGCCGGGCCAAGGCGACCTCTCCGTCGATTTCGGTCGTGATGGCCGCCTCATGAGCGATCTCCTCCTGCGCGGCCAGATCAGCCCTCAGAGGTACTACGCCTTGCAGGGGTTGGATTCAGATAAACAAGACGAGGACATCATCCGCGCCGCCGCCCGGCGGAAGAAGATGATAGCCGAGATCGCCAAGGAGGAAGGGGTCGAACTCACCGCCCAGGAGATCTTCCCACCCGCTCCGGGATCGCCTATCCCAGCTCAGACCGTCCCACAGGGCGAATGACGGGGAGACATTTGACAAGCCGCCACGGTCATGTCGAATTCCTGGTATTCCTTCACTAATCAAGCCGATCAGTCCGTCGATGTTGAGATCTATGATGAGATCGGAGATTGGGGTGTGGATGCCAAGGCTTTCGTCCAGGACCTCAAGGAACAGGACGGCAAGCACATCAACCTCCGCATCAACTCCCCCGGAGGTTCCATCGTCGACGGTCAGGCCATCATCGCCGCGCTGAAGCGCCATGCCGCAGGCTTCACCGCCTATGTGGATGGATTGGCCGCTTCCATGGCCAGCGTCATCGCCTGCGCCGCCGACAAAACCTACATGGCCGACGGAGCCATGATGATGATTCATAGGGCCCAGATGATGAGTTCCGGAGACGCCGACGACCTTCGCAAGGATGCCGATGTCCTTGAGAAGTTCGAGAAAAGCCTTCTGGCCATTTATAGCAAGAAGACCGGCATGGATGCCGACGTCATCAGCGAGATGCTCGATGAGGAGACCTGGATGGATGCCGACGACGCGCTGACCTTCGGATTCATCGACGGCATCACCCCCCAGACCGCCGTCACGGCCAAATTCACCCCGCGCGATCTTAAGGCGCGTTTTGAGGCACGGTTTGACAACCGGAAGAAAGCCAATATGGAAAACAACGCCCCCGTGGAAGAAATCCTCGCTCCCGTTGCCGAGGAGGCCGCACCGGACGCCGGTGCTGTCGAAGCTCCCGTCGCTCCCGCTGCTCCCGAGGAGCCCCTCATCGAAAAGGTTGAGCAAGAGATCGAAAAGGTCGCCAGCGAAGTCGTCGAGGAAGTGAAGCACCTCGAAGAGAAGATTGAGGGAACTCCCGCCGAGGATCCCCAAGATCCCAAGGCCATGGCCGATGCGATCACGAACGCCGTAAATGCCGTCTCCGAACTTGCCACCGCCAAGGCCGAGATCTGCAACCTCGCCCGCGCCGTCGCCGCCAAGGATGCCGAGCTGGAAAAGCTCCGCGCCCTCCACGCCGCCGCGAAGAAGGCCATGGGCCTTTCCGCAGCCGACGTTCTTCCTCCGGTGGCCCATGCCGAGGCCGCCCCGAAATCGATCGAGGAACAGTACGCATCCATGCCGAAAGGCCCGGAGCGTCTTGCCTTTTTCGAAAAACACAAGGAAACACTTTTCAAGGCCAAGTCGGTCGCGAAATAACCACACCAAACCCCAAACCCAAACACCATGTCTAACACGTTTAGCAGCTCACTGGTCGTGGATACCGCGACCAAGCAGACGATCACGGTTCTCCAGGCCAAACTTGCGGCCCTCAAGAACTTCGCCACCGACTTCTCTTCGGATGTTGTCGATCCCCTCCGCAAGCTCCAAGTCGGAGTCGCCACTTCGGCCAATGCCGTCGTAAGCAGCCCGACCAGCTTCGAGTCCTCCGGAACCACCCTGACGAACAGCCCCGTAACCATGACCCACTATTCGAGCCAGTTCCAGCTCTCCAGCCAGCAGATCAACCAAGGCTTCCGCCTTGAGCAGATCATGAAGGTCCAGCTCCGCGCCCTGGCGAACGCCATCATGGACGCCGCCCTGGCCCCCATCAACACCACCACCTTTGGTGCACCGACCTACAGCTCGGCGATCACCGTGGCTTCCGGTGGCGTGCTTGGTAACAGCCTCATCACCACCGCCCTGCCCGCCCTCTGGGCCGCTTTGGAGAACGGTACTGAGAAGCACCTCATCTTGGATGGCAGCTACTACAGTTACCTCCTGCCCCAGAGCGGATTCTCGATCGACCAAGATGCCAAAGGCGCTTACGGATTCGATTCCGTCAGCTACAACAACCGTTGGAACGGGATCACCGGTGGTTCCGACAGCAACCTCAACGGCACGACGCACACCATCAAGGGCTTCGTTGCCTCCCCCGAGGCTTTGGCTATGGCCGCTGCGATCCCTTATGTGGATCCTTCGGTTCAGAACCTCCTCGAGGTCAGCGAAGTGATCGAGGTTCCCGACCTCGGAATCAACATCAACTTCAACGTCTGGGGATCCCTCGCCAGCCGCAGCCTCAGCGCCTCCTTCGACGTGGCCTTCGGCAGCGCCGCAGCAGACGGATCGGCTCTCAAGACCATCGTTCTCTAATCCCAGAGACGACCTCCCACAAGCCAGGGGCACCCCGAAAGGGGTGCCCCTTTCTTTTGGTCATCACTTGACACCGATTCTCCTGATATGAATCCCGCCGCCGTCGCTGCTTTCCGCGCCCAAGCCGCCGGGGAGATCGCCGACACCCTCGGGACTCCGGTCACCATTAGCGGCTCGACGTTCAATGCTTTCGTCAGCACCCCGGCACCCCAGATGGATTTGGAATTCGGAGGGTTCAAGACCAACCGCTCCATCCGTGTGCGCTGGCCCATCGCCCGATTCCCGAAGCCTTCGCTCGGCACGGCCATCCTGCTCGTGGCTCAGAACCTCACCTTCCGCATCGAGACCGCCGAGATCGGCAATGGAGCACTTGGAGCGGAAGTCCTCGTCACAGCCATCCGCGAATAATGAACCCCCTAACCGTAGAGACCTCCTTGGTAGCCGCACTCACCGCATCGGCCTTTCCTTCCACTCCGATTTATCCTGGCACCGGATATCAGGAACTCACCCCCGAGTCTATAAACCTCATCGCAGGGGTGCAGCAGCTCGAGCACGTCGTCGGGAACCTGTACAAAGCCAACGTCGATATCAAAATCGATTCCCCGGCATTGCTTGGATCATCCCAGCTTTCCGCGCTCGTCACGGCCTTGGAAACCTTGCGGACGAACCTTACCTCCGAATACCTGACGGCCCATTGGCCGACGAGCGAGGCCTCCTTTGCTGGGATCTGGCAACAAGAGACCGCCATGAGTCAGCACGAGCACTCATGGGTTGCCGAGGTCAAGGTCATCATCGGCGTCACGGAGTGATTTGACACACATCCACAAGTGAAATGAGCGCGACCATCGGCATCTCTTCTCTTGGATCCCTGATTACGACCCCGACAGGGTGCGTCCTGAACGAAGTCACCACGGACAAATCCATTGAGGTCAAGACCATCAAGAATTCCTCCGGCGTTACCGTCCAGGCAGGAACACTCCCGATGGTGACCACCAAGATCAGCGCAAAGGGAAAGGGCATCGCCCCCCTTTCCACCGTCGCCGCGCATTCTGCGATTACCAGCGGCACGGCGGTCGTCACCTCGGTTTCCGTGGACGAATCCAACACCGATTTCCCCGACTGGTCCATCGAAGCCCAGAGCTGGAGCTAAAAAAATATGAGCGCCGTTACCGCATCTATCGGAATCAATAGCATCTCCTCCGGAGTCATCACCAAGGTCACCACCTCGCAGAAAACCGAGGTAAAAGTCCTTCAGGATTACGCGGGCGCTTTCTCTACTGCCTCCACTTTCGATCCCACGGGTGAATTTACCGTCGAGGGAGCCGGTGCCTACCCTTCCGTCACCCTCGGAGTTGGTTCCTCCAACCTCCCTTCCACCATTACTGGTGGAGTAATCATCATCGATTCTTACAGCGAAACCGAAAAGTCCGACGATTTCCAGTCCTACAAGTGGAGCGGCAAGTGGTTCCCCGGCGCTTCGTAAGAATTTTACACTGAGGCGGGGCAGATTCCCCGTCACCAACGATTCATTTTATGATTAAAACAGGCCAGAAATTCACGTTTTTTAAGGGCGACGGATCGCCCCTTTCTTCTCCCAATACCCACCTCGCAGCCGCGATTATCGCCTCCGGGGGATCTTTAGCACCGGATGGATTCCGCGACACCGTGGGAGAAAATGCCGACGGCACTCCCCGCAGAACCGCCGTATGGATGTTTCAGGAAAAGCCTCTTAGGTTCTTTTTAACCGATGGAACTACCGAGGAGATCAGCACCTCGGAATTCACCCGCCGCTGGAACGATCTGGAATGGATCGCCGCCAATTCCGATCACCCCATCGCTTTCATGCGAGCTTACCAGATCCAGCTTTCCGGATTGCGCGACCACATTAAGAAAACGCCTCCCTTGGTGGAAATCCGTAAGGGTGGCCGTTTCGCACAGATCAATCCGAATGAGCCGAAGGAAAAAACCGACAAGCTCCTCGCTTACTTCCAGCGCTGATTTCTTTATTCCATGACCGAATCACTCAACGAACGCCTCTACCAGGGGGAACCAATCATCGGCGGGGTCAAGGTGCGACCTTACAGCAATGGAGTAAAACTCAAGCTCTCCCGCATCCTCCGTTGGCTCGAACTCGATGAAGCCGACAAGAATGAGGAGATCCTCTTTGCTTTCATCTACCTCATTGCGGCCCCGATTGAGCGTGTGGCGATCAATACGCTCAACCGCAATTCCTACCTGGTGGACAAGGACGCTTTTCTGGAAACCCTCACCTCTGAGGATCTCCGCGCAGCCGCTGAATGGTTTATCGAGGTAACCAATCTGGAACGAGAAACACAGATCGAGGTCGAGCCAAAGCCGGGGGCGGCTTCCAGTAAGGAAACGCCCCCCCCAAACTCCTTGAGCCGCCGTCGCTCGCGAGCCTGATTTTCACGCTTGCGAAGGAGGGCGGCTTTTCCGAGTCGCAGATCATGGAGCTGCCCGTCTATCGGGTGAATGCCTATTACCACGCCGCGCTTCGGTCACACGATATCTGGACCGTGCAGCCCAGTGCTCCCGTTCCGCAGCAGATCGACCATTTGATCGAGTTCGCCCGGTCATTTGTCACCGAGGATGATAATGATGAGTAAGACCGGCCTCACAATCGATACCACGAACTTTAACCGCGCCGTGGCAGCGATGGCACGACTCACCGGCGTCAATTATGAAGAAGTGGTCAAAGCCGAAATCGGAAGCGTACTTTCTGCTGCCGTTTCCAACACGCCAAAAGCCACGGAAAATTCCATTAAAAAAAGCCTAGTAAAATGGGTTTTTATACGCGAACCGTCTCCTGCCAAGCATCCCCAATCCTCGTTAGCCAAGGGAACAGCTTATCTTGTCGGCCCTGGCAAAAGTGGTCGCCACCATTACCCCGATTATATCTGGGCATGGATTCAGATGACTTCCGAACAGAGAGAAGCTGAATTGAAACGTCGAATCGGAACGGCCAAACGCTCTTGGGTGCTTTTGGCGCAACGCATGGGCATCCTTTTGCCAAAAACGCCTCCCGGATACGTCACCAAATCCATGGTGAATGGAAAAGTGCTTTCCGATGAGGTCAACCATGTCCGGAAAGTGACGGCTTTCAAAGTTGGATTCCTTATTGAGAATTTCACCCGCGCAGCCGTCCGGGGAGGAGGCCGTGCTGCTTTGCTCAAGGCAATTAATGGTCGTGTCGGATATTACCACCGAAATGTGCGGTCGGGGGTGTTCAAAAAAATCGCTGATGTGGCCCAAAAATACCCCGGATTTAAAGTTCGTGGGATTTGACTTTTAACCTTTGGAAAGATGGCTAACGAATCCCTTTTAGCTCAATTCGGTCTCGACATCGCCCCGCTGACACAATCGCTCAAGAGGGCCACAAGTGCTGTTAAGGAAGAAACAGCCAAGATGGGCAAGGAAGGATTCGGCGAATTGCTTGGCCCCATCGCAAAAGTTGTGGCAGCCGTCGGATCTGTGGGAGCCATCATGGAAGGACTCCACGGTGCCTTGGAGCTTGGGACAGAGATGCAGGAACTTAGCAATAAAACCGGCATTGCCGTCGAAAACCTTTACGGACTCCGCATGGCTTTCAAGGATTCTGGGGTTGAAGCTGAAAAGATCGGCCCAGCAGTTGCCAAAATGCAAAAAAATCTTGCCGCTTCTGTTAACGGCGGCGGTTCGGCATCTGTTCTTCATGCCCTTGGCCTCGATGCCAGGACTCTTGCGAATGAATCTCCTGACAAGGCGTTTGAACAAATAGGCGCTTCCATTCACAAACTCGGCAACCCAACAGAACAAGCTGCTGTAGCGATGCAGATTTTTGGTAAAAGTGGGGCAGAGCTTCTTGCAGTATTTAATTCCCCGTCATTTCAAAATGCTGGAAATGTTTCAAATACGGCCAAACTTCTTGGAGAAAATGCCGCCAGTTTTAAAGAAGCGAACGAAGCGCTTTCGCACGTTGGTCAAAAAATCTCGGGATTCTTTGTGGGAGTTGCTTCCACGTCGATTCCAGCTCTCCATAAAGTCATCGAAGATTTTGAAAAAATCGATCTTTCCCCATGGGGGCAACAATTTGGCAATGTCATCGGCAATTTTTCAACCGATTGGAAAGATGAATTTGGAAAACTGACCGAAGTCACCATTTCCCTTTTAGAAATGGCATTTAGTCCGACTTTGTTAAAGCCTTTGGGATTGGAACTTTTGGATCTGGCTTCGCGGTTTGGAGATGAGATTCGCAAAGCTGTTTCCGGTGCGAAAGGTTCGAAAGATTCCAGTTGGTTTGGTATTTCGGATAACAAAGCTCAAGCAGGAATCATGACGATGGTGGAAAAGTTCCTGGACAAAAGCAGCCAAGATAAAACCTTTTCACAAGCATACGCGGAAAATCTAAAACTTGTCAGGGGAGGATTTCTTGGCAATGGGATTGATGAACAGGGAAATTTTGGCAGGCAAGGCATTAAGGGTGCCGAAGCAGATGCTACTGCCGAATTGGTAAAAAAAATTGGGGACATCATTAAGAATTCACCCGCTTTCAAAGCGACACCACTGACCCAAAAAGCCAACGAGGAAGGTCGGGCGGATGCAAATTCCAAGTATTCCATTCCATCTGGCAATTTTGATGCTTCAGACATTGGATCCAACAAATTCTCCATCATCGCCGATTCTTTGGAAAAGGTTGGCGGCGGCGGACGTTCCGCGATGGTTGGAGACAATCCGATCTTGGCCGAGAATCGCCGTCAAAGCGGATTGTTGCAAAAGATCGCAGAGAATACTTCCCGCGCTCCTGGTGCCGTTTCTTCAATTCCAGCCGCCGCATTTGCTCAATAAAACCATCTCATGGCCTCCACGATCACTTCCACGACGATTCAGTTCGACTCCTCGCTTGGTCAAAATGTTACCAGCACCACGGAGGAGGCTTTTGATACCTATCCGACACCTCCAGCAGATGCTTACGATATCCAGAAATCGTACACCGCTGGAAAGTATGTTGTCTCCTACAAGGAAATCGGAACCGATGGTTCCGGTGAAAACATCGAAATCACTTCCTCCTGCTCCACGGAACCGCTGATTACCCATCCGATTTTTGCCAGTGGAGGAGACCATGCTCTGTCTTCTTCCGATCTCACCGCCATTTCCAAAGCTGAAGCTTCCCCGGCTGATCCAGTGACCGGCTGGCAAGCATTGGTCACCGCCGGAGCCACGACTCCCTTGGGGTGGTATGCTCAATTCATCCTCTGGGGGGTCGATTCATACCTGAATCCTACCGTCACGGCTCATGTGACGCTTGTGGAATCTTCCATCGTGAATCTTTCCAACGTGGGTCAAGTCTACACGGGATCATTCAATTCGGTAACACTTCCAACTCTTTCAGGTTCGGCCAACTGGTTGCTTACCGGAGCCAGTTCAAAATCTCTGAATACTTCAAAATGGCGCAACAGCTATGAATTGCGAGCCTCAGGGCTGAAGGGTTGGTCGGATAGCCTTTATCACTACACCAGCGGAAGTGGTAGCCACTTCGGATTCTAAGCCATGCGTCTTCTGCCTCGCATGACCGGAGCGGGGATGCTTACCCCTGGAGCATGGGATCGGATTGCCTCGATCCTTGAAAGTAACTTCCGTGAAGTCATCCTCCAGAAGGGCCCCGGATACACAGTGACCACCGCTCCTGGTGGAACCACGCTGAATATCGCTGGCAATTCAGCTTCTCCTTCATTTCCCAAGCTTCCGTTTGATATTTCCCTAGGGGGAACTTCAGAAGCCCCGACGCTCACCCTCTGGCCGGGTACGGTCAATGGAATCATGCCGGAAAATATGTTTGAAAGTTTCACGGTCGATTCCACAAGCCTTTGGTATGCCAAGGCAACAGTTGACACAAGCGGAGGGGTTGTTCAGTCAGTGACAATTAATGTCGATACATCAGCTCCTGATAAACAAACCCCAGCTTCCAATGATTTCCCCACCGGATTTGATGTATTACTAGGACTTTACAAGGGAGGGATGATTTACAATATCGCAGGGGGTATCGTTTCGCTCACTGCCAATCAGATCAATGCGTATGATGGATCGTGGCAAGGAGTCTGGGCCATAGGTTAAACATAATTCATCATGCCAGCTCTGTCGATTAGTTTTGGGGAAGAATGGCCTGCCTCTTTTACCAATCCCTTTGGGACGGTTACATCTTTATCAACGAGTGAGGGAGAAACTGCGATTGTCCACGACACAGCGTATACAGACCCTGCACCCACCTATAGTGCTTCCGGGAGTGTGAGTTGGGACGGGGATCAGTTTGCGCCTTTAAATTTAGATTTTGCAGTTTCATTTGTTACTCCTTCCACCACTTCCACTGATTATCTTTCCAATTATAATCTGGAGGGAAATATCACTTGGGATCTTTACACCACGACGAAAAGCTCCTCATCATTTAATAACGGCAACACATCCAGCTATTCTTACAGTACAAAATCCACTTCTTCTTCCAGTAATAGTTTGGAAACCTTTACGGTGGTCACTTCCAACAGCACATTTGAGTTATTTTCAGGCGCGAATGAACCCACATCCACGCGGGCAAGCAATTATAAACTCTGCGGAACATTCACGGAATGTGTTGGAACTCATTCCGTTGGCACGATTTCAGAACTTGACTACTCGTCATCTCTATTAACGACAAAAACAACATCGTTTCCTTCTTACTATGTTGTGACTGTTCCTTCTGATTCGGATTTTAATGTGGAAGGTGGATATATTGAGGAATCGGAAACCACGGTTACCATTTCCTCACTTGGATACAAACCGATATATTTTGGTGGTTATGTGACCGTCGGGATTGATTTTGTTGGGACAACTTACGGAATCTCAGATTATCCATTTTTAGTTTATGATTTATCCGATACGTTTGGACAATCAATCAATCCTGCCATTCCACTCTGTTCTTCCATCCATCCTGA
>Ga0208507_1000358_pt1 | contig 30526 bp, 32 predicted proteins | sample CryBogCBH12Aug01_FD_184626 | JGI IMG/M metagenome (GOLD analysis project Ga0208507, IMG submission 184626) | Freshwater microbial communities from Crystal Bog, Wisconsin, USA - CBH12Aug09.1 (SPAdes) (version 2) | ecosystem: Environmental > Aquatic > Freshwater > Lake | place: Crystal Bog... | reverse complement strand
CTGGTCGAAATGAAAAAACTCACGCTCGGCCATCACGAGCAGGTGGAACAATCCATGTCAGGCGACTCCGGCCATGAGCACCAGCACTGACGCCGACGCTCGCGATCGGGCGGACATGGAGAAGTTGTCGGCCGGCCACGATGCCGCGCTGAATGCCTTGATGGAGCGCCACGCCACGCCGATTTTTCATTTTCTCTGCCGCATGGTCGGCAACGAAGACGACGCAAACGATCTTGCGCAGGAAACCTTCGTCCGCGTTTTTAAATCCGCGAAAAGTTTCCGCGCCAACGAGAGATTTTCCACCTGGCTTTTCACGATTGCGGCGAATCTGGCGCGCAATCATTTCCGCTGGCGTTCGAGGCATCCCAATATTTCGTTCGATGGGGAAGATGCGGAGACCGGGCAGACGCTCGGAAGCACGTTGCCGGCAAATACCGCCTCGCCCAAAGAAGCCGCCTTGGCTGGCGAACGCGCCGCCGCCGTCTGCACCGCTGTGAAAAATCTGCCGGAAGATTTGCGTGAGGCGATTGTGCTGTGCGAGTGGGAAGAGCGCAGCGTGGCCGAAGCGGCGACGATTTTAGTAACAACGCCGAAGACCGTGGAATCGCGGCTTTATCGCGCCCGAGGCATTTTGCGCGACCGGCTGAAAAGCTGGCATTGAGGATTATTCCGCCGCTTGCGCCGCTTCAAACTTCGCCAGCTCCGCCCCCGCGCCTTCCCATTCGGCATTGGCCGCTTCCAGCCGGTCGGACACATGCACCAGCTCGCGGTTAATCTGCGTGGCGCGGCCGCCGGAATGATACGTTTCCGGCTTTTCCAGCTCCGCCGCGTAATCCCGTTCCTTGGCTTCCAAGTCGGCGATTTCTTTTTCCAGCGCGGTGATGCGTTTCTGGATTTCTGATTTTTTATTCGAGCGCGCCTGTCGTTCATTGGCTTCGAGGCGTTTCTGCTCCTTGCGGTCCGCTTGCGGCACGACGGGTTTGGGCGCGGTCAGATTTTTGCTGAAGCTCGAACTGGTCAATGCCGAGCGCGCCGACTGCGCCGTCTTGTCGAGGTAATACTGATAGCCGCCTCCAAAATGCCGCAGCGTGCCGGCCTCGACGCGGACGACATGCGTGGACAGGGCGCGGATGAAATGAACATCGTGGCTGATGAAAACCAGCGTGCCTTGATACTGCTTCAACGCCTCGATGAGCGCGTCAACGCTGGCCAGATCCAGATGCGTTGTCGGCTCATCCATCAGCAAAAGATTGGGCGGGTCCAGCAGCAGCTTCACGAGCGCCAGCCGGCTTTTTTCGCCGCCGCTCAAAACTTTCACCGGTTTGTAAATGTCATCGCCGCGAAACAGAAAACTGCCCAGCACCGTGCGGATGGCCTGTTCGGTGATGCGTTGCGGCGTGTCCCATGCTTCCTGAAAAACCGTGTGGTTCGGATTCAACATCGCCGCGCGATGCTGCGCGAAGTAGCCGAACTTCGTATTGTGCCCGAGCTTGTGTTCGCCAGATAGCGGCGTCAGGACTTGCGCCAGTAATTTGAGCAAAGTGGATTTGCCCGCGCCGTTGGGGCCAACCAGCACGATGCGTTGGTCGCGTTCCACTTCCAGGTCAATGCCGTCATAAATCAGCTTGTCGCCGTAGCCAAACTTGATTTTCTCCAGCGTGATGACGCGCTGGCCGCTGCGCTGCGGCTGTGGAAACCGAAAACCCATCGTGGATTCCGGGCCGTCCGGCACCTGCACCATGTCTTCCTTGATGCGCTCAATCTGTTTGCGTTTGCTCTGCGCCTGCGAGGCCTTGCTGGCTTTCGCGCCGAAACGGTCGGCGAACAATTGCAGCCGGTCGATGTCGCGCTGCTGCGCCTTCGCGGTCGCGATGAGCGTTAGTTCCATCGCCGCGCGCTGTTCGACATACTCGTCGTAGTTGCCCGTGTAGCGCATGATCTTTGACGAACGCAGTTCGGCGATGTGCGTGCACAGGTTGTTCAAAAATTCGCGGTCGTGCGAAATCATCAGGATCGCGCCGGGATAATATTTCAGATAATCCTGAAACCAGATGAGCGTTTCGAGGTCGAGATGGTTTGTTGGCTCGTCGAGCATCAGGAGGTCGGGCTCCTCCGCCAGCAGCCGCGCGAGATGCGCTCGCATGATCCAGCCGCCGGACATTTCCTTGGCCGGCCGGTCGTAATCCGTCTGCTTGAAACCGAGACTGGCGAGAATCTGCTTCACTTTGGCGATGAACTGGCCGTCGTGCTCGTGCTGGTGCGGCACGGCGACTTCCATCACCGTTTCATTTCCGGCCGGCTCGCTTTCCTGCGGCAGATAGCCGACGCGCGTGCCGCGGATGAACGAAACGCTGCCGCCATCCGGCTCCTCCTGGCCGAGGATGATTTTGATGAGCGTGGATTTGCCCGCGCCGTTCGGCCCGGTGATGGCAATGCGGTCGCCCGCCATCACATTCAACGAAACATCGTCAAACAGTTCGCGCCCGCCAAATGATTTTGAAAGTCCGGCTACGGTTAACATGTAAAATAAATTTTCAACGACTCACGGTGATTTGCCTCCGTTCGGTGCCACGGGCACCCGTTTCCCTTAATAAAAGCCCCCACCGATTTTCTCCGGCCGATCCCATTTCAAAAGCTCCTGCCCCCCAAGCTATTGATGGTCATTTCATGCGTTTTTGCAGCGGAGGCTCGGAATCGCGCCGCAAACTTGGCTTTGGATGGCGGTGCGCTGCTGAGTCGCCGCCCGGGCAGATTATTTTGGCTTCAACTGCGGGAACAGGATCACGTCACGGATGCTTTCCTGGCCGAGAAGCATCATGCACAGGCGGTCAATGCCGATGCCGATGCCGCCAGCGGGCGGCATGCCGTGTTCGAGTGCCACGAGAAAATCCTCGTCCAGCTTCTGCTGCTCGCCGCCGGCCTGATGCTCCAGCGTGACGCGTTGCGCGATGGGATCGTTCTGCTCGGTGTAGCCGGGCGATATTTCCTGGCCGTTGATGCAGCACTCGAAAACCTCGACCGTCGTCGGGTCGTCGGGCGAAAGTTTGGCCAGTGGCACGAGTTCCTTCGGCAGATGCGTGACGAACGTGGGCTGGATGAGCGTCGGCTCGATGAATTTTGAAAACACGGCGTTCGTGACTTCAAAGTCTTCAAACTCCTTGCCGATTTCCGCGCCGAGATCGTGCGCGCGCTGGCGGCGTTCGGCGGGGGCAACCTCAAACCAGTCCGCGCCGGCTTTTTCGCAGACGAGGTCTTTGTATTTGGCGCGTTTCCAGTTTGGCGTGAGGTCAATGGTTTTCACGATTTTCCCCTCGGCATCCTTCGTTTCGATTTTCAGCGTTCCTAGGACTTTTTGCGCCACCGTCGTGATGAGCGACTCCACCGTTTCCATCATCGTCGTATAATCGCCGAACGCGCAGTAGGCTTCGAGCATCGTGAATTCGGGATTGTGCCGGCGCGAGAGGCCTTCGTTGCGGAAGTTTTTCCCGATCTCAAACAGCTTGTCGATGCCGCCGACGAGCAGCCGCTTGTGGTAAAGCTCCAGCGCGATGCGCAGATAAAAATCACAGCCCAGTGCGTTGTGCTTGGTGATGAACGGCTGCGCCGCCGCGCCGCCGGGAATTCCCTGCATCACCGGCGTTTCCACTTCCACATAGCCGCGAGTATAAAAAAACGCGCGGATTTCGTGGACGATGGCGCTGCGCTTGAGCATGACGTTCTTGACGTCGGGATTGGCAATCAAATCAAGGTAGCGCTGGCGGTAGCGGATCTCGGTGTCTTCGAGGCCGTACCATTTCGCCGGCGGCGGGCGCAGCGACTTGGCGAGAATGGTGAACGATTCGAGCTTGATGCTCGGCTCGTTGGTTTTGGTGCGGAACAACGTGCCCGTGACGCCGACAAAATCACCGAGGTCGAGGTGCGTAAAGGTGTGAAAATGGTCGTCGCCCAGGACGTTTTTTTGCGCGTAGCACTGGATGCGTCCGCTCTGGTCGCGCACGTCGATGAACATGGATTTGCCCATGTCGCGGTGCGCGGTGATGCGGCCGGCGACGGCGACCTTGGCGTGCTCGGCCAGTTCACCGCCCTCAAATTTCGCGCGCGCCTCGCCCGCGCCGATGTCGGGCGTGAACTTGTTTTTGAACGGGAAAATACCCTTGGCTTCCAGCGATTTGAGCTTGGCCTTGCGCTGTTCGACGAGTGAATTGGTGTCTTCCATAGAAATGGCGGCGGGTATTAAACCACAAAAACGGGGTCAAAACCAAGAAGCAAAGTGGGCTGACATTGCCATGCGGTATCTACCAGCTTCTAACTCTGCACCACCGCATCCATGTCAGCCCACTGCAAGCTACGCCCCGCCGTCAAATGCGCAAGGGGCGAAATGAAATTATTTTTTCAAGCCCAGCGCCCACTCAATGCCGCCAAGGACGTGTTGCTGATACGCCTTGCTGATGCTGGCGTCATTCTTCCGGTTCTTGAGGGTCGCGTCGGTGTCCCAGACGTCTTCGCGATGGCCCAGCGAGGTGTAGAAGACGTTGCCGTTGCCGTAATGCTTGCACCAGGACACCGGATAGTGGCCTGGCGCGTTGTTCTGTTTAGGATCAGGATGTTTGTCGAGGATGAGCAGGTCATGCACTTTCGCGGCGTCGTAATTTTTGAACTGATAAATCTCCTCTTGCTGGAGGGTCCAGGCCTTGCCGAGATGCGCCGTGGCGGGATGCGCCGGGTCTTCGTTCAAACATTCTACGCTGACCTGCGGGCCGTGCGTGGCAAATTCGCCCCCCAGCATCGCCGCGAAATCCGGCCATTTATGAAACGTGTCGCTCGCCGCATGGATGCCGATGAATGCATGTCCCGCCTTGATCCAGTTGAGAAATCCCTGCGGATCGGGTAGCGGCAAATCGCCGGTCGTGCTGGCAAAAATGACGCCATCATAATTTTTCAAGTTTTCCGGCGACAGTTTTTGCAGCACTACTTTCAATTTTTCATTGAAGGCGGCCTCCGCGGCATTGAACGCGGCCTTGTCGGCGTCGGTGGCGTCGGCTTTCAATTTCGCGGGAAAGCCGGCTACCGGATGACCCGGCGGCTGCTGGACATAGTCCACGGTGAACTCGCCGCTGTCCTGGGCGAGTTGGGCGAGAATTTTTTCCGCCGTGGGAATCGAACTGTGGCGGAAGCTGGCCGTGGTGGTGACCACGAGAAGCTTCTTCGGTGCGGCCTGCAAAGTGGAGGCGGCGACCAGCGCAATGGAAAGGGCAGTGAGGATTTTCATGTTTTTGTGGATAAGGCTGAAGATATCGCAGAGTTTTCCCGAGGTAAATATTTTTTGCATCTGCCGGATTGGCTCCCTCTGGTCCGGAATCCGGCCGTGCGGTTCAGTGGGGACCGCCCCCCGGTGGGGATGCTCCGGCCTCGCCGCCTTGATCACCGACAAAATCCTTCACCGCCGCGCCTCTCGCAATTTTCAGACAGAATCGAAACAAGTTTAAAAGTCAGTTGACTAATAATAAACCGTGGTTCAAGACACTGGTTAAGCCCATGAGAATGCAGCGAATTCTACACTTGCGGTTATCGCGGGCTTTGGGATAAAATGCCTGACTATTGACGGCGCGCGGTTCAAATTTGACTCGAACGGCCTTGCAATTCCACCCAAGGGCTTGCAACCAAGTGCCGGTGAATCGTCAAACTGGATGTTTCTTAATCAAGGTAGCACCCATAGCTCAATTGGATAGAGCGGCTGACTACGGATCAGCAGGTTTCAGGTTCAACTCCTGATGGGTGCACCACTTCAAATCTTCAATGGATTCAATGGGTTGGTGAGTTTCTCAAGTTTATAAAAACACAAAAAACAGCGTTTTTTACCTGACAATTGCCTGACAAGTTTTGTCGGTGTTGACAATCCAACCCCCTTTCTGGTCTGGTCCGACCACGTGGTTTTTATAATAAGTCCACATTGTTATACTTATTCTAACTATTATAAAAAGTTTACATCGTTCCTGAGATCTGATATGATGGTATTCATAAAACATCGGTAAAATAAGGATAAATATATGAAATTAAGAGAAATTAAAAAACAATCAGGTGCTTGGACAAACCAAGAAAAGAAGCAGCATGTCCTAAACTATGTGACAGAGCGCAGAAATGTGCTTGAGAAGCATGTTGAATCTGGAAGACACAATTTTCAGACCGACGACGATGGGTATTCCCTCGACATGAGAGTGGATGAGATGCAGGAAATTGGGCAAACCCCCTGCGTGATGTCGTATTTCTTCACCAATTTATATGAGTGGATGCCGAAAAAAGAACTTCACCGGTTCAATTTCATGGAAAACGTGTTTTTCGACATTGATTTTATGAATTAAAGGACGTTGAAAACTCACAAAAGCACAATAAACACAGGATAAATATATGATTACAAGAAACAAAAACATCGTTAGATCAAAGTTCCCAAGGGTATATGAATACCATCACCCCAAAAGCGGCACCTACTTTTTAGTGGATGCCCGTAGGAAAAAATGGGGTCTGACGGAACGCAAAACATTCCCCAGTAAAGCACTCGCCATAAAACATGCCGCCGATATTGATGAGCAAATCCAAAAATTCGGCGCACAAACTGATGTTCCCAAGGAAAAAATCGTTATGGCGGATCGGTTCGAGGGATTGACCATTCAACTGGCACATTTCGGCAAAACACCCGAAGACGCCGTTAAGAATTACGTGGAACAATTGGGACTGGAAGCATTGCGGCAGGTAAAACCATTTATTCGTGATCTGGTTGACCTGTGGGAAAAATATAAAAAATCAGACCAGACCGTAACGAAGCGTTACCTCAATGAAGTGCATTCTCAATGCATGTTCATCAAACGCACGTGGGGCGATCTAAAACCGGATGATTTAAAGCGGAATGTCATTGATCTGAAGTTGAAAGGCATGAAGGTCAACAACAACACCCGAAAAAAATATCGTCTCTTCATCGGCATGTTCTTCAAATGGGTGGTGGACGAAGGACACTTGGCAAAAAACCCAGCGGAAGGCATTAAGTTCAAGTCCGAAGAATACCAAGGACAATGCTACACACTGGAACAGACAAAAAAACTGCTTCGCCATGTCATTGAAACCAATCGTGATTTGGTTGGATATTTTGCCGTGCTGACTTTCGCTGGATTACGTCCGACAGAGGGCGCACGGGTTAAATGGGAAGATTATAATGAGAAAACGCACCAACTTTATGTTCGGAAGGGCAAGACTCCCGCTCGTTACGTGGATTTGGAACCCACAGCGGTTGAATGGATAAAATTCCATCGGGAAAACACGCCGGAAGGAACTCCATTCGTCAATGTGACCAATTTGGAAAACCGCATGAAGAAAATCCGCACGGCGGTATTCAATGGTGGATGGATTCAAGATGGTCTGCGGCATGGATTCGGAACCCACTACAAGGGACTGACCCAGAGCATCCATAAAGTTGCCGACCAAATGGGCAACAGTGTTGGCATTGTGCTGCGGCACTATGCTCGGACGATTACCAAGGATGAATGCGATGCGTTCTGGAAATTAACACCAGCAATCGTCATGGCAGATGAATCAAAATCAGGCAGAGTTTAGGGTTTGTCTCCCTTCCCTTTTGCCATGTTGTATCCAATAATTATTAACACACCAGCGACCCCCATCCATAATATGCCACTGTTTCGGTTTTGATCAGCAAGGTAATCGGAATACGATTCGTGTCCTGCTGCCTTTGCAAGTGCGTCATCTCCCATGACTCTATCGCTACCCGAAGTCTCCCATGTATTTTGAATAAGATCCCTCGCTGATTTATTTGCAAAGACGAAGGTTCCGAGTGCGACGATAAAAATTAAAATGCCCAACAGCAGGAGGCATCCACCACACCCCTTTTTCTTTTCCAGACTTTCTTTCTCCTTTTGTGCAGCTTTAACGGGATACCCACAGGACGGACAGGCCTCAGCGGACTCGGAAACATCCTTCTGACATTCAGGACATTTAATCATGTCAATTGTGGGTTAAGTAGTGACCGTTAGGAGCGACCAATTTCCCATTTTTATAAACGAATGAAAGCGACCCGCCGCCGTCCCCAGGATTAACATAGACCGTGTTGCCACTCAGATGCCAAGACCCTCTTGAATCATTATTGTGACCGTAGGAAAACGTGCATGTCCCACTGGAGCGAAGTGACATTTCAATCATGTCTGACCTATTTTCCCAATTACCTGTCACATCCGACATGGAAACGGATTTACTACCGGATGAAGACCCCCCGCCGGATAAATGGTCACGAGTTTTATAATTCGGGGATTCGCTGCGCAAGACCTTGCATGAATAACCGCCAAATCCCACCGCCACGCAGAAAACAATGGCATAAACAGCTTTTTTGCTGCTGGATATTTCCATGCTGTAAAAAGATGGATATTTTTTTGAAATATATAGAAACCCTATAACGGCACCGATAATCGCAATCGCCAAAAGAATATATTTAACGTTGGTAATCATGCTTTGCTTAGACTTTTCATGGGCTGCGGCTATTTTTTGTAATTCTGCATTTTCTTTTGCCGCCTTTTCATCTGCCACTTTCTGCGCTGCCAATTTCACTACCAACTCCGCACGTTCTTTTGCTGCCCTTTCCATTGCAACAGCCCGTATGGGATTTGGTGGTTCAATTTCTACTTGTGGAGCTGTGGAATATCCAATGCCGCCATCATGAATCACAATATTTTCGACAGATCCCCTCTGCCATTGGGTAACTTCTGCGTCGACACCACCGCCCTCACCAGTCGTAAAAGTTACTTTAGGGGCAAAATCGTAACCCTTGCCACCATCTGTAATTGTAATTTTCACAACGGCACCATTGGCAATTTCCGCTGTGGCGGTTGCTGTTCTTGCTGCCTGCGCTATATCTGCGGCGGAAGATTGATTCGTTGTGCTGTCTGCTAAAGCAGAGATGCCAAGAGAAAGTCCCACTACGAATAACAACAGTGCGACGATGCGAGTGATTTTGGTGAAGAATTTCATATTTCCCTTATGTAGTGAATTTATTCCAGCCGGGTTACTAATCTACAATTTCAAATCTGGGGTTTTCGTCAAGCATTAAAACTGGAACAACTGTTCCTGTAACGATTGTTCCTCTCGTTGGCAGAATGTGAAGATGCCTACGAAAAGTTTCGCTAAATGTTTTTCAGAAGTGGTGCGCCAGCATCGCAAGAAAGGAAAGCTGACGCAGGAAACCTTGGCAGAAAAATCGTCTCTGTCGTCAAAAATGATTTCACTGGTTGAACGAGGCGAGCGAACACCCAGCATCACGGTGGCAGAAAAAATTGCCAAGGGTCTTTCAGTTCCCCTCTGGCGTTTGATCAAGGACACGGAAGATTTGAAGCGGTAGTCAGTAGATGACGTTTCCAATTTCTAAATTACATTCCTGTTTTTTGCCCTCGGATGGTCTCTGACATCAATCCCAAATCAGATCCATAATCTGTGATATTTAAAACGCAATTGCGCCCCCATACGGGGCATGGTGGGGATGCTTCTGAACATGGACTCCACAACGAGGGGTGGAGCCGGCCATGGTCGTTAAATATACGGGGAAGATTTTTTTAATGGGCGAACCATACGTATTCAAGCATTCAAGTATTTATTCCCGGCCATCGACTGGTGAAGATAAAAAAAGTGCCTTAATACCCTGTAATAGTGCATTAACACACACACACAGATCTTAATATTAAGGGTTTTGGTTTAATCTGAGGTTTCAGTCCAATGGAATCCAGAATGATTTGGGATGTCTGATGAGCAATGACATCACCTTGATCCAACCTGGCAATAAATCCATCATGCATTGGTATCCAGAATAAATTCTTCTCCATACAAAATGCACCCAACTTTTGGACCAGTAGATGTGCTTCAAGGTTTTGAAGACACGCAGCAAGGTCTTTACGCAAATAAATGACATCCTCAGCAAAACGTGGAAAATGGTGGTGGTAAAATTGAAAGACGGGTTGTTTGGACATCCATTCAGGTTTTTTATGACGGAGATTACAAACCCGTTGGAAATCTTTTTTTATCTGGTCTCGGTCAACAATCTCCATTTCCTTCCCGATCTGGGTGTAGATGTCATCCGACAGCATTTCGGCGTAACGAGAGCGTTCGTTAGCATTCGTGAAATACTTGAGCATCAAAAAAGGGTGGCAAGTTTTTACGTCATACTCAGCGAGCGGGAACCCGCTGACGTGATACAGATTGCATCGTGCCTCACTCGGCATGGCCAGCACTCGGTGGAATAACCGTTTTACATTGCGCCCGTATTTTAGAGAAAAATCACCACCCATTATATGCTCACAGTGCCACTTTATTCGGGATTTGCGTAGATCTGTGTCTTTTGACGGGTCTCCGGTTAAGGGATAAACCAGATTTTCAGCAACCTTCAGTTGTGACAAGCATTCCAATGCATAATTTGAAACAGCATCGGTGGGTTTATTTTGGGGACTAGGGAGGCGAATGCGTTTTCTTTTAAAATCAATGAGGCAGATTCCGCTTTCCTTTGCCATCGGTGGAATGGCGTAGGACATCGGAAAACCTGATTTGTCATTCGACCAACAATGATTCTCATCCACTTCCAATTCGTTCCATTCTTTCAACTGCGTGATGAAACGTTTGTATTTTGTGCCCAGTTTGTTTTTCCAATTTGTCGTAGAGACGAAAACACATTCTTTTTCGTATTCCTCGGAAAACACCAACACAAGGTTTTGAATGAAGCAATATCCTTCACGGTCTTCCTCTGGGACAGATTCCAACTTTTCCCGCAACGAATGTGTGATTGTAAAAGTGTGCATCTGCAACCATGCACGGTTTTTGATAAATTGATCTCGCCTCGTCATACCTCACCTCATTTAAAGTTTATTCGTGGACGACTTTTATTCGTCTAATCTGCACATCATTTTCGCATTTATCGCAGGTGCAGAAATCTGGTTCGTCATCCATTTCAAAAATCCCATTAATTTCCACATCGTCGTAATCAACCACGGGTTTTCCATCTTTGATTAAGACTGGAGCGATGCACTGATCCACGACCTCGTAAAAGTGGCGGAAGGTTGAAAGTTGTTTGCAAACTGGGCATATCATTAACATAAAAATCCATTTCAAATTGTGGATTGTCCCCTCAAATCTTAATTTTTGAATGCGGGTGAGGCAGACTTGCCGGGGACAATCACAAAACTTGGTTTTTAAAGCCACACCCACGTAAACATTCATTCATACATATTGATCAAATTGGGAAAACATCGGGATTAATTCAGTAATTTCTAATCACCAGTTCGTTTACCCGTTCGCCATATTTGTTATACGGCATCGGCATTGATGTCGTTTTGAATCCATCAAACCGTTGGCGGATTTGTTCGCTGTCGTTGTAGGTGATTAACCAATTATGACGGACATCTTTTACGACCATCGCAAAAACATCGTGGTTAAAGTTGCGGTGCAATTTCCCGTAATAAATCTTTGGCCCCAGCTCGTAAGGTGGATCCATATACACGAACGTCTTCTTGGAAGAACTGCTTAGGAGCACGGAGTAGTCGTAATTCGTGATGGTTAAATTCACACTCCGCAGCAATGCCCCGCAATATTTCAAGTCGGTGATTTTTTCATCTTTCAAACAATGGTGACGACTGATTGTTTCGCCCATGCCGTTAAAGGATGTGCGATTCAAAATGAACCACATGCAACCCTGCTCAAATGGATCAGCATGTTGGATTTTTTCACGGCACCAGAGAAACAGTTGTTCATGTCCACCGTCACCAAATTCCGATTTCTTCTGCCAAATCCACTCCTGCATTTTTGGCGCATTTTTATGCAACCAATACCAGAAATTGAATACGTAGGGGTTTCCTTCATTGATAAAGTATGAAGCGTTTTTGTTCTGCCACATGACGGACAGGGTCAAACTGCCGCCTCCCATAAAACAGTCCTTCCATTCATCAAAGTGAGGAGGCAACTGTTCATGGAGGGTAGACAAAACCTTCGATTTGCCGCCAATATACCGGATTGGCACAAGATATTTGGGATGGCGTTGGATGCTCATAATTTTAGGCGGTGGTTGAAAATTCAACGTCTTGTTTGGCGGCATCATCTTTTTTCTTCTGCTCGTCCAGAAAATCGTTGTGCCATGCGATGGTGGGTTTAATCACTTCTGCCATGCGATTTTTGTCCGTGGTTTTGTTCAACAGTTCGGACAAACGGAGCACCAACTTCTTTGCTTGGAGGAATTCGCTCGGTTCATTGTTTGGGGTGGATTCAGTGTTTGCCGCCGACCCCGATTCTTCCTCATTTTCGGATTTCTTAATCAACCCCATGACTTGATAGCACTCGGTCAATGATTTTTCAGTCAACTCGCTCATGGCCGAAGAATTACGTGCCAAGTGCATGTACCTCTCCCCCGATTTTATCGAGATTTTAGTGTTTTCCTTAAACCACTTCATCCATCCACCATGACCGGCCAATTTCTTCGCCTTGATGAGGATTTGACCACACGCAATTGCCTCGGCAGTGGTCTGTTTAAATTGCGCTTGAAGACGGTTGGTGTTTTGCTGCAATGATTCATAGGATTTGCGGAAATCTTCACCCAATTTGGCAAGTTCATCGGCAGATCCACCGTCTTCGATGGGATGAACATCAATAACAGTCTCGCCCGAATCCGTATTGTGTGCCAGTTGGCGGTGTTGTTCGTGGGTGGTTAGTATTTCGAGGTTTTTGTTGGTGTTTTTCATAGGTTTTGTTTGTTGTTTGGTTTTTTATTTTTAACTACATCACCTATTTTACCGGGTTTTTTACCGATTTGTATCTCTTCCAAATCATTATAGTTGCCCCTGTGAAATTATTGGGAAACCGGGAGAAACTGACTTGAAATTATGATTCCGAGTGGCATAAAGAAGTCCAATGCAACCGAAAAACTTTAAATGGAACGACCAGCTACCCATTACATTTTTGCGTCTTGAGACGCTGGGTAAATTTTATGGCTATTCCAAACACAACGACGATGAGATGGTTTTCAAGGTTGTCCCAATAGGTGGGGATCAAGGAAGCGGCAACATGTTAAAAGCATTACGGATAAAGCACCGTTGGACGCAATCCGAGGCGGGAAAAGTATTGGGATGCTCCCAAACATTGATTGCCAAGTATGAAAACGGCGCATTGACAATGCCGCTTAGGGTCGCTTTGAAAATTCAAGAACAGAATGCCGATCCAAAATTAGACAGTTCGTGGCATAAATATCACATCCGAGAGAGAATCTTTAAATGGAATAGGAACTGCCACATTGTATCAATGCGGATTGAGGCTTTAGGCAGACTTTTTGGATATTACTACCACAAAGACGATGAGATGGTTTTCAAAGCCGCCCCGAAAGGCTGGTCTCCAAAGATTGATACCACGCTTAAAGAAATGCGGGTGAAAAATAATTGGACCCAAGCTGAAGCAGGAGAAAAACTAGGCTTTTCCCAATCATTGATTGCCAAGTATGAAACTGGAAACCTGCCAATTCCCCAGCGTTTAGCTGGAAAAATCCGTCTCCTGAATAACGGGATGACTTTAGATCAGATTAAAGAATTTGAATTGGATTTGGAAAAAATACGCCAACAATCCCAACCCCCAATCAGATAGGCATTCAATCGCTGGATTGAACGGTTTTATTAATAGCTGCTTATTAAGATCTGTCATGAAAAGGGTGCTTTAAGGGGGTAAACAATAGGCCATTGCTACACCGGACACCACTGTAGCCGTTAGTTGAGCCTAATTTCATGGGGTGCTTGACCATCTGCCGTCCACTGAACCTTGTTCCCAATGACCTTGACCTGGGCATTTACACGGTCTCCCAGTGAGATTTCACCCATTTGCTTCATCACAACACGGCGGCCTCCCCGCCCAGAATCGTCAAAAACTCTTTCATTGACGAATTTGACCAACAGGACTGACTCAAAATATCCGGTCCCGCCTTCATTGGAGACTGTATGGAGCACATGGCACCCGTTTTTGAGTTGTCCAACATGACGGTAGCTAAACATTCCTTTCCCAAAAACCGAGTCGGGTTCGTGACGATTGAAACCTACCTTGCCGTCCCGCTGCCAAACTTCCCCATAATAACGGTTGCTGTCGTCAGTGCCTTCCATATCAATGGCCACCGGCCCGGGGTGCTTGTCTGAGATCCACGTGGTCAATTCCTCAATCGCCCGTGGTTGAACTGGTTTGCCTCTGAAGGTGAAGGATACGTTCAGTTCCTTGAGGTCGGTGGACTCGGTGCGGGATCCAACCACCAGCAAAACCGCAATAATCGGTATCAGGAGGAAATTCAAATACATGCTGGAAGTCTTCCCAATTCGGGTTGGGAACCAAGAAATTTAACGCCTTTACCCCTGTTTAAATACCTACCACCCCGAAAAGCATTAAAAACGACCTTTGAAACGAACACTTAATTATGCCGCAAGTGTCTGGTTTCCAGATTGTTATTGATTATATTTTAGCTGTTTAAGCTTGGCTAATATTCCTGTTTAAATTAGTATAGATATGTGAACAAGAAAACGGCCATCTACTGTCGGATTTCAACTGCTAACGGCGGACAAGTAACCGACAGCCAGCTGGATGAAGTCACCCGCTTTTGCGAGATGAAGGGCTGGAACGACACTGAGATTTACGAGGATAAATGCACGGGAACTAAAAGTTCGAGACCGGCGTTGGATAGACTCGTCAAAAATATGCGCCAAGGACTTGTTGAACGGGTTGTGGTTTTCAAACTCTGCCGACTTGGCCGGTCACTCACGCACCTTTCGCTGCTGCTGAATGAATTCAAAACATTGCGGATACCTTTAATTTGCACCAGCCAAGGGCTGGACACCAGCGATTCAAATCCGTGTGGTCAACTCATCATGGGGGTGTTGATGTGCGTGGCCGATTGGGAACGTCAGAACCTCCTTGAGCGTTGTGCGGCCGGAATTAAATCAGCGAAAAATCGTGGAACGGTATTCGGGCGTCCAAAAAAATTGCATCTCCGCCGTGATGAGGTTCTGGCGTTGAAGGAGCAAGGGAACACGATCCGTGGCATCGCCCGTGAACTCAAGATGCCCCCGGCGAGCGTTTACAAAATTCTCAAATCCGAGGAGAAATAATAAAATTATGGAAACCCATAATCTCATGAATGCGGCAGCGCACTTTGCCAAGTTCACGAAGGAAATTCACACTGCCTCTACGGTTGCCGAGAGATCGGGCAATCAATTTGCGGTTTACATGGTGGAGTCGCTGCTTGAGGAAGCGGAAAAAGTCCAAGTCAAGCTGGCACGGGTGATTGACGCAGCAATTTTGACGGGAAAAAACACTGAGGGAAGGAATTCAACATGAGAAATATTGCGATTGTTAGGAAAGTCCCATTCAAATTGGCTCCCAACCGCCTCGTTTGGGGCGTCATTCTCGCTGAACGGGAGGGTCTGAGTTTATTGTTTATTCAGAGGCCGGATGAACATCGGTCCCATCAAATTGTATTGGCGGTGGAAAATAAAGAACGTGTCTTTGAGGACACCAACGCATCCCGCTTTCCTCTGGAGCACGATGATTTGTTGGGAATCGGCAATATACTCAATGCTCTCGGTGATGGCATGTCCAAGGAGGAATTCAAAAGATTTTTCAATTCAGACGACAACTGGATGGATTGAGCACAAACGAACAGAATTATTATGAGTAAATTGATTCGGGACAACATGGGTCGCCTCATCGGTCAGATCGTTGAAAATGGAAACGTGGATTATTTACGTGACGGGAAAGGGCATCTCAAAGGAAAATATTTAAAATCCGCCAATAAGACTTTCGATGGTGAGGGGCACTATATTGGCCCGGGTGATCAGTTGTTGCGCCTGCTAAACTGATTATAAAGTCGTTTTAATGGGCACGTCAGGACAGCCTGAATTCGCTCCGGGAGACACATCCGGGGCATTCTCGATAGGGACAAACGATGCGGCCTTCCTTCCTCGGAGATTTTTTTTGACGAAATCAAAGATCATTTCGTTCGTCTTTGCCAATGTAGGCAACGCTTTGTCCACCTCGTTGTAGAGCAAGTCAGTCAGTACTTCGAAGGCGTAATCTTCGTGGGTGGGAACTTTTATGCTTCCGGTGCCTGTATCCCGATTAAAATTAATTGGCGGATATTTAGCGTGGAGTTCAAGTCGTGCTTTGTTGACACGGTCTAACAGGTCTATACAACACAAATATCGCTTTTCTGCTATGTGAATGTCCTGCAATAGATTCGGGTCTTTTGAATCAATTATGAATGTCAGTTCGTCAAATGGAACTGTGAGATGCCCACTAGAGAGTAGAAAATGCTTTTGTTTGCGGTGTCTGACAGGGTCTTTTCGAACTGGCTCAAGTAAAGATATGCGGATGTCTTCAACTACGTTCCACTGTGAATGTAATGCATACTGCGTTGCGAGGAGAGCGGTGTGTCGGCGCTTTTTCTCATCCCGTCCATCTTTGAACCTACCCACACCATATGCACCAAGTGCCCCGAAAAATGCGCCGAAAAGAGATGTCGCAAAAGGCGTGTAGTCCATATGTGCCAGCGTAGCAATCGCCGCCAGAGTCAGCAAGGCATGTCATAAAAATACCCCGCAATCGCTGCCGGACCAGTTGTTGAGGTGTTTGGATTAGCAAAGCGGGACAATTTGGACATTCGTGACGAATATCACGCTGAGTTGCTGTCATCGTTCATCTTGGATAAAATTAAAAAGCACTGAAAATGACGCCGAAAATGAAAACAAAGACTGTGCTCGGTTACAAGTTGACCATTGTTTCTGGTCATCGGTATTTAGCAACCTCACCCTTTGCCGAAACTTTAATTTAGAAACGAATTATGGCCCGCTCAAATGTCACGAAGAAGAAACTAGATCAGGTTTATCGAGATCAAATTGATAAATTAAAGAAGATTGCTGAGGAGTTTGATAAACCTTACGGAAAACTCTCGAAGCGGAAAGCGTCTCCCATAATCGAAGAAAATGAAGAAGACAGACTGGAGCGAGAAGAGAAAATGATGCTCAGAAGGCTAGACCGAAAAGGTTTTCCGTCAAATTGGGAATTTCATAAAGAATATTTGCGTTCGAATCAGTGGGAACTGACAAGGGCAAAGAAGCTCAAGCTGGCCAACCACAAGTGTGAGCGATGTCAATTGCGACGAGCAACCCAAGTTCACCATATCCGTTATCCAGACTGGAAAAACTTTAATTGGGAAGGGGAGGACATGGCAAACCTCGCTGCTTTATGTGATGAGTGCCATAAAAAAGTTCACGATATTGAGCCAATCGAAGTGCGACAGAAAAAGCTGGATCTGTAGTCTGGCATGACCCTCCAAGACGTGTGGAAACTGATTATCTCGTTTTTTTATCCTCGTCTAGGAGGCCTAAAATCTTTTTTAAGTCTGTGTCTAGCGACTCCATAATTTCAACGGCATCTTTGCTTAGAAAATCGAGCGTCTGAAACCAAGTGTTTTCTTCTGGTTTGATTGGTCGTTGTTGCAGTCCCTGCTCTACATCATACATAAACATCATTGTCTTCTCGTGAAGTTGCTTAACAAACCCGTCAATTTGGGATTGCGTGTCTTTCGGAAGATAGATTTTCCGTGGCTCATAGTAATCCCAAAGATCTTTCAACCTATCAGAAACTATTTTTCTTCGTTCAGATTTTGGTGGTGTGGCTTCAGTCTCAATCATTACCGTATAATCTGCTATTGCTGCTTTTAATCTAACGAGCTTTGCATACGTCTCTGTGATTGTGTCGGCTTGTTGCTCGAATACCTTGGTCAATTTAATGCTTCGTTCTGCTGCCGTAATTTGCAATTGGGATTTCAACTGTTCGATAGAAATATCTGAAATAGCCTTTAATTGTGATTTGTATGCTTCAAGCTTCTGATCGTATTCATGCTGGATTGAACCTTTAATACGCTCCGAAATCCATGACTTGAATAGGAAAATCAGAAGTGATGCGATACCGGCAGAAACAACGCCGGATGTAAGAATTATCAGTATTGGTTTGTCCATATCCTTTAATTATTCATCCCTGCATAAACACCCTCGCCACTTTGCGGGTAGCATTCGTAAATGTGCTCGAACACACTGGAGCATTTTTGGTTGTAAAGTTCCGGCGTGTAGGCACGTGGTAAACCAGCGTCCAGCAAGTCCTTGATGGCATCCCTCACCTTGGCCTGTGATGCCTGACGTTTACGCCAATCCAGCACCAGCAACCCTTTGAGCTTGGCGAGCAGTTGCTTGGCGACTTTTTTTAATTCGTCACGTTCCTCGGTGGTCAGTTCCGGTGCCGGTCTGGTCAGGATGTCCAGAATCACCAGCTCCTCTTCACTCACATGCTCCCGCACATGCCGGTGCTCTTCATGGCTCAATTCTTTCAAGAACGTCAACAGGTCATCAATATTTTTGCTGCCTGAGTTGTATGCCTCAATCAGATCCTCAAACTTTTTGCCAAGGTCCGTGCGGGTTCGGTTCAGGCTAATCAACTTTTCCAATTGAGCCCGGATTGCTGCCTTCAACACTTCAAGGTCGGTGTTCCGGTGCTTTGCTTTCTTCAACCGCTTCGCCAATGCCTCAAAATCAATTTTGCTCAGGTCAATCAGGGGTGTGGATTTCTCATGGATGGCCACACCTTCAACGGAATCGTCCAGCAATTGATTGATGCCACCCATCACCACCGATATATCCACCGGATTGGGATTCAGTTTGGTCCGCATGGCATCACCAATGGCACACAGACATCCAACAACATGATAAGATTCCAGTGATGCAGGGTCGGGTTTTACGGCTTGGTAAAGCGTGTTGACCAACCGTTCGTGGCCAAAGAAGTCCCGGCGTATTTTATCCGGTGCAATCAACGCATCAACAGCATCACCCACGAACTGCAACCGCTCCATGCTACCCACCTTAGATTTTTCAATATCCGACAGCACCACGGTTCGACTGGCACAAAATGCCGTGGCATCCTTCACTGCCTTGCGTAAATCTGCCACCATTTTCTTTTTGTCTTTGACTGGATTGCCACCTTCGCCACCCGTGCCGTAGATGGCCAGTGCTTTCTCAAGGGACGCAAACACGTTGGCGTAATCCACAATCATGCCGCTATGCTTGCCGGGGTAAACACGATTTGCCCGTGCAATGGTCTGCATCAGCGTGTGATTACGCATCGGTTTATCCAGATAAACAGTGGAACAACTGGGTGCATCGAAACCCGTCAACCACATGGCACAGACGAACACGATCCGAAGATTGTCTTTGGGGTCTTTGAATTTCTCATCCAACGGCGGTTGCGAATCATTGATCCGTTGGCGGTGTGGCAAAATATTAAGACCGAGCTTGTTCATCTGCTCAATCTCGTTCTGGCTTGGTGACACAATCAACGCCATGTCCGTGGTATTGATAATGTGCAAGCGGTCTAGCAACTCGTTCTCGGTGTCCTTGTTTAAATGAGCACCACGCAATTCATTTTGAATCCGCTGCTTCTCGGCATCCCAATACTTCCGAACTTTGTCGTGCATCCGTAGTGCCGTGGCTTTATCAATGCTCACCATCATTGCCTTGCCCAAGAATCCACGACCCAGAAAATGCCGCACGATGTCTTTGGCTACCGTTTCCAATCGGTCATCACGGGTGAGAATGTGGTATTGCCGGCCGAGTTCACGTTCCAGCTTGGATTCCTGTTCTTCATCCAATGCCGCCGCCTCAATGAGATTGTAGATGTCGTCGTTCAGGTCAGGGTTGACCAGATGCAATTCTGGTGTGCGGTTCTCATAGAACAACGGCACTGTGGCACCATCTTCCACGGATTGCTGAAAATCATAGATCGAAACGTAATCGCCAAATACTTCCTTGGTTCGTTCTTCACCAGCAATCAAAGGTGTGCCGGTAAACGCAAGGAACAATGCCTTGGGCAGTGCTGAACGCATGTTCACGGCCAGTGTGTCGTATTGGCTGCGATGTGCCTCATCCGTCAGCACAATCACGTGGCTCTGGTCACAAAGCACCTCTGGAGTTTGAAACTTGTGGATGAGCGTGAACACGTAGCGATGATTGCCCCGCAACAAATCACGCAGATGAGCACCACTGACCGCATGATTGTCCACGTCCTCATTACAGGCACCACTGGCCGCAAAGGTCTTGGCAATCTGGTCATCCAGTTCAACACGGTCAGTCACCACCACGAACTTCCAGTCACCAATCAATTTGCGAAGCACCTTTTGTGCGAAGAACACCATTGAGAAACTTTTGCCACTGCCTTGGGTCTGCCAAAATACACCAGCACGACCATGCCCCATCTGACGAGCCTTGAGCATTGACGCAATTGCGTTGTTGACGCCAAGAAATTGATGGTTCTGTCCGATAATTTTGACCAACCCTGCTTTGTGCTCGGAAAATAACGTGAAATTTTCCACCAGATCCAACAATCGGTTTTTATCGCATGTGCCACGCAGGATTACATCCAGTGAAACCCGCCGTGGTTCATTCTCGTGCTCAATACGCTTCCATTCAAAGAACCGCTCCCAATCTGCCGTGAGTGAACCAACACGACTATCGGTGCCATTGCTGGCGATGAGCAGTGCGTTGTATGCGAAAAGTTGCGGGATGTCGCTCTTGTAGCACTTCAGGTTGTCATCAAATGCGCTTCGAGCAGGAACACCTGGCTTTTTGAGTTCAATCACCACCAGTGGCAATCCATTGACGAAAGCAACGAGGTCAGGCCGACGTGTGTAAAGTGCTCCGGTGATGCTCAATTGGCTGACGAGGAGGAAATCATTGTTGGCTGGATTCTCCCAATCAATCACCCGTAGTCGTTCGGTCTTTTGACCTCCATTGATTTTATCCGGCACCGAGACTTTGATGCCGTCCTTGAGCAGCAGATAAATTTCACGGTTGGCGGACGCAAGGCTCATGGCCCCACGGTCACGAGTCAATTCATCCACGGCGGCATCAATGGCGTCACTTGGCAGCGATGGATTTAATTTTACCAAGGCACTGCGAAGGCGATTCACCAGCACCACTTCACCACTGGATTCACGACCCAACGAACCAGACGCACCAAAGATTTCTTCCGATGCCACCACCGTTTGCCAACCAAGTTCAGCAAACAGCGTGATGGCCGGTTGCTCAACCAGTTGGTCTTCGTTGAAGGCGTGGGGCATATTCAGAACTGTGGATCGTCGGAGGTTGATTGATTAAAGCGTGTTAAAATTTTTTTTATCTTTCTTGAAGCAACGTCAGAACCACCAACTTGGTCATTTATCTTCAAAGAGCTATTAAGCTTTACGAGTTCTTCATGCGTAAAATCATTCAAGTCCTCCAACCTACCGGTGATGTCTATTGCTGAAAAAAAGGAATCTACGTGTTCCAGCCGGTTTACAAATGCTTCTCTCATTTTGGCTTTAGTGCGCTTGTCATTCAGCAACAAATTCGCCACGTTAGAAACCAAACTTTTATGGTGCTCCCATTTTGCAGGTAATCCTTGATGTTTACCAATAAACCCATAGGGATCTTGCCCCAGCTTCACGGGAATCACCACCACATTCCGGCCTAATGCAAAGCCAATTTCTTGGTCTGTCCAGTTGCTTTGGTGGAAGTTTGGGGTAAGCAAAGCGACCAGCGCATCCATTGACCTCAGTGCCAATTCAATTTCACCCTGCCACAATGAATTGGGTTCAATATCTTCATGGGCAACAAATGCTGATATGCCATACGAGCGGAACTCTGCTTTGAGCTTTGCGACGTTTTCTTTGTGGGCTGACACATGGCTTAAAAAAAGCCGCAACATTCCCTTCTCCCACAAGCGCTCATAGTCAATTGGTGCGACTTGCAGTTGCCCTACCTGTGACGGTTGTTCCAACATCGGGCTGATTGCAACAGTTTTTAAATACAGGTTTCCTGTGTTTCGCAAGACCGTAGTAAGCTTGCCACTTATTAATTTTTCCAACTTCGGCACATCCGACTCAATCGAGGCGAACACCTTCAGTGGCAAATCCAAAAACAAAGTGAAAAGGAATATTCCACCATCCCAATATTCATAGCCAGTTTCCTCGATTCGTGGTTTGGCGTTTTCAAGGACATTGCAAGCAGCGTGGTTGTTTTGATGGCGAAATAGCTCCGTTAAAGTCGCTGCAACAGCTTCAGCGGATTGCGGAAATTGGGTTTGGGCTTCGCCATTCACAAAGCATTATTCTTTTAGGTTTACCTGTCCCGATAGCAACCGTGGCAATAGCAGGTCTCGTGTTTTTCGAAGGTTTTGAATTTTACGTTGAAGTGTGTTCACCTGCTCAAACACAGCATCCGTGCAGCGAGAAAAAGCGGTGACAAGATCGGTCGAGGGATTTACCACCCGCATCCGACGAAAGGTATCTACGATTATCGTGTCAAAAGTTGCACCGCCAACGTTCGTCTTGAGATAATCAATCTGTTGGAGAGTCATCAAAAAAAGAAACCTTTGGGGAATGTTTGGTTTTCCCCGAAGCGCATAGCATGACTGGTTCATCGCCATCGGAACAGACGGCAGAGCAACTTTGCCAACCGTTCCACGTGCCGTTATGAACACCGTATCAGGCAGATAATGTTCGCTTGCACATTTGGAAAGTCCCTTTTCGGTGACGTGCTTCTCTGTGTCCAGCACATAAAAACAAGCAGGAGCATCCCGTGGTGTGAAGAATGGGATTTCTCCGTTCCAATATTCTGCAACTTCTGTTTTTGGAGTGCCGCCACTTAAGACATCTGCAATGTCAGTAAACGCAACCACTTCCCATCCTTTCGGAATTTTCCCCAACGGCGAATCTACCATTGTCGTCTTGGCGTGATTGGGAAAACGGAAGTGAACGAACCACTCACGATAAAGATTGCGAACCATCTGCTCCAAACTCTTGATGCGCCGTTGGCTGTTCTCAATCAACTCGTCGTAGGCCAACAGAATGCCAGCAATGCGCTGTTGAATCGGAAGTGGAGGGAATTCGCATTCAAAACCAATAAGCGAAGAAACATCTGCTCGTTGACGCCCCGAAGCTCCTGTCATGCTTTTTTCTGCTGCGCTGCGAAGTTCCTGCTGGAGTGAAAAATAATAAACAAAGTCAGGATCAGAAACATTCGGTTTGGCACGGAGGACGTAAAACTCAGTTGACCCAAAACCCGCCTCCTCACCCAAATACTGAGCAATCTTTCCATTTTCAAGGCACGGAGTTATCCGTGCAAAAAGAGTGTCTCTGGGTTGAAACTTTGCACCAGAACCACCTGCTGCCCTGCGTTCATGCGCTACAACTTTCCTACGACCTGCCGTGATAGCATCCATCCCAACAAAAGGAACATCATTTCCTTTTGGGAGCTGCGTTCGTGGATTGATGTCAACAAAATCAGCAAGTGTCATCATGCTGCCCCCAAAATCTCCGCTACATTTGCCGCAATGGTTTTTTCTAGCTTGCGAGCGGCGGTGTTCAAAATTTCTAATTCTTCATTGAGCGTTTCCAATTGCTCCTTGAAATCTTCGTCGCTGACTTCTTCACCAGCAGCCACACCCACATAACGACCGGGGTTTAGCGACCATCCTTGCACTTCAATTTCTTTGAGTGTCGCTGCTTTGCACAATCCCGCCACGTCCGCATATTTCGGTTTGGCTCCAAAAATCTCCTTCACCTTGGCTTGAGCTTCATCACCACCCAACGTGAAATCCAAATCTTCACCACGATACAACCGCACGACATTGGCGATGAATCCAACCTGTGCCGATGTCCATTCACGGTGAGCACGGTCAATCTGGCGGTAAATGTGGCGAGCATCAATAAACAGAACCGTGTCGGCTCGTGGTGTCTTTGTCTTGCCCTTGTCAAAAAACCAAAGGGTGCAAGGCAACGTCACCGTGTAAAACATGTTTGGCCCAACGGCCACCATCACGTCCACGGCCTTGGCTTCAATGATGCCTTTGCGAAGTTCCATTTCAGAACTGCGAGCATCCGATGCAGAATTGGCCATCACGAATCCTGCACGACCCTTGAGATTCAAGGACGAATAAAATAATTGAATCCACAGGTAGTTGCCGTTGTCGGTGCGAGGTAAACCAAATGGATAACGACGACCTGCACCAACGGATTCTTTCAGCCGGTCTTTGTCCACGGCGTTGACGTTGAACGGTGGATTGGCGAGCACAAAATCAAACTTGCCGACGGCTTCATGCGGGTCATCGTAATAGCTGTTGGTCTGGCCACCATGCTTGATGTCCCCTTCCAGTCCATGCACGGCCAAGTTCATGCGGCACAAGCGACCTGTTTCATCGGTCTTTTCCACGCCAAAGACAGAAAGTTCTGACGATGGATTCTTTTTGTGCTCGCTAACAAACCGTGCCGATTGCACGAACATGCCGCCAGAACCACATGCAGGGTCAAGAATGCGACCATGATACGGTTCAATGACTTCGGCCAACAACCGCACGATGCTGGATGGCGTGTAAAACTCACCACCACCTTGGCCTTCGGTCATGGCGAATTCACCAAGGAAATATTCATAGATTCGGCCAAAAGCATCGTAATCCAACGTGGCAGGAATCTCAGAAACTTTTTTCAACAGCCCCTTGAGCAAGGTGCTCGTGAAAATGTTGTAGGTTTTGGGCAGAACACCAGCGAGTTGCGTGTTGTTCTTTTCGATGTCCCGCATGGCATCGTTGACCTTGGCACCGATGTCGGCGGCTTCGGGCAAACTGAGCAGGTAATCGAACCGGCTGGTGGCTGGCAGGAACAGAATTCCATCGGCGTGGTATGCGCTGGGGTCGTCAACTCGTGAACCACGGCGGGATGATGCACTGGTTTTATCCAGCTTGGCACGTTGGGCGGCAAAACGAACCTCAGCGAACCGGAGGAAGATAAGGCCGAGGACGGGTTGGGAATATTGTGCGGCACTGAGGCTGGAATTGGCACGGAATTGGTCGGCTGCATCCCACAGCCGTTTTTCCAGTGTGTCCGAGGCAGCGTCTTTTTCGCTTGGAGCGACCCATTGCATACGTCCTCAAAGGCTATGCATGAACCAGCCTCAGGCAAAGCAAAAGGTGAGGATGATTTGGAGGCAAATTCGTCACAGTGTCCCCAATCTGCAAAAATCATCTTGGATGCATTTGAACCCACAGCAGAATTTGGATGCTTTGAGCCGACAAACATCGTAAAACTGGGTCTGCCAAATTATGAAAAGTTTCCACAACCTTTTGATTATTGAAAAAAAGCGGTTGGTGGCTGAGTTGAAGGAGCTGACTGGTAGCAAAACGGCCAAGGATCTGACGGCGGCAATCCAAATCTGGCGGCACTATTACGACGAGGTACATGTTAAGAACACAATTCTTGGAAATGAAAAACTCGTTCTAAGAGCATGTAAATCCCTTAGGCTGGATGCCAGTTGGTCAACCGGGGTAAAATTATTTGCGTCCTTAAATAAATTCAATTGGCTGTATGGGCGATTGCAATACCTCGATGTCATGTTCAAGGCGCATGAGGCGGGGTTGGAGTTGATTCCTGATTATACGCCGGGCATGAAGTTGAAGATTCCTAACGGATTTGGGGTTTCGGAATTTCTAATTCACTCCATCGATGTTCTGGTTAACTAGGCCTGGCGTTTAATTGAACAGAGATCGTTTTCGTTTCACCTTTGCGCCAAATTTCAAAATCAGCTTTTTGACCAGCATATTTTACTAGTTTGCTGCCAAAATCGGTCACTGAAATAATATCCTCTCTATTTATTTTCAATAAGACATCTCCCTCCAATATGTTTGCAATAAAAGCTGGTGAATCGTTTACAACTATGACAACTAGCAACCCAGTGTTTTGTTCAAGTTTTGTGCGAATGTCAGAAGGCAATGGTTGACAACTGGCTCCAAAAACTGGTGATGGAAGTTTTCGAAAAAAACCGGCATCGTATGTATACCTTTGAATGGTTATGGGTATGTTTTGAGTGCTATATGTGCCGGGTGTGGTTGTGGTTGAATTTCCATAATAATTTGCCGTCCCATTAGCATACCCACCGCTCCCATAAGCATATGCATTGACAGTCCCAGAACTTGTGGTTGTGGATGTCTGGCCTGGGTTATACTGAAGAATTGGAATTGATGTTTGCTGACTTCCTAAATATGAAGATTTTAATAGAACAATATCCGCACCAACTACTTTTGCTTGAAACATTAGGGCATCATCAGATTGTGGGGGGCCGTCAAAAGAGGATTCGCCAATCAGAAAATACCCGTCACGTATAATTTTATCGCAGTCTTTCACTAGGTCTGACGTTGCATAGATTCTTGAGGTTCCAGAATATGGTTGCAGGTTTGTACTGCCTGAAATCACCTTGTTTTGATAAAATCTACTGTAACCATTGCTGGCACAACCACTCGCAAGTAATAGTAGAACTGTGCCAAATAAAACGACCCCATATTTCATCATATTTTTATACCCGTAGTTTGTTTGCCATTTAGAAGAAAACGACTGGAATAAATGAACTTCATCACTTGGAGACTGTGATGTCAATTACCAATCCCGCATCCTTTTTCACTCTCGTCACGAATATCCCACAAGTTGGGATGTGACATCCTGTTCACAAAACCCTTCCAAGCTCGCCGGTTGCGATCAGGAGCGGTCAGGGTTGTCAGGACATGACCCAACATCCACACGGATCAGGATGAGCCAGAGGTCAACGGGATGCGTGGTGCCTCATTTTGCGGCTATGCACCTTCGGCAGTTTTAGTGTTGATTTATCGTGGAATTAAAACGTCCCTGCAGATTGAGCGTCCTTTTTTGCTTTTTTGTCAGCCGCATTTATTGCAGCTTCACCCTGTTTTGCAAACATTGCCATATATGGTTCGGCTAAATCATTGTAGGTAAATACTACGCAAGGGGCACCATTTATGAGGTATGGGCAATTAACAAGATCCTTTGTAGGAAATTGCCGTTGATACAGTGCGTCGTTATTTAAGGCATTCGGATCGTTGCCATTGTCGACATTTTTCTTAAGCAGCATAAATAGAGACTTTTCACTATCCATTGATACCTGAATATCTTCAAGGTTAATGGTGTGGGATTTTGCCCACTTTTCAGCCTGTTCTTTTGTAAGATTCTTTGCATCAGTAAAAATAAAATCCCATTTGTGCCCTGGAATTGTCATTCTTACTGTTATTTCTTCATTTGTGTATGAAAGGTACGTAGTTTCAAAGGTCAGGTAAAACCCAGGACAATGTAAGTCTTCAATCTTATATTTCTGAATCTCTTTTTTAGCATTGGGAAAGTTCTTCATAAATGTTCCCGTTAACTCTCCTAAATCAGAATCAAGGTAATATACCTTAACGCTTGCCAATAGGCGCTCATCTTCACGTTTGTTCTTTAAGAAAATGCATTCAACATCGATTTTAGAATTGTGAGATGAAATTATTTTTACAGCGCTGCCTATGTATCCTCTAAAATCCTCATAAAGGGATCTTCCCGAACCATATTGTCTACTATATGATTCATATTCTGCTTGTGATTCAAACAGTGTAGCGACAAACAGTTCACTTACACCTTCTACCGGTGAATAGTTTTGTGAATTCTTATAACCATTATGTTCATAGGTGTAAATTCTATCAGCATCTTCATCCGTAGAACCGGTAATATCTTTCAATTTATCTCCCAATTTATCGTTTTGCTCCTTTTTCTTCTTGTTTTCTGGATATTGGGCAGCGGGATCAAACTCCCAAGTCAAATATGGTTCACCAAAGTTAAACGTTTTGAATGCTTTTATTCTTTTAGCTAGGATGTCATTTTCTAGCTTGTTGGTTTCAATCGCTGCTGTTGTTGAAACGGATTGAATATTTGGTTGATCTGAAAGTCCCGCATTGCAAACTGCGGTGGTCAGAACGAAAAGGACAACAATTGAGTTTTGAATCGACTTTTCCATAAAAAATAGGCGGAGTTAGAATCTTAAAGATGAGATAAATCTATTTATGTGAGGTATTTCGGTTTTCGGGAAAGCTTGTCGGATTCACGAGCTGCGCCCCTATAAAATTCTGACCATCCAGATGCTTTTCGTAGGTATCGAAAGCAGTTTTGAAAGTCTCGTGCTTTTCCTGTTGAGATAATTCCCATTTATTTCTCATTTGGTAATTGTGTCAAAGCACAATTACATAGCAATGGGTTTCATCGATTATTTTTAATATGGCTCTTGGAGGAAAATGTAATTGAAACAATGCGCTCATTAATGTATCTAAATCATTCCCTTGGTGTACTGATCGCAATGCTTTCCCAACCCCTTTCTGACCCGCATCAATTCTTGATTTAATTTACCGCAGCACGAACCCTAAAGAATCTGTTTGTTCCCGCAGATGCTCCGTAGGTTCCTGGACTTGAAGCAGTCCAATTCACCAAATCTGGACTGGATTCCAAAATGATTTGAACATTTCCTGTGGCACTGGCGGGAATCACAATAGCATCGGCGGGAACATAATTTGAAATAACGGTTGTTGTTGCTGGCGTTTCAATTTTGAAGGTAGCCCAATAAACGCTTCCAAATAAGTAAATGTTCGTAGCTCCTGTAACTATTTGCGGTATTTGCGATGAGAGGACGTTTTGGGAACTTGCTCCACCCATAACACCAGAAGTGTAAGGGGTTAGAGTGATCGAATTCCCATTTGCTAAATCAACTCCAATGCCGTCCCATTCGCTATTTACAAAACTACAATCTTTCCAATCAAATCCAACCAGTGAAACAATTTGGTTTGTTTGAACAGTCAGAGTATTAGTGGAAGTCAAAGTTACATATTGCACCGTTTGTGCTGTTGCGGAAATTGCAATCCAAATTGTTAAGGCGACCAATAATCTCAACAGGATGTTTTTCATTTATTCCAATCGTTTTGATGCAATATTGGCGATAAATCAAGACATATCCGTGAAACAACTCAAAGCATCAAAAATCCACAACATTCCCTCGGTGTCCTGACCGCAATACTTCTCAAGGGCACTCCTCACTCGTTTCCGTTCCGACTCGCTGACATCACCAAACGTCACCCGCAGAAATTCACGGCTTGCCGCTCCACCCTCTTGAATTTCCAGACTCGTGTAGTCATTCCCCGTCAACGCTGGCAAAACTGATTTCATTGAAGCACTCCCACACTGATTAGGATGGTAGAAGTTGAATGCTTTAAAGGGATTCAGCAAGTCCACAATTCGGCCATTTACTGCCGTCACCCATGATGCGTATTCCGGCAGAACTGCCGCACATTCCTTCAAACGACTTTTTTCAAACGACGCATTGAACACCACGATTGAACCCGACGGCTCAATTGACGATTTCAACTGGCGCATGAATTCCGGCCGTGGGTCATTCCGTCCATCAGCCAGAAATTTACGATGATCCGGCTTCGCTCCTGCTTTGTGGATGATGTGAAGCGAATATTGAAATGGAATCTGTTCGTATGGTCGTGTGCCATCAAACATCGGTATCGCCGTTTGAAATGTTTCAAAATCCAGAAAATGCAGTGGGTATTGAAGTCCCTTTAAAAAAGTCTGGATCTGGATTGTCTTGGAGTGGGGTTTCCCACTGATTGCCACTTCACGTTGAATCACCTGCTTGGCAGACAACGAATAATCATCAGGAATGTCAGCGAGACGCAACACGCCACGATTCAGCAAATCCCAGCCACGCCCCTTTTTGTCGTCGTAAAGATCCAAAACATTGTGCGGCGGGAGGAACGACCAGCAATGGTCATGGAGGGCACAGGTGTATGGAGAATCACACTGCTTGCCAATTTGGACTTCGGGACACTTGGCGGAACGAATGATTTTTCCCATGTCGCCGATCTGGTCTTCAATCTCGGTGGAATACGCCGATACTTCCGCCGTCACGTCACGGAGCGTGAAGAATTCTTTCGGATCAACCTCCCCATGCCGGACAAATTGATTATTGATGTGGCAGAGGAAGCAGCGACGGATTTTAATCCCGGCCCCGGTGAATACCCACGTCTGGAATGCCAAATCTGGAATATGCACATCTTTCAATGAAGTGGTGGATTTAACCTCAATGATGTCCCATTCATTTTTGCCAACTGGAATGAGAATGTCAGCACGTGCGTAGCCGCCGTTGGCCGAAAGTGTGGCTTCAAAGATTGGACATCGTGACGAAATTCGTTTTTTGGTCAGTTCAATTGCGCCCTCAAAATCCGTGGGGTCGGTATCAATCTCAACTCCATCGGGAAACATTGTCTTGGCGAATGCTCCAACTTCATGCCCTTGGTCAAACACGGCTTGAAGGGCGTCGTCAACAGGAGGGAACAGATGTTTAGCATTGTAGGCACTCCAGATCAGCTTGGGACACTGCAACCCTTGAAGGAATTTCGATTTTGAGATGTATGGGGTGCTGCTCATCACGTTGACCAAACATTGAAGGCCACAAGGTTTGCCAGAGCAAGGGCCGTTTACCTGACAAACCTGACAAAATTCTCGCCGTTATAATAAATTCCGACCCTGTTATAA
>Ga0208507_1000357_pt1 | contig 30557 bp, 20 predicted proteins | sample CryBogCBH12Aug01_FD_184626 | JGI IMG/M metagenome (GOLD analysis project Ga0208507, IMG submission 184626) | Freshwater microbial communities from Crystal Bog, Wisconsin, USA - CBH12Aug09.1 (SPAdes) (version 2) | ecosystem: Environmental > Aquatic > Freshwater > Lake | place: Crystal Bog... | reverse complement strand
CGACAAAGCCGCCGCCCGATCCCCCTTGAACCTGGCGACTCGGATCGTAGCGGGGTTGACGGATGAACCGGCTTCCGCCGCGGGCAACGCGGCCAGCGGAGCGAGCAACAGGGCCGTAAGGAGCAGAATGGTTTTCATGGTTCTAATGGAAAGTGGAGTGATGGAACGCGATGCGGTGTTGCGCTGCACAGGAGGACAATACAATGCGTCTATGGCCTGCGCCTGAGTGTAATCTGCTGCCATTCACACCAGTCACTGGTGCCGAGGGGGTTTGTCGCTCGAACTCGCCACCGGTATGCCACGTTGTGGGGCGAGTCGGTGGCATGCGGCAGATCCACGGAAAGCCGAGATTCCGGATACCATTTGCCGTCGAATTCATCGAGAACTTCCGTTTCCACGTCGTATCTCAGGGGATGCTTGCCCGAACTTGGTCTCCATCGTAAATCACAAAAGTCCCCAGTGAATGTCGTGCCATCCAGCGGGAAGCGAGGCTGAGGCATCGTGGGAACCCCATCCAAGGAAGGGATGGCGAGGAAGGGATCGTCGAAACTAACAAGTTTGCCGTCTGTGAATAACACCGAGAAGCCGAATTTGCCCGGCATGCAGGGGGACTGATACTTGATGTGTCCCCATTGCCAGACATAGGTGCCGGCGTCACTGTCTGGGTTTGGGCGCAATCGGGCCTGCATGGGTTCACCAATCAATTGCAAGACTTCGCTCTCACTCATGCCACTCCTCAACATTGCCCATCTTTTTTCATCGGGTTGCACCTCGTCGATAATGGTCTTCGGAAGATGGCCGGCCGTGTAGCTGTCGAGCGTGGCTTGGAGGGCGGACTTGTAGTTGCTGGTTCCAACGGCATCATCGATGAGATCGATGGCGCTCTTTTGCAGGGCGATCGCCTTTTCCTTTTCGCCCAGCATGAACGTCGCACGGGCAAGTATCTGGAGATGCCTTGCTTTCCCACGACTGTTATCATGCCCTAAAACCATGATCCGATTCGCTTTGTCGGCAATTGCATAGGCAGTTGCGAGGGCTTCGCCGCCGAGGCCTTCATTTTCCAGGAGGCCAGAGGCAAGTTCGATCAGGCGCCACGAGTCGCTTTCATCGGCGCTGAGTTCTCTAGCCCGTCGGACGGCAGCATCCCAGTTCTTTTGCGCGATATCCTCGCTGAACTCACTATAGGCTTTGTTGCGCTGATCCTCTCGACTCATCCCGGCTTTCTCATCCGTAAACTTGTCATCAAGAAGCGAGGCGATCATTTTGTCTGTTAGCTCCGAGGGGTTGCCTATCCAGGCAATCCTGCCATCTTTGCCGACGAGGAAGGCACACGGGATGCCTTTCTGGCCCGCGGCGGTCAGCCAGGTGTCCTTCATTGTTCCCTTCGGCGAGTCGCGGAGGTTATCCAGGGCGACAGGATAAGTCATCTTATCGGCCATTTTGGTGACGAAGGCTTTTACGCGTGCCTGATTCTCTCCTTCGACGTTCTGGCCGATCACCACCAATCCCTTGTCCTTGAACTTAAGGTAGAATGCGTTGAGATAAGGGATGCTCCCGACGCAAGGTCCGCACCAGGTCGCCCAGAACTCGATCAGATAGGCTTTGTCTTTCGCGAACTCCGTGATTGGCCCGCCTTGTATCCATTCGGTTGAGCTCAGCTTTGGGGCGGGGTTGCCCGGTTTGAGCGTGACCGCCGGCTCCTGCTTCTTGGGGGATGTGGCCGGGAGATGTCCCGCTTTGTAGCTGTCCAGGGTCGCTCGGGCGGTGGCCTTCTCGGTTTCATCTGCCTTGGCACCCGTCAGCAATGCGAGGACCTGTTCCTGAAGTGCGATCGCCTTTGCTTTCTCGCCCTTCATGAAAGTGGCGCGGGCAAGAACAAGCAGATGATCTGCCCGATGTTCATCACCACCTGCCAATTCGCCATCGTTGGCCTTGACAGCCATTTCATAGGCGGCCTCAAGTTCCTCGCCGCCGAGGTTCTCGTTCTCAAGCAAGCCTTCAGCCATCGCTTTCAGTAGGCACTTGTCGAGTGTGGTCTTCGCGAGTGTCTCAGCCAGACCGACGGCGTCGGCCCATTTTTTCTCCTGAATGTCCTTGGAAAACTTCTCAAAAGCTTTATCGAACCACGATTTCTGAAGAAACTTCTCGGCGGCTTTCGCGACATCGAACTTGTCATCAAGAACCTTTTCGATCATTTTATCTGTCAGCTCCGAGGGGTAGCCTATCCAGGCAATCCTGCCATCTTTGCCGACGAGGAAGACGCACGGGATACCGTCCTGGCCAGCGGCAGTCATCCATGTGGCCTCGGTCAGACCTCCGCCTTCCATGTAATCCAAGGCGACAGGATAAGTCATCTTGTCGGCCATTTTCGCCACGAAGGGTTTCACCTTCATCTGATTGTTTCTATCCACGTTCTGCCCGATGACGGTCAACCCCCGATTCATATATTTGAGATGGAACTCGTTCAGATGGGGAATGCTGTCCACGCAAGGCCCGCACCAGGTTGCCCAGAACTCGACAAGGTAGGCTTTGCCTTTCTCGAACTTCGTGATTGGTTTGCCTTGCACCCACTCACTCACGCTCAGCTTCGGGGCGGGATCGCCGGGTTTGAGCCGTGGTTCGGTCCATTCGTTGAGCAGTGGCTCGGTCCATTCGTTTACCTCCAGCCACGGAGCGGGATCGCCGGGCTTGAGTGTTGGTTCGGCCGCGAGCAGCGCGGCCAGCGGCGCGAGCAGCAGGGCGGTGAGAGTAAGGGATGCGATTTTGTTCATGTTCTATTTCCCGTTCGTCTGCCACGTCACCACCACCTGTGTAGGTGACGGCACCACTTGGACAAGGATGCGATCCTGTCGAACTTCAACCGGCAGCGGAACGCCGGAGTCACGGCTCTTGGCTTCAACCTGCGCGGCATGCTTGACGGGAATGACAACCGTCAGAGGATAGTTGAATTTCGTTCGATCCAAGGAACATTCGACGGTGAACGTCGCCCGATTGCCGGCGATGGATTGGGTCAACTTCACCGCGTCACGTTCCAAGGTGTAGCGCGACACGTTGGCGAAGGTGTCCACCCAGACCGCATCCTCCCGGCTCGTCACGTATTTCAGGTGATTCTCCAAAACATCCGGACTGGAAACCGCGTTGTATCCTTCCGTGATGGCGTGAATCATCCAAATCATCGCTTCGCCTTTCGTGATGGCGCGATCCACCAACACGTTGGCCTGCTCCGCAGTAAAAGTCTTGTTGGTCGGCGGCCAGTCGCCGAACCGTTCCGTGTGTTTTTCCCGCACGGCAATATGATATTTCAAGGCCATCGTCCGGACGGCCTCGTCCACGCCATTGCCCGGCGCACAAAACGTCAAGGGCGCCACGCCGATCTTCTCCTTGATGCACTGATAGCCTTTGGCCACCTGCTCCTCGAGTTTGTCCGTGGCGATATCCTCGCGTTTGCCGTTTTTCGTGTTGATCAGTGTCGTGTGCATCCAGGTGTGATTGGCGATTTCATGTCCTTGGGCGGCGAGTTCCCGGAGTTGCGGCCAACTGATACCGCCCCAGTCCCCCGGTTTCTTCTTGGCGGCTTCCTCGTTGGTCTCGGGCGTCCGGCCGGGAATGACAAAGAAGGTGGCGTGGATGCCATACTTGTTGAGCAACGGCACGGCAACGTCATACTGATCCCGCAAATTGTCATCGAGGGTGAACGACAAAGCCGCCGCCCGATCCCCCTTGAACCTGGCGACTCGGATCGTAGCGGGGTTGACGGATGAACCGGCTTCCGCCGCGGGCAACGCGGCCAGCGGCACCAGCAGCAGGGCCGTAAGGAGTGTGAGGGGCAGCTTCATGGTCTTAGTCTCTTTCTTTGTTGGTTACTTGCCGGACGGGAGGCTGGCCAGGGCTTCGCCAATGAACTTCGCCACTTGCTTGCCTTGCGTGGTCTTCGCTTCGGTTTTGAAATGCACGCCATCTGCGGAGTGCTCCGGGTGATCAATCTCCAACGCGTAAAGGTCGTCGGTCGGAATATTTTCTCTGGCGACGAATTCGGCGGCGAGCCGATGCGCCTCGTTGCAGGCGTGCGTGAAAAGTTCGCGCCAGAGCGGTCCGCCAAAATCCGCCGGGCCTTTGGGCGCACCCTGATCCACTTCCATGTAGAGCACACCGCCGATGCCGACGCGCGCCATCGCCTCGAAGTCCGCGGTGATGCCTTCCTTCGTCAGATTGCCGTTCAACGGAAACCAATACACCCAAGGCCTCGCCGAGTCGGGCGGCGTGGCAAAGCTTTTTGCCAGATCTCCGGCCGGCGGCGTGGGATCGGTTTCCTTGGCCTGAGCTTGCATAGCGAGCATTGCCAGCAGCAGGGCGGTGAGGAGAGAAGTTTTCGTCGGGTTTATTTTTAAGAGGAGGCTTTTCATGATTGTTCCTTTCTATTTTTCTTGTGCCTTTAAAAGAGCGGCTTCGGAGGAAGCTTGATCCTCTTTCTTCGTCTTGTTGTCCTTGGCTCGGGAAGGCAAAACGTCCTCGGGAGGTATGCGAATCAAGTCACTCGACACCGTTACCGGACGGTCATCGGAAACAAGCGCGAACCACACCTCGGCCTCGGTGGGGAGCTTCGCTTCAAAAATATTGTCACCAGTCTTCGCGGCGGGAACGGCAATCCACTGGCGCTCAAGCTCGGCCTTGCGCAGCAGATCGGGATCGTTTCCGGCACCGGCGGGATATGGCTTCGCCCAATAAACTTCGGCTTTCGTGAGCGCGTGCGGCGCATCGACGCTGAAGCGTGCGAGATGCTTGTCGTCGGTCGGCTGCACGCTGACTTTCGGGAATGGTTTGCCGATGTCTTTGAGGAAGTAGTCGAAGTAAGGAACTTCCATCGCGAGATAGTTGGCGCGGCTGCCGATGAGTTGTGGCGGGCCGGGCTTTTGTTTGATGTTCTCGAAGCTGGTGCCGCCGGGGACGAGGATTTTGTGATTGCTGTTTGGAGAGTAAAGATGATTTTTCTCGCTGGGAATCGCGTCGAGCGTGGCTTGCACGGCGTCGGGCCAGCCGAAGAAATCGTTCGCGGCGGCAGCGAGAAAAAACGCGGCCTTCATGTTCGGTGCGCGACGACCGGGATCGAGATCGCGCAGCCAGCGCTCGCGTTCCTCGGCGGTCATGTTCGCGGAGAGAAAGCCCGGTTTCATCGCGGGATTCGGTTTGCCGGCGCGCCAGCCGCTTTTGTCGAAGAAGCCGCAGCCGTAGATGGCAAAGCCCGCGTGCACTTTGTCGCCGGCGAGTCCACACACCATCGTCGTCATGGTGCCGCCCCAGGAGACGCCAACCACGCCGATGCGATTCGTGTCCACGTCGGGTTGCGCGCGCAGAAGGTCGAGCGCCTTCATCGCGGCGAGCATGCCGTCGAAGATGACGCTCGCGCGCGTGTCCGGCTGCATCGTGTAGCGACCGTCCGCGTAGCCTTTGCTCATCGGCAGATTGCCGTGCGTGAGTGGACTGTAAAGTCCCGGCATGTCCGGCGCGACGGCGACATAACCGCGCTGCGCCCACGCCATCGCTTTTTCTTCCTCAGCCGAGCCGCCGGAGCCATGCAACACGAGAATGCCGGGATGCCTGCCCGGTGTCTTCGGTGTGGCGATGACGGCATACGCTTCGTTCTTGTCGCGGATGCAAAACAGCACGCGCCGGACGGTGATGTCGTCCGGCACCGGCGCGATCTCGCGCGTGATCGTCGGCGCCTTGCCGTCGAGATACAGCGCGAAGGGATCGCCGAGTTGTTTCGCCGGCGAGTTTGTTTCGGCGTCGGCGGCTGCGAGAGCAAACAGGAGCGTTGAGAGTATGATATGACGTTTCATGGCTGTTTTATTTCTCCGTCAGTTCCAACGGTTGACACTTTGCAGTAGGACAGTTTCCAATCGTCGGAAATTCATCAGCGCGGCCAGCGGCGCCAGCATTAAGGCGATGAGGAGTGTGAGGGTCGGCTTCATGGTCTAGTCTCTTTCTTTGTTGGTTACTTGCCGGACGGGAGGCTGGCCAGGGCTTCGCCAATGAACTTCGCCACTTGCTTGCCTTGCGTGGTCTTCGCTTCGGTTTTGAAATGCACGCCATCTGCGGAGTGCTCCGGGTGATCAATCTCCAACGCGTAAAGGTCGTCGGTCGGAATATTTTCTCTGGCGACGAATTCGGCGGCGATCCGGTTGCGCGCCTTTACGCGCTCGTTGCGCGGATCGAATTGGTCAAACTTCGGGCCGTTCGTGCGATACGGCGTCGTGGTCGCCCAGATGAGTTTTGCACCCGGTGCCTTTTTTTTGAGCAGCGCGATCAGTTTCGGGAACGCGGCGCGGTAGTCGTCTTCGGTGTAGTCCCAGCCGTGCATGCCGACGTTGAAATGGATGACATCAAATTTGTATTGGCCCAGCATCAATTTGATCTCCTCAAAGTATATCGGATGGCCGAGAGCTTTCGAGGTGCAGAGAAAAGCGAAATACGCCTTGCCTTTGAGCGCCTCCATCGCCGGCCCACGGTAGCCCGCAGAAATCGAATCGCCGATGAACAACACGCGCGGCAAATCGGTGCGTCCCGTCTCGTCCACATGCATGTCGCACCATTCGATCCGCTCGCACAGGATTTTGGGGCTGGTATCGTCCGCTCTGACTGGTGATGTCACGACGAGCGTGGCCGCGGTGGCAAGGAGGAGGTGGAATGCGATGTTTGTTTTCATAGTAATTTTCCTTTCTGATTAACGAGCGTGTTGCTGAATGAAATCCACGACGGGGGGCGGGGCGGACAAGCCGTGCGGGTGAGGATGGTTGTCTTGATTCTCATTTGTTTGGCTTTACAGGTGCGAGGTTGTGACCGCTGATTCTGATGACGATGGCGTTTTTGTTCACGCTGGATTCCGGTAGAGTGACAGTGAGTTCGTCTGCGGTTTGAGTCCAGGTAAGCTTGCCGTCATGCCCGAGCAACGAGACGTTCTCGATCAGGCCGCATGATTTGGCTAAGGAACGGATTTGGAGTTTACCGTCTTCTGGCCAGCCGAGCGCGATGGCGTAGAGCGCATCACCCTTGGTCGTGAACCGAATGTCGCGGGCTGTCATGTGGGCGAAAACCGATTCCGTGTAATGGCTTCCGCCCTTGTTTTTGATGTTGTTTGGCCCTTCGCCGAAGACCCGCCAGGGGCGCGTGCCATAGATCGCCTCGCCATTGACGGCGATCCAGTCGGCCATCTCCGCCAGTATCTTTTCTTCATCGGCGTCAATCGTGCCATCGTGCTTGAGCGGAATGTTGAGCAGCAGGTTGCCGTTCTTGCTGACGACATCGCACAGAAAGGCCATGACCTGCTTGGCACTCTTGTATTCGAATCCGGTCCGGTAGAACCAGTCGCCAATACAGGTGTCCGTCTGCCACGGCGTTGACTTGATCTCGGGCAGGCCGCCCCGCTCGACATCCTGCACGGCGATGCCATCAACATACTCGCCGTGGTCATGGCCGGCACGGTGGTTCATGTCCTTGATGTTGTAAACGGCCTCCAGCTTGCCGCCGTGCCAGGTAGTGTTGGCATTGTAGAAGTGCGCGATCAGGCTGCGGCCGGTCTCGTCGAACGGCACGGCACCATCGGTGTAAAGCAGGTCCGGCTGGTAGCTGTCCACCAGATCGCGAATCCGCCAGAACCATTCCCGCGGCCACCATTCGGGCGGATTTTTCGGGTAACCGACATTGGTGTCCTCGTGCGGCGGGAAGTAGAGGTCGGCGAATTTCGGATCGTTGCCGTCGTAGGGCACGCCGGCATACTTGCCCTGTTTGTCGCGGCCTTTGTTGGTGTTGAACCAACTGTAGCTGCGCTCCAGATGTTCGCTGACGCCGAAACGCAGGCCCTGCTTCTTGGCCGCCGCGGCCCACAGCCCGACGATGTCTTTGTGCGGGCCGACGTTCACCGAATTCCAGCGATGGTATTTCGAGTTCCAGTTGTCCCAATTGTCGTGAAAAGTGGCCAGCGCCACGAAATATTTCGCGCCGGCCTTCTTGTAGAGTTCCATGAGCCGGTCCGGATCGAAGCGCTCAGCTTTCCACCGCACCGCCAGGTCCTTGTAGCCGAACTGAGACGGGTGGCCGAAATGCTCAAGGTGGAATCGATAGACCCGGTCGTCTTCGATATACATGTTCCGAGCATACCAGCCATCGGCCTCGGCCTGCGACTGCGGGCCAAGAATTCCCCAAAACCCCAGCTTGGCGTCGCGGAACCATTCCGGGCATTGGTATTGCTGCAACGATTCCCAATTCGGTTGGAACGCCCCCTCGGCGAACTCAATCTTCGCCGGCACCGGCTGCGCCGGTGGCGGCATATCGGCAGAGCGGGTTGTTGTCAGAGTTCCCAACATCAGGGCGGTGAGGAGTGTGTATTTCATAATATCATTGTTGCCAGACTTTGATTGAGAGCGGACCGATGCCGAGGTTCTCGAACGGGCCGGGCGTCGGGGTGGTTGCGCTCCTCGTTTTGCCGAGGTAGTCGGTGTCCATTTTAAGCGGCGTGCCATCGGGGTTCTCGAAGGCGCAGTTGGAAACTTTCGCATTGCCCAACAACGCGGTTGTCACAGGTGCCCGCTTGACTGCATCACACCAAGATTTTTCTACAGTTAAAGAAAGATACCAACCGTCCGGTTTCTCTTTCAATCGCACACCAGAGTCACAATCTGGTTTTACAATGGTATCCTTGTCGAACTTAGAAGGCTTCGCTCCCTTCAAGAATATGTTGCCGGCGGCGAAACTAGTTAAAGCCGCTTTATCGATCGAGGATAAATCGCTCCGCTCACAGAAAATATTGTTGTAGAAGCGGTAGTCACCGCTATCCCCCTTTTTATCCGGATACATTCCCACAATTTTTGTCGAATGCGCTTCCTGAAATGGTGTAACGCGTCCATCACCTAGATTAATGCCCATGGACCCGCTAAAAAGATTATGGGCAAAAGCGATTCCTTGGGAGTTTATCGCCACATCGGAAAGCAGCAGATTGTTAGCCACTAAAATCGGCCCGTGCTGCATCTCAAAGAAAAAACACAGGTTGCAATCATGAATGAGATTCCTTGTTACCTGCGCTCCTTGAGCCATCCAATCAAGCCAGATGCCGCCTCTATTCCCACAGTGATAAATATGGTTGTGGTTGATGATGACATCAATCGCTCCGTGGAACTTGATGCCAGCCATTTCAGCGCCGCCGAATAGATTGCGCACATGAATGTCATGAATCTCATTGCCTTCAATCGTGCTGAAGGCGCACCCGAGACTGCCGACAATACCGGTCTGTTCACAATGATGAATCTGATTGTTGCGAACGATATGGCTCCCGACGGTTTCCTTGTTCCAACCATTGGCCAAGGCGCGTTGGATGGTTCCGACATAGCCCTCGGCTGAAGCCGACTTATTGTCCAATTCATCACTATATTTTCCCAAAGATACCCCCGAACATTTAGAATAACTGATTTCGTTATTTTCAATGATCCATCCTTTGCACCAATAGGCTGTAATCAAACCGATTTGCCCCGCAGTTGGCGGCGCCCAGTTGGTAGCCGCATCACGCAAATCAAAGCCTCGGATGGTGATATAGTTGATTCCAACTTTTGATGGCGTGAATACAGTTCGGCGAACGTTTATTTCGACATTCTGCTCGTTGGGGTTTAATCCTCTGAACACAGCAAAGAGGCGGGTTGTATCGATATCGACGCTTGCAAACCAAAGTGAAATTGATCCCGGCGCCTTGAGGATCTCCGACATGTCCTTCGCCTCGTCCATCCATTCTCCGTTGAGGTAGACTGCCCCGGTGTGGTGGAAACGATTATTATTGTCGAACCAGTCGCCGTGGATGAGATCGCTGTAAGGATTAAACCTGCCAAACAAGGCATTCGGCAGTGTGGCCTTCCAGATATCGCCTTGGACCTTGATCCAGTTCTTCACCGGCTCGGAACCGGTGATCGTCACCTTCTCACCCGGAGCGACCTGATAGGTGATGCGCTTCGCGTCGGAGTCGCCGCCACGCGGCGGGTTGACTTGTTCGCGATAAACGCCGGCGTGGACGGTGACGGTGTCCCCGGGTTGGGCCAGATCCGCCGCGTGCTGAATGGTCCGCAGTGGTGCGAGCGGCGAACCGTCGTTGGAATCAATGCCGTTGGTCGCGACATGGAACTCGGTGGCATAAGTCGTGGCCGCGAGTATCAGGAGGATTATGCCGATTGCGTTTTTCATGTGGTTTCTTTGTGCCTCAGCGGGTGTTTATCAAATGTTCTTATGGCGTTCTATCCCGGTGGGTTGTATCCAGCAGCATTCGCTGCTGGTTGCGGACGATCTCCAGCTTTAGGTTTGCACCTTCGGACACGGCATTGACGGCTTCAAGAAATTCCTTCACTCCTCGCACCGCCCGGCCGTTCACAGCCTGAATAAAATCGCCTTGGCGCAAGCCCGCCGCGAACGCGGCTGACCCCGCGGGGACTTCGGCCACAAACGCCCCGCCGGCATCCGCCGCCACGCCGAGTGCGGAAAACTCAAGACCCTCCAGTTCGCGGAGGGTCGAGCCTTGCCACGGCCCAGTGACTGGCGCAGCCACCGACGCGTCTGTTTGGCCGCTGCCATGAGTGATCGTGGGGATCGACGGTATCCGCGCGAGGGCCTTCAAGCGCGAGGAGCGCACGCCAAACTGATCCATCGGGAAATTGACAAACCCCAACTTCAGCGCCGGCGAACCATCCTTGACTCGAAAGTCGCCGTTGGTTGCGTCCACAAATTGCGGATCGCCCGCGAGCGAATTCGCGTCGCAACCTTTCGCGGCGAACTTTGTTCGATCGGCATCCGAGGTCACCAACGTTTTGCTTTTGACTTTTTCACCCCACGCGCCGAAATGCCCAGCACCGAGGATGACGCCGGGCACGAACAAATTGCGGTCCACCGTTTGGCCCCATTTGAAGATGTTCATTCCGGCCGGGCGATAGGCACCCATCACGATGTTGCGGGCAAAGACATCGCCGCTGTTCTCGAACCAGACGTGCGGATGGAGGCTATTGTTAATGATGACATTGTTCGTGACGATGCGGTGGTAGCCCTCGCGCAACTTGAGTCCGCCGTTCAAAAACAGGTTGTCGTAAATCACATAATGTGACGAGCCGTCGTCGAGGTCCACATCCCAACCGTGGTCGCACCGCCAGCGGTTGTGGCGCAGGATGATCGGTCGCACCACGTCCAACAATGGCAACTGGGGATCTGCGGCCACCTCTTTATCCACCAACCGCACATCGGGATTCCAATACCGGTCGCGGCCCCAGGAATTGAAGCTGCCGTGGTCGCCCGTTTCCAGCACGGTGTCGAAGATGTCGCAGTGCTCGATGACATGGCCGCCCCAACAGCCGTCGCCGATGTTGATGCCGGCGCGCGGCACGTCGTAGATCGAGCAGTGCCGCACGGTGATGTTCTGCGCCATGTCAATCTCCACCGGCGCGGTCTGTTTCTCGAACCGGCCGCTGCGCGTGATGAGGCAATCCTCCACCAGGCAATCGGCGGGGAAATTATCCGTCAGCGGGCCGGGCGTGCGATTGAGCTTCGCGTAATCAAACTTCGTCTCGTAATTAAACAGCGGGCTGCGCACGGCTTTCGGGTCGCCGACGAGTGCGATGCCGTTGGCGCCGCTCTCGCGGAGCAGGCAGCCACGCACAGCGATGCGGCGGTTGTAGTTGTTGACGAAAATGGTGTTGCCGCCGAGTTGGTCGAAGTCGCAATCCTCTATCACCGCGTCCTCCGCGCCGTTGAACACCACCGCGCCGCCGCGATACACCGTCCAATCCGTGCGCAAGAGCGGTTCGCGGTTCTCCATGAACGTCCGCGCCGCGTGGCGGAACGTCAGCCCGCGCAGCGTGATGAACCTCACCGGCTTTTCTTTCGTGCCGTTGAACTCGACCAGATGCCGCAGCCGCACGACTTCCACGGTCGCCGTTTTCAAATCCACACCAGCTGGCGGGATAAAATAAAGCGTCCGGCTTTTCACGTCGTGGAACCACTCGCCCGGCGCATCGAGTTCCTCGCGAATGTTTTCCACGAAACGAAATTCTGGGTGCATGGCACTCGGACGATTGTTCTGCCAGCCGCCCTCGTAATTGAGCGAACCATCGGCATTCTTGCCCAGAATCCGCCAGTGCATATCGCCCCAAAGCGCCGTGTGCATTGCATGGATGTAACCGCCCGCCGGATTGCTCCAGCGCGCGACACGCTCCGGCGCGATGGCATCTGATGCCGAACCGTTGAACTGCGCGGCGCGCGGATCATAATTCGGATACCGCGCCATGTGCTGGCGCTGGCCGTTGACAAACAACTGATCGATTACCAGCCCCGAAGGCACCTGCGCTTGAAAAATTCCATTGGTCAACTGTGCCCATTCCAGCGAAAGCTTTTGCCCGCCACTGATGACCGGCTTTTCACACGTTATCGCCGCATAAATGACGGGGCATTGCTCCGTGCCTGAATCCGCCGATGTGAACCGGACAGTCTCTGGCAAATAATAAATACCCGTATGCAACCAAACCGTCACCGGTTCGCGTCCGGCCAATGCGCGCGCAGCACGTTGCGCCGCCGCAATGGTCGCCAACGGTTTGTCTGCCGTGCCGGGATTGGCGTCATCGCCCGTCAGCGCGACGTGAATTTCCTCGGCGTGCAATACCAGCGGTGCCAGCAGCAGAGCAATGACGATTGTGCGCAGGGTTTTCATGTTCGTGTGTTTGAAAATCAAGTTATTTGGTGGATGCGGCAATGTGAGCCATGTCGCTCGACACCGTCACCGGGCGGTCATCGGAAACAAGCGCGAACCCCACCTCGGCCTCGGTGGGGAGCTTCGCTTCAAAAATATTGTCACCAGTCTTCGCGGCGGGAACGGCAATCCACTGGCGCTCAAGCTCGGCCTTGCGCAGCAGTTCGGGATCATTTTCCGCACCGGCAGGATAGGGCTTCGCCCAATAAACTTCAGCCTTCGTGAGCGCGTGTGGCGCGACGACGCTGAAGCGTGCGCGGCGGTGAGCCGGCCGCGTCGAGCAGCGGCCGCTGGACGGTCTTGTAGGCGCCGAATTTTTCCACGCCCGTCAGGAGGGCGCGCACGGCGAGCGCGCAGTCGCAGTTGCCTCCGCCGGCGGAAACTTCGGCGGCGACCTTTTGATTTTCGTTGGAATGCCTCATGCGTTGTGAAAATAAACCGGCACTTGAGGAGAGTTTAAATCCTTTCCGGATCAGGCGCGCCGCCACGGCGCGCGATACTCGCGGGTCATGAGCTTGGACGCTTCGGCGTCGTCGAGAATGGTTTCGCTGGCAACGTCCCACCGGATTTTCCGGCCGGTGAGCATGGAAATCAAACCGAGGTGGCCGGGGATGGCCGAGTGATGCGCGGTCTCAGCCGGCGTGATGGTGGGCTGGCGCGACTGGACGCAGTCAATGAAATTCCTGAAGTGGTTCGTGGATTCGTAGAGTTTCACTTGGCGCAGTTCCTCGGCCAGATTTTTTGTCTTTTTCCATTCGGGATTGGAGCAGTCAAAGCCGGTGCGATCTTCTTTTTTCTTGATTTTGTTATCATCGGAGTATTCGGAGCCGCGACTGACCCAGACCCAGCCGTCCGTGCCAATCCATTTCGTGCCGCCCTTGATATCGTTGTGGCCGCCGGCAATGGTCATCGTGATATCCTGCGGATATTTCAGTTCAATGCGATATTTGCCGCAGGTGTTCCACAGGGCATCGGCGGCGGGAAAATCGCCGTGCCCTTCGATGACCGACGGACCGGAGTTGTCAAAGCCCAAACCCCAGTGCGCGATGTCAACGTGGTGGCCGACCCAGTCCATCAACTGCCCGCCGCCGGTGTTGTAATTCCAGCGCCAGTCCTCGTGGATGCGGGCTTTGATGTAAGGCTCCATCTTGGACGGCCCGATCCACGTTTCAAAATCCAGCTCGGGCGGCGGGGCCGTCACGGCCTTTTCCCAGTCGGGTGTGCCCGGCCGGATTGTGGTCAGATATTCCGTCTTGGATTTGTTGTCCGCTTGGCCGAGTATTTTCAACAGTTCCTTGCCGCCGCCGCCAAAATCTCCATGCCCGGAAGGCAGACCGACTTCGACGTGCGTGACCTTGCCGATGAGACCGTTGCGGACGATTTCCGCCGCCTTGCGGAAATGCGCCTGCGAACGCTGCCACGAGCCGGTCTGCCAGATGATCTTGTTCTGCTGAACGGCGCGGACGATGGCCTGCTGTTCGGCGATGGTCTTGGCCAGTGGTTTCTCGCCGTAAATATCCTTTTTGCGCCGGGCGGCCTCGGTGGCGATGAGTTCGTGCCAGTGATCCGGCACCGCGATCATCACGGCGTCAATGTCGTCGCGCGCGAGCAGTTCGCGATAATCGTGGTAAGCCTTGCAGTCCTTGTTCCCGTAATGATCGTTGATGGTGTTGACCGCGCTGTTCAGATGATTTTTGTCAAGATCGCACGCGGCCACCACCTGGCAATCATCCAAGGACATAAATGACTTGGTATTGCCCGGTCCCTGCATGCCCCAGCCAATGACACCAAGGGTGATTCGATTGGACGCCGTGGAACGCCGTATTCCTGGCGTGGCGCAACCCGGTAGGAATACGGGTAAAACCAGCGCGGCACCGGCGACCTTCAAAAAATGGCGGCGGTTGAGGCGGATGGCTTTGCCGGCGGAATGTCGTCCCATAGCATTCGGAGTTGTCAAAAAGGCCTTGTTTTCGATGGTTTTCATATATCTGTGATTCATTTTATAGCGTCATATTACCCCCCCCTCCCAAAATTGAAAGGTGACATTTTACAACAAATAAGGGGACATTTTTCGACATGGTGAGCACGAATCGCGCGCAAGACGACCAGCACATGTGGTAAGTTCGACTGATTGTTACTGAAATCACTTTTCATGGTTTGGGTTTGGCTTGAACTGTTAAACACAGTGCTATTGAAGGTTTGTTCTAGGCCACGGAGAATGATAATCCCCATTAAAGAATTAAAGAATATGATCCGGTCAACGCCGGCGGCGAGAAACCGAAGCTGGAGGTGGAGTGCTGGAATAATTTTCCACATCCCATACCAACGAAACCAGCACCTCTGTCTCCGCCGGTTAAGAAGTCATCCACGCCCAAACCCGCGCCAGCAAAAAAGCAGCCGTCATCACAAACCGATTGATAACCACGCTGTTTACTTAATCGTCTTTTACATTGCCAAACGACTTGGGATCGTCCTTGGCAGGATCTTTCAATTGATCTCGCAGGCGGGAGACTTCCTGCATCAGTTTGGTTTGCACGCCGGCGTAGGCGGGATTGCCGAAAACGCTGCGCATTTCGCCGGGGTCTTTTTCGCGGTCAAAGAGTTCCCAGTAGTCATCAGGAATCATGGCTGGGCGAATATTGGCCAGGCGTTCAACTGTAGCGTCCGGTTTGTAAAAATGAACCAGCGTGTAGTTGGTAGTAATGATGCCGTAGTGGGGGCGCACATGATGAAATGCGGGAAACTCGTAGTAATGATAGTAAAACGCGCTGCGCCAGTCGGCAGGAGTGGTTCCTTTGAGCAGCGGCAAGAAACTGTTTCCTTGCATCCGATCAGGGAGGTGCATGCCGGCGATTTGCAGGAAAGTCTCGGCGACATCAATATTGGCAACCAAATCTTGGTTCACGCTGTCGGCCTTGATGATGCCCGGCCAGCGGATGAGAAATGGCGTGCGCGCGGATTCCTCGAAAATCCAGCGTTTGTCAAACCAGCCGTGTTCTCCCAAAAAGAAACCTTGATCGGACGAATAAATGACGATGGTGTTGGTGGCGAGGCCGGTGTCGTCGAGATATTTCAGGATGCGGCCGACATTGTCATCCACATCTTTGATACAGGCGAGATAGTCGTGCATGAAACGGTTGTATTTCCATTCTGTCAGCGCATTGCCGGCAAGATTCTTTTTCTGAAACGCTTCGTTACGCGGGAAATAGTAGGCGTCCCAGATTTTTTTCTGTTCCGGCGTGAGATCCTTCGGGTCGGTGAGCTTGTTGTCCTCGTTCAATTTCATCGTGCGGGCAATGGTCATGTTCTGGGTATGCTCGGCCTGGCCGCGACCTGAGTAATCATCAAAGAGGCTGTCCGGCGGCGGGTAAACGCGGTCGTGGTCAAAATCCAGATCACGCAGCGCTGGTTCCCATTCGCGGTGCGGTGCCTTGTTCCAGCAGAACAGCATGAACGGCTTGGACGGGTCGCGCTTTTTCAGCCAGTCCATTGAAAGGTCCGCGATGATGTCGGTAATGTAGCCCTCATGTTTCACCGGCTTGCCGTCGCGGATCATCGGCGGGTTGTAGTAAATGCCCTGTCCTTTCAAAATTTCCCAATAGTCAAAACCGGTTGGGTCGCTTTCCAGATGCCATTTGCCGATCAGCGCAGTCTGATAACCGGCCTTTTGCAGCAGCTTGGGAACAGTGATTTGGGAACCATCGAAGCGGCAGTTGGAGTTGTTGTAAAAGCCGTTGATGTGGCTGTAGGTGCCGGTGATGAACGAGGCGCGGCTTGGACCGCACAGCGAATTGTTCACGAGAAAGCGATCAAACCGCATGCCTTCCTGCGCCAGCCGGTCAATGTTTGGAGTCTGGATCAGATGGCGCGATTCGCCGTAGGCACTGACCGCCTGCCAGGCGTGGTCATCCGACAGGATGAATAAAATGTTGGGACGATTGTTGGCGCCCCAAACAGTCGTGGTTGAAGCTAGAAATAATGCAACAGATCCGAGATTAATCAGTTTTTTCACGGTAGTCATTTTTGAATAAGCCATTTGTTTAACAATTGGCTTCACCGACGGTTTATACTGGGATTTCCCATTTGATTGTTTGTCCACGACCGGCGTGGACTCTTTTTTGTAATTTTGGTCATTTGCGGTCTGCTTCATAGTTTTTACCCGCAATCCACCACGACCGGCTGCGCGGAAAGATCTTGGGCGAAGCGAAGCAGCGCGAGGCCGAGGCCGGTGGCGCGCAAAAACCTTAAGGCGGATGGTGGCATGGCGGCTACTTCAGCGCCGGAACGGAATGCTCCTTGCGAACCTGCGCGACCGAAGCGTCGAGGCCCGGCGCGGCCGGCTGGCCCGGCAAGCCGAAATAGCGACCCTCGTAAAGCGACGGACACAGCGGCGAACTGGCCAGCGCGCGATAATCCGCCCACGCCGCATCGTAGTCGGCCAAATCTTTTTCCAGTGCCGGGGCGTCCGCCGGCTTGGCCGTCAAAATCCGCCAGCCGCAGTCCACGATGCGGAACAGTCGCAGCCCGTATTCGGCGGAAATTTTCGCGAACTCGCCGGTCGCGCCCGCCGGCCAGCGGATGTCCCGCGCCAGCGCGCCGATTTTTTCCCACAGTCGGACGGCCTCGGCCTTTTCTGCGAACGCTTCGGCGACGAGGTTTTTTTGGTGGAGAAAATCCAGCACCTCCGCAAGCTGCTGGCGCCCGCCAAGCCGGTCATCGCGCATCCACAGCGCGGTGGGCAAGACCGACTCCTTCAGCGCACGGTCGAACGCCGCGCAGTGGCGCCCGTGCAAAATCGCCTTGGCGGAGAGCAGGCACAGTTCGCGGAACCGGTTCACGTCGCCGTTGTCCAAACCAAGCCAGCCGGTGGCGTATTCCAGAAAAATCTCCTCCTCGCTTCGCGCGGGATTCTGTGCGAACCGCGCCAGCACGAAGGCGTTCAAGTCCGGCCACAGTTCGTTTTCGATGTAAGGCCCATACCAGCCGCCGCCGCGCGACCACGAATACACGCCGAGAATTTTCGGATGGCCGAGCAGGTCTTTCAGCCCGATTTTCCTGGCGTTTTCCTCGAAGCCGTTGATGACGCCGTCCATGACGTAGTTCGGATACGCGCCTTTGCCCTCGTATTCGCGCTGGCATTGCACCTCGATGATTTGCGGATGCCGGCCGTGCGTGAGACATTCGTTGACCTTGACGTGCCGCCAGAAATCCAGCGCGGTGTGCTTGATGGAAAACGCCAGCTTCGGATGCGGTTCAACCTGATTGGTGACTTCGAGGTAATGCGGCAGTGATGCGTGCAGCTTGTCCGGAAAAATGTCCCAGGTGCGGAAAAAAAGCTGCCGGTCGTGCTTCACGCAAATTTCTTCGCGCAGAAAACGGATGAGCTGCACATAGGCATCGGCTTGGGCTTTCGTCCAGCGCGGCTCGGTGGGGGATTTGCCTGCCAGCGTTTCCACGTAAAGATAGTCCGGCGTCCAGGCTGGACCGATGCGTGGAATCGGGCCGTTGCCGACGTGATGCGGCGTGTCGTAAAGATAGGTTTCGCCAGTGCGGATGACGAAGCCGTCCACCAGCGGAAAACGCGCGGCCAGCTCGTCGAACAAAATTTTGTGCAGCTCCAGCGTCTTCGGCCGGTCGAGCAGAATGCGGCCGGTTTGCGGGTCGCAAATGTCATTTTTGAAATGCTCGACGAGGCGCTTCGGCAAAACAAGAAGATCAACGTGGTAAAAAACTTTCAGCCCGCATTTTTTGGCGGCGGCAATTTCGCGCTCAATGCCGGGCGTGAATTGCTCCAGCCACGCGCGCGACGGCGAACCGGCGGGGAAACAGTCCACGCCGCTGGCGGCAAACGTCGCGACGCAGTTGATGTGCTTGAAAACCTGGCCGTTGAAGCCGTAGTCCGCGAGGTGCGCCGGATCGAGAAACTGCGTCGAGAATGGCGGTTCACCCGGATTGTGGTGAACCATGTCCAAAATATATTTCATGCCTTGCGCGGATAAAGTTTTTCCCGCCACAACGCACGCGGAGTTTTTCTGGGATTTCCCATTTGATTGTTTGTCCACGACCGGCGTGGACTCTTTTTTGTAATTTTGGTCGTTTTCGGTCTGCTTCATAGTTTTTACAACCCCCACAGAAAACGCATAAAAACCAGCGAAAATCAGGGCTTTTTGGCAACTCTGGATGCTATATGGGAAGAAGTGTGGCGGTTAAAACGCCAGCCGCTTTTCAAAATGCTAATAAAATCAATGGTTTTGTGCATATTTCCTATCGGACGGAACTGATCAGAGGTCTCGCTTTTATCTTAACCTCGCAGCCTGTCATTCGCATCAGGGGTATATTGGGGGCGACCACGATCCGCTAATCGGATCCGCCGCATGTTGCATGACCCAAATCAAATCCGGATCGTTGGGTGCAGTTCCTGAGACATTTCGAAGGTTTTTGGTAAAGTGATGCAACCCCGCGTGGCCATCGACATAAGACATGCCGCCGGAACCAGAATGATAAGATGCCGGGACATTACCCCAATAAGCACCCGCATAGTTGTTAACGGTTATCAGGTCAATCCAAGCATCGTCGATGCTGAGGTCGTTTTCATCCAGAATCACCATCAAATCCGAAGGCCGGGCAATCATGGATTCTTTCTGGTAAGCTAAACCGCCGCTTTGGGTGGTATTGGTGTAACCCATATGACTGTTCATGCTGACCCCGCGCACGTAGGTAGGCTGATACTGGTTAACCCCGGGGCATTTATAGGCTCCCACATTGTTGACATAGGGATAAAGTAAACTAGTAGTAATCAGCGCGATGTTGGTGCATTGGGTGCTCTTCATATCGCCGACACACCAATCGTTGGCAGCGGTTGCACCGTAAGTAAAGTTTGGAACCAACCTCCCCTGATTATCATCTGCATACATCTTCCAAGCTAGGGCCAACTGCTTCTCATTGTTCATGCAATAAACACCCTGCGCCTTCTGTTTGGCCTGGGTCAACGCCGGCAGCAACAGGGCCGCGAGGATGGCGATGATGGCGATCACCACCAAAAGCTCGATCAACGTAAACGCCAACGCCGCCGGTGTCCGGCCACTTTGAAACATCTGGTTTTTCATCACGGTTTTATTTTGGCCACAACCAAAGCATATATTCTATCCCGTAATATCATGGGGGACTTTTTGCGACACACGGGGGATATTTTACGACAGCTTGTCGGACAAAAACAACTGCGGGAGTATCAGCGGCGTGCAGCAGGACGGTCAGAGGTGCGGTGTTGGTTTTCATCTCTTTTCGATAGGAGCTCCCATGATAATCGGAACGGCTGTTTTCCCTGCGGGATCGGCGATACCTGCCTGCTCCACCAAGAAGCGGTTTCGCAGCTCGGTGAAGCGCGGGCCATGGTTGTGTCCAACGAGTGGGACGAGATCAATCTGCTTCGGACCAGCGAGCACGTTGTAGATGGAAAGGGCAGTCATCGGCGAAACAGCCGTGTCGATCAGGCCGCTGCTCATGAGGACCGGCACCTTGACAAAGCGCGCGAAGTTCACGGTGTCGTAGTAAGCGGTGGCGGCGATGATTTTTGGGTCCGGAGTTTTTTTGTCGCGGCCCATGATGAGGTTGTGCGGGGCTGCATCGGGACGACCGTAGAGCGGCCCGGTGTGTTCGCCGAGTGCCGGAGCCACGGTCACCACCGCAGTAATTCGCGAGTCAAGAGCGGCAAGGATAATGGCAAGCCCTCCACCCTGACTTGCACCGGAGCTGATGATCGCTTTGTGATTCCAGTCGGGACGCGAGGTCATGTAATCAACCGCGCGAATCATGCCGAGAAACACCTGCCGGTAGTAATAAGTCATTCGGTCGTCGCTGCCGATGTAGGGATAGCCCATAAACTTCTTCCAGCGGGCTTCGTCCTCGGGCGTGCGTTCGAGCGGCATGTCGTGCGCGCTCATGTCGAGCGCGAGGAAACCGAGCTTCGCGTTGCCAAGAACCCAGCGGGATTCCTTCAACCCGTTCGGATGAACGCCCATGCCGGGTTGGGAAATCATGATCGGCAGCGCCGTCGCGCCCTTCGGTTTGGCGAGGTAGCCGTGCGACCGCCGGCCATTGATGTTGGCAAAACTGACCTCGTAGAGCTCAAGCGTGGGATCGTCCTGAGGAACTGGCGTGATCTTGGAATCCAAGGGGATCTTGGATAGAGAGGCCTTCTGGGCGTTCCAAAACTCCTGGAAATCCGCCGGGAGCTTCGCGGTCGGCTCGATTTTGAAAGGATCGTAGGCGGCCCCGGCCAAGCCGAAGCTGAGTTGCTCAATCCCGTTGGTCGGGGTCGCCTTGAACTGCAGGACTCCTGGCTCGTCGAGCTTCCCCTCCACGGTAACCGGTCCAGATCCAAAGGTCAGTGTCCCCTCGCCCAGCACCTTCGCCCCGTCGAGCGTGAGCTTCCACGGCAGGGTGGTAACCGGGAGCGGGGAGTTGGGGGCAATCGTCACCGTAAAGACCGCTTTTTCCCCAACCTTGTAGATGGCATTAGGCCGGTCCGTCGCGACTTTGATGAAGGTGTTGGGCAGCACTTGGGTGACTGCGGCGTGGGCTGTCGCGATCACCAGCGTTCCCAGCATCAGGGCGGTGAGGAGTGTGTATTTCATAATATTTATTTTCCAAGAGTGATGGTTTGGGCTGGGATGACCTTCACCGGGCCAAGCAGACCCGAAGGCAACAGCGGCGAATCCGCCTTGTAGAGGGAAACCGAGGCCCATGTGATTCGCTCCGCCTCGGAAAGTTTCTGGTCGCCGATGAGCCGGTTGGGCCAGAGGTTGGTCACCTTGACCGTTAACTGATTCTTGTCCGGTTTGGCCGCGCCAGTGATTTCTACGCGGAACGGCTCCTTCCACAAAATCCCAAGCGGCTGTCCGTTAAGAGACACTTCGGCGAGATTCTTAACGCTGCCCAGATCCAGAAAGACGCGCCGGCCTTTTTTCAGGAACTCTTCAGGGAGCGAAAAACTCTTTTCATAAGTGGCCGTTCCGGAGAAATATTTGATGCCATCATTCGTGGAGTCGCTCCACGAGATGAGCTGGTCAAAGGTAGCCGCCGCTGGCGCTCCGAGTTTGGGTGGGAAGGCAAGCTGCCAGGAACCGGTCAGCTCCAGCAGAGCCGGAAGCTCGGGAACCGTGCCTTTGACGGTTGCTCCACTCGCCGTGGTGCATTCGTAAGTGCCACTCTTCCACGCGGTGAAGCTGACCTTGCCATCCGCGACTTCAGGAATGCCAACGACTTCCCCCGCGATATCCGCTAGCGGATTCTTCCCGTTGAGTTGGAGGGAGGCAATTGGTGGCACGGATGGTGCCTTTGTTCTGAAGACGACAAAGACCGAACCAACGGGATCGAAGGGAATTGGCAGGACAGTCCGGCCATTTTCTGTTCGGTAGAGGGCGACGGTTTCACGCTTGCCGGTGTCGGGATGCCAGAGTTCGGGAATTTTCCCGGTCACCCGGAAGGAGCATTCGGTCGTAACCGGTTGCTTCTCCTGATTGGAGATGAAATAGATGTCCGCATACGCATCCTGACGGTGAATGAAAAGCAAATCGCCCTTCGTGGCAGTGAAATCGGGAGGCACTCCGAGCACCTTCTCCAGCTTTTCGCCCCAGACAATCTTTCCCTTGCCGTAGGCATGTTCGGTGACCGTCTTCGCGTCACAGGAACCCCATACCTCGTTGGCGAGTTTCGTCAGTTCCGAGTCCGACCCGGGATAGCCGGTGAGGCTGGGTGAGTGGAGCGGCTTGGGCCCATAGACCACGGCCCCGTCGTGAACGAGCATGGCGATTTTTTGAAGAACCGGCAGGGTCATCCGGTCGATTGAAGGCAACACCAGCACCCGGTAGCTCATCCCGCTGGGCGTGGTAAGGCGGCCATCCTTCACTGTCATAAGGTTGAGAATCGCATCGGCGTTTAGGACATCGTAGTCATAACCCTTCGGCACGGCCGGCGTGAGGGAATTATGGTTCACACAGGTCGGAGCCCCCTCGCCGTAGAAGTAGCAAAGATCCCCTCGGAAAACCCCCTGCTGGAGTAGATACTCACAGCGGGTGAGATATTTGATCCAAGCCGAGCCTTGTTCCCACCAAGTATTGCTCCGCTCAAAATTAATTCCCCAAGGTCCCATGCTCATACCTGGCTTGCGATCGAGCCAAGGCTGATGGGCATAACGATGGAAGCAGAAGCGATTCACGCCCAGGCAAAACATTTGATCCCCCATTGCCTTCAGGGAATAGGGATCGTTCCTCCAAGCGGCCGTATCGGGAGTGGAGGTGAAGGACTCCGTTGCGGCGATTTTCTGCCCGTAGAGGTGGGCGGCGCAGGCCGCCTCCTTTGCGTCGTCGATGTTGCTGTCGCGACTGTGGTTCACCCAGAATTCGCCCATCGGGATGTCGCAATATTTTTTGCAGAGGAGTTGGTCGGCGACCGTCGGCATGTAGATCCCGGTCGCCTCCGAACAAAGACCCATCCCGTGCTCCCGGGCATACTTCTGAATCTCCCCGTAGTGGTTCTCCGCCAGCAGATCGGCCAGCGTGCGGCGGTAGTCCCAAAGGAAACGCTGCGTCTGGTCCGCCGAACCGATGATGGCACCGGTCAAAACCAGAAGCCATGGGGTCAGGTCGTAGCCCCGGCGTTTTTTGAACTCTTCGGGAAGTTCGGCCGTCCAGTTCTCACAATCGCATTCCCAACTATCGAGCAGGACATACTTGAGAGTCTTGCCGACGCTCTCTGGCGAATCCGCCATCACCGGTCCGAACATGTTTTCGATGTGATGCCGCACCGCCACGGCACTGAGTTTGTTGCATTCCAAGCCGGGAGTCGTGGCAGGATGGGTGGTTGCACCGGTGCTGGTATGACCGATGCGCACGAGAATCCAGTTGCCGGGCGGTGCCTGCCATTCCTTCTTCCCGGTGAGGTCAATGACTGACTTGGGGTCAACGATCTCCTCTGCGGCCAGCGGCAGTTCCTGGAATGCATTGGCAGCCAGACTATGATCCATTCCGATTTTAGCTTCGAGCCGCTCCAACCGGATTCCGCCCAGACTCAGTTCCACAAAGGGAATTTCTTTATACTTGTCGAGGTATTTCTTTTCCACGGCTCCACGCGAAAAACGGAATTTCTTCGAAGTGACGGGGGCAAAGGTTGAATACGAATGGTTGCCTAACGAACAAACTTTGCGGAAAACTCCATTTTCGTCCCTCGCCTGTAGTTCCTGAAACAAAATCGGATTGAAGAACGGGGTGACATTGGCCGCTTGATATGCGGATCGGATTGTCACCGAAACTGCATACTCGAATTCGATCCACTGCGGTTCCTCATGCAGCGGCATGAAAACCGATTTCCCGTCTGTATGAATCAGTTGGCAGGCATCGAAGAGAGGGTCGCTCGATATGATCTTCACCGGGACGGGAATGAGGTTGTTCGAAGGCGTGGGGAAAGCAAAACAGCCAATGTCTTCGTAAAAATCCCGGAATTTTTCGGGCTGTGGGAGATTGAGGGAAACCGTTTGGCCACCTGTGACTTGATGTTGGGTCCAGACGACCTTTTGCATGGATTCTGCCGGCGTCACCCAAGAACCGCCCGATTCGCTCCAACCTTCGCACCCCTCGATTGAGAATTCGAGATTCAAACGTCCGGCCTCTGCCAACGCATGGTGCATGAGCTCCCGCCATTCAGGACTCATGAACTTGACAGGACCTTTCACCTGACTCTGGTCGACTGTGAAGTTCTGGGCTCCCCCGAGGCCGATTTTTTCCATCGCCTCCAGATCCGCCGTGATACCCTCCCTGGAAACATTGCCGCTGATCCAATGCCACCAAGTTCGCGGCTTTGCCGAGGCGGGCGGCTTGGCAAAGCCCATCGCCAAATCTTCGGCTGTCGGCGTCTCGTTTGTTTCGTTGGCCTGTGCCGGTAGGGCGAACCATGCTATCAGTAGGATGGTGAGAAGAGTGAGGGTGCCTTTCATGTCTTAATTCATGGGTTGAGATGCTCCAGGGCTTTGGCCCGTTGCATTTTCTCAAATGGAATCGGTTCAAAGCCGGGGATTTGTTTAAAGACGACGGAGTCGGGCCGCAGCGCGAAGTTGCCGGCGGCCTCATTCACAAAGCCGGGGTCAGTGTTGATCTCAACGTTGTGATGACGGTAATCCTGGTCGGGATAACGGCTGGGGGTTACCCCCTTGTTATCGCCGATCAAGGCGTTATTGTAAACGCGGTTATAGAGCGGGGTATTGGGGTCCTTCTTCACGACGACTCCCTCATAGGTGGCGTAGAACTCCGGATACTTCGTGGAATAAGGCGGCGTCGTCACATCCACATCCTTCCGGAGCATGGCGTCGTTGCGGCTCAATTCCGCGAAGGTCTTGGTGAAGGTATTGCCATCCCCGATTTTCACTCCGGGATTGTCGATAAAAAGGTTATTGGCGACCACATGGTCGTGCCCGCCCGTGATGCCAATCTGCCCCGTGCCCCAAGGCTCCACGGTGCGACCGAAATTGCGGAGGAGAACATTCCCGAAGACCTCCACCCCATGGGTGCCGTTGTCGAGGTAGATGACGCAGTTCTGCGCGTTGAAATCAGGGCTCCCCCGGAGGTTGTCATGGATGAAATTATAGCGGAGTTTGTTGCCGAGCATGCTCATGTTCTGCCGGGTCTCAATCACCCCGCCGTCCTTGGAAGCCGTGAGGCCGTGCGCTATCTCGTTGTATTGCATCAGGTGGTCGTTCCCGAGGAAGTAGAGCAGCCCGCCAAAATTATCATGCAGATAGCTTCCCTCAACCAGATTGCCGCAGCCGTCCACCACCACCGATTCCGCATACATGTGAATGCGCCGGTCGGTGCGGTAGATATCACTGTTTTTGACGAAGTTCCCCGCCGGCGTCAGGGTCTTGCGATCCCCGCCGCCGAGCAGCACGCCTCCGCAGCCGGTGGCGTAAATTGTGCAACCCTCCACGCCGTTGTTGCGGCCACCCTGACGATCCCAAGCGGTCGCGCCGGGGAGGTGGTTCGGGAGATTTTCCATGCCTGTGCAGAGGACATGGCGATAGGAACCGGGCAGGCGCGGAAGCGGTTTGCCGGGACCGGTGATCTTGATCTCAGGCGGAGGAGTTGCCCCCCGCGGACTCTGCGCCGACCATTGGCCCTGAAGTCCGGTGTCCCAGCCCTGGCCGATCTGGACGCCGACGATGCCGGCGTTGCGAATGGTGCAATGCTCCAGCACGTTGTCCTCCCCTTTCTCAATATAGACACCGCTGGTGCGGGTGACCTCCAACGTTAGTCCGCGCAGACGGATATGCGAGCTGTTCTCCATGGCGACGAGCACATCGTTGAGCGTCGAGACGATCGCCTCGGACTTTTCATTCCACCCCTCGGGTGGATAAATCGTCAAAATCCCAGTCTTGCGGTCGAGATAATATTCTCCGGGAGCGTCAAGCTCGTCCGGAATGTTCGAAAAATAGAACCATTTCGCCATGTCTTTATAACCGGGCCAAACCCTGACGGGCGCGGCGAAGGTGATCATCCCCTTCTTTGGATCGACGGAGGCAATCTTCTGGGAGGTGCAGGCATAGGCCCGAATCAGCCCTCCGACGATGTAGGCATCATCCAAAGGTCCCCATTGGATGGCATGGTAGAGCGCCTGCTGAGGAAATAGGGCGAGTCGGTCGCCATCCCCGGTGCTTCCCCACGGCTTGAGCGGCACCTCCTTCAGCGTGATGGAGGTGTATTGGTTGGTGACGCCGTCCTCACCTTTTTCCATGTTCTGGATGGCATCCTCCACGAGTCCCATCAGCGGATCCTTATCGTTGCGGTTGGGCCAGCGGGCAAGCGTCATCGCCTGCCCGTCGATGAACAGCTCCATCGGCGCGGGCAGATAATGCGTGCTCGAACCGAAATCCACCGCGTGCATCGGATGCAGCTCGCCGTAATCAGTGATTCCCAACGCCTTCAAGTTCGCCTGCAACAGATGCCGCCGCGCCGCGTGTGAAATGATCCGATCCAGAAACGCCCGATCCGTCACGGGATGAAACGCCGTCGCCGGAATAACTCTGCCCCCAACCAGCCGTGCCGTTTCCCCCGACATCGTTGAATAAATCACCGGCGCACCAGCCCGTCCCGAATCGCGCTCATCCAAATCAAACGAGCGATCCCGCAAATACACCCCGCCGCGCAACCACACCGTCACCCCGGCGGTCGGAAACTGCCCTGCCGCCTTGAGCTGCCGCACCGCATCCCGCGCCCGCTCCAGCGTGGCAAACGGTTCTTCCTTGGTGCCGAGGGCAGTGTCGCTCCCGTTCGACGATACATAGAATTCTGCCGCAGTGAGTCCCGCCAGAGGCTCCAGCAACAAAATGGTGAGATAGGTGAGGAGGTGTTTTTTCATAGGATTAAATTTAGGTTTTGAAAGTGCGCAGAGATGTTTTCCAATTTGAAGTTCAGGGGCTTACCAATGCCTCGCTCAAGGAGTCGCGGCACAGATACTGACAGTTTCTTGTATTAAAATTAGGCGGCCTGAGGAGGGTTTGTTCATTTGTCCAGAAGCGAAAGGATAGTTTGAAGGTGTAGACATTCGGTGGTGGTCGGAAACTGGCTCTCCAGACTCGGCGTCCAGAGATTCGCGGCAAACGCCGCCGGGGTGGACGAAATCGTGGCATGCATGTCTCCCCACAGCACAATCAGCGCCGGCTTGCCAAAATAATGCGGAAGATTTTGCGGGCCATTTTCAAATAAATCATCAACCATGGCGGGCAGAATCGGACTCAAATCGGTAGTCTTGACCGCAAACTGGTAGATCCCGTTCGCATCGGTCTGCGGCGATGGCGCATAGAAATAATATGAAGAACGCAGAGAGGCATTATGCGTGGGGTTATTGTCAAAGGCTGGCCATTGGCCGGCGGCAGTCAGGTAAGATTCATAGGCAATCCATGAAACATTGGCCATCGTCACATTGTAGCTGGCACTGGGACAATAAAAAGTTTTGCCGCTAGTGATGATTTTGGTGGTGTAAAGCAGGCCGTGATTGATACCGGGTGCCGTGGCGGGAACCGGTTGTCCGGTCCATGGAGTCGGAGAACCATAGCCGAGGCTAGACAGATACAAACCCGAATTGGGATAAATGTTCGTGGCACCGCTCGTCCGCGTTGGCAACTTGTCATTGTTGTCCCCCGCGTAGATGTTCAGGCCCAGTCCCATCTGCCGCAAGTTATTGACGCAGGCAATACGCCGCGCCCGCTCCTTGGACTGGGTCAACGCCGGCAGCAACAGGGCCGCGAGGATGGCGATGATGGCGATCACCACCAAAAGCTCGATCAACGTAAACGCCAACGCCGCCGGTGTCCGGCCACCTTGAAACATCTGGTTTTTCATCACGGTTTTATTTTGGCCACAACCAAAGCATATATTCTATCCCGCAATATCACAGGGGATTTTTTGCGACACACGGGGGACATTTTACGACAGAGCAAAGCGGTATTGAAAAAACTAAACAACGGACTCGTATTTTTTCCCCTAGCCTGAGACCGTGAGCTTTGATAATTTTCAACCAATGCTGGCTCGAAAACTTTCAACCCACCAACCAAAAAAAAAGATTGCCCTGCTTGGCTCGCCGATATTACCACCCGTCAACAACCTGATGAACGCGGCACTGGCACGGCACGCGGCTGAGGTGGGCAACTGGGAATTCATCTATAGCGCAAAAAGCACCGTCAAAACATTTCGGTTTTTACGGAACCTCGACTGTGACGGCGCGATTGTCCGCATCACCTCCCCGGCAATACGGCGCGAGGCCATGAAAATCCGGTTCCCCATCGTTAATATATCCTCGTGGCTGGAGCATCCGGGAGTTCCGACGGTGTGCATTGACTGGCGGAAGCTGGGCCAGTTGGCCGCCGAACACTTGCTGGAGAAAGGTTACCGCCGATTCGGCTGCGTCATTACTCCCGGTGGCTGGTTTGTTCGGGAACGCTTCGCGGCCGTGATGGAAACATTGGCATCACGGGGCTTGAACGCTTCCCTGTTCCATTTGAACGTGCCCCATGCAAGTTCATCGGATTACCCCAATTTCATTTCCAAGGCAGAACAGAACCGTTTCAAAGACTGGGTTCGCACCTTGCGCCCTCCGGCAGCGCTGGTGCTTACCGATGATTGGGACGCGCCGCAACTGTTGCGTATTTGCCGGGTCGCCGGTCATAAAATCCCGCAGGATCTGGCGGTGATATCCACCGGTATCCACAGTGAAATGATACCGCTCTGCCAGCCACCGTTGACGGGGGCGCAGGAAGACTTTGAACAACAGGCGGATTTGGCCATCCATTGCCTGGAAAACCAGATGGCTGGGAAAAAAGTGAGTCTTAAACCAGTGAGTGTGCCGCCGCTGGGAGTCATCGAACGCACTTCAACAGCGACGATAGCGGTTGGGGATCGCACGGTGGCACACGCCATCGAACTCATTCGCGTGCATGGCTGTGACCAGTCGGTCAATGTCGCGCATTTAGCCCGAAACTTTCTTGTCTGCCGCGCGACTCTGGAGCGTCGTTTCCTGAAAACAATGGGGCAAACGCTCTATCATTATATCATTGCCCACCGCATCGAGCGAGCCAAGGAATTGCTCGCGGCGAATCCGCCACGGAGCCTGCGGGTTATCGCGCGGGAATGCGGCATTCCTGACCGGCGGCGGTTGAACCGCATTTTCCGGCGCGTCACGGGCAAATCGCCGATTTCATTTCGCCGTGCCGCCCTGAAATCAACTAGGCCAGAGGTTAAAAAACGCAACAAAAGAAATAATGGATGTGACGTGACTTCGCTTTTTCAGGCCAGTTGATGTGTTAGTCTGGGACGCAAGAAAGGACCAGACGATGAAAGGCAAACGGTATACGACGGAAGACAAGATTCGCCTCCTGCGAGAGGCGGATGGTGGTGATAAAAGCGTGTTGGACATCTGCCGCGAGGCAAACATCTCGGAAGTGAGCTTTCACCGGTGGAAGCGACAGTTTGGGCACATGGAGGTGAACGAAGCCCGCCGGCTCAAGGAGCTGGAACGGGAGAACACCGAGCTCAAGAAGATGCTGGCGGAGGAGATGCTCAAGAACCGGGTCTTGTCATACGTATGCGAAAAAAAGCTGTGAGCCCGGCCCAGCGCCGGGCGTTTGCACACGAAGTGGTGAGCCAGGAACTGTGCTCGCGCCGCAAGGCTTGCAAGTTCTTGAAGTTGGCCCGTTCGACCTTCAACTACCACGGACGACCCGCGACCCCAGCTGAAGAGCAGCTAAGGAAGCGGCTGTTAGCGTTGTCGGCGGAGCAGCCGCGTTATGGCTACCGCCGCATCGCGGCCTTGCTGCGCCGGGAAGGCTGGCGAGTGGGCAAGCGCCACATTCAACGACTCCGTCGTAATGAAGGACTACGGGTGCCGCCGACCAAGCGCAAAATCGTTCGGCGCGGGGTTTCCACTGGGTTGCCCACGACGGCGACGCATCGAAACCACGTTTGGACGTGGGACTTCATTGCGGATGCGACGGTGCGGGGCGGGACGTTGAAGCTGCTGACCATCTTGGATGAATACACGCGGGAGTGTCATGTGCTGTGGGCCGAGCGGGCCTTGAAGGCCAAGGACGTGTTACGCTGGCTGCAAAAAGCCGTGGAACAACATGGCGCCCCGGAGTATCTGCGCAGTGACAACGGCTCGGAGTTCATTGCGAAGATCGTGCAGCGGTGGCTGAAGGAGAACCGGATCAAAACGATTTACATTGAACCGGGCAGCCCGTGGCAGAACGGGTTTGTGG
>Ga0208507_1000355_pt1 | contig 30641 bp, 21 predicted proteins | sample CryBogCBH12Aug01_FD_184626 | JGI IMG/M metagenome (GOLD analysis project Ga0208507, IMG submission 184626) | Freshwater microbial communities from Crystal Bog, Wisconsin, USA - CBH12Aug09.1 (SPAdes) (version 2) | ecosystem: Environmental > Aquatic > Freshwater > Lake | place: Crystal Bog... | reverse complement strand
AACCTTCGCGGTCTCCTGCAACGGCTACGCCTGGTATAAGAACGGAGTCGTCCCCGAACAGCCGGGCTTGAAGCATGATTTTCTGACCGAGATGGTCAAGCTGGCTCACCGCAAACACATGCTGGTCATGGGCTACTTTTGCGCCGGGTCCAACACCAAATGGGGACAGGATCATCCTGACCTGAGCTATGGGATTCCTTCCAAGCCGCACATCCCCTACACGAAGGTCTATCTGGATTACCTCTGCGCCGCCATTGCCGATGCCATCAAAAAGACCGACATGGATGGCGTCATGATTGACTGGCTTTGGAATCCGGGCACGGCTATGGAACCCTATCCGCCCCTGCGGTGGATGCCTTGCGAACAGACCATGTATCGCGAACTGATGTCGCAGCCCTTCCCCGGCAAGGACAAGATCACGCCCGAGCTTGAACAACAATTCCGCCGCGCGGCGATTGCCCGCTGCTGGCAGCGCATCAAGACCACGGTGAAACAGACCAAGCCCGACTGCATCATCTGGCTGACTTCCTGCCAGCTGACGAGCCATGACATCGCGGGTTCGGCCATGTTGCAGGAAGTGGACTGGGTGCTCAACGAAGCCGGCGACATCGCCACCACCGACTCCGTCCGCAGTATGTTGGGCAAACAGACCCGGCTTATCACCTGCCTGGCCAAATGGAACAAGCAGGATCCGACAAAAGTGGTTCCCGCCGCATTGAACGCGCACGTGGGCCTCTTTGGCTTCACCCGACCCGTTTGCGGCTCGTTGCTGCCACCGGTGGATTATTATCTCACGCATCCGGTGGCAAGCTTGCAGGGAGATGAAAAAAACATCGCCGTTCTGGCGCGCGCCTATCTGGGAATGGATCAAGCTGCCGTCAAAGCCACGGGCACAACCTCAGCTAAATAATCCCGCATTCTCTGAACACTTTTCCCCGGCTACGGTTGACGCCCGCTTGAGCGCGTGAAGCAGCTCATCAATGTTGTGATGAGTGCTGCAGGGATTGCGCGGATTAAGGCCGAGAAGAAGTGAGGTTGAAAAACGAAAAAAGCCACTCCTTATTGGGGTGGCCTGCTTTTATCATTGAGGTGCGGGTTTATTGCAAGTAAGCCCGATAATAGCTTTGCTTGGAGTTGCTGATGAGGTTGGTTGCGTTGATGGAACCGCTGAGCGGAATGGCGGAGGTGCTGGCCGGAATCCAGTTCACCAGGTTTGTGGAAACCTGCATCACACAGTTGCTGCCGGCCGGACCGGAAAGCACAAAGACAAAATTGGTTTTGGCAGCGGTCATTTTTGGCGCTGACAGAAGGAGCGGAGGCAGCGTCAAGGCAAAACGGAATTTGTTCAGCGTAAAGCTAAAGTTCGCGGAACCGCCCAGACCGAATTCAGTTCCGATGTTATAACCGGGCAGATACCAGCTGCCGACCGCAGCCGTCGCGGCCGCCTCTTTTATCAACACGGCCGCGTCGAACTGCAAATCTCCTGACGTCAGTCCAAAGCCTTTCGGATAAAACAAAATAGTGGTTCCCGCACCTTTCCCTCCGCCTGAGCCTGACCGCACGGCGTCGTATTCGTAAAAGGTAAGATTCGTCGCTAGACCATTCAAAAGGCAGGACAGCGAAATGGTTTTGACATACGCACCCCAATACCCGCCATAGTTGCAATAAGGAAATATTTCGATTTCCACGGCGCCGGCGTTGCCCGCACTGTAATTCGTGGTCGGTGCCAGCCATAAATCAAACAACACATCCATGTTGGTGTTGATTTGACCGGCAAGATTGTATTGCACTTCCGTCGTCAAAGAATAGAGGTTGCTCACCGGTAACGGGAAAGGCAGGCCCTGTTTGCCATTCTGGTATCCCCAGACATCATTGCCCACGCCCATAAAGGGAAAGCCAACGACTTGGGTCGGGTTGAGATTGGTCAGATTAACGGACCATTGCACCGTGCCATTGCCGTTATAGCCCAGACCGATTTGACCTGATCCTTGAGTCAGCCCCCATGGATTAGGTCCCAAATACCACAAGACCTCATAAGGAGATTTTTTTGCCGTAACCACAACCCCACTGGAGCTGCCTCCCACCGTGTAGGTAAATGACGCATTTGACCCGTTGGTCAGAAAAGCGTCGGTGTTTTGAAAGGTCTGCGCCGGCAGCTTCAGGCCACAGCAGGCAAAACCCAAAGCGAAAAAAAATATGACCTGATAAATCAAGTGTTTCGTAACGAGCCGCATAACATCGAGCCGCCCAGAAAATATCTCTGAGGTCATTGTTGATGTTATTATTTGACTCCGGGTTTGTCGATTCTCTTCGGAGTGATGGCATAGCCCTGCAAAGGCTGTCTACGCAATACCTGCGAAGAAGTTTAGCTGGTTTGATCGCCGCCAGATTCAGTTCCGACACGACGAAACACGCGCCCGTCGGATTGACCACAAGCAGCCTTACCCAACCCCGTGGTCTCGGCCGATTACCATTATGGGCGCGATTTAAATGGACGGGAAATGCCTTAAAACCCGTGGGCAACGGCCCAAACCCCAAGGGAAATGACTCAACTCCCGAGGGAACTAAAACAAACCCCAAGGGAAATGCTCCAACTCCCGAGGGAACTGAAGCAAACCCCAAGGGAAATACTTCAACTCCCGAGGGAACTGAAGCAAACCCCGAGGGAAATGCTTCAACTCCCGAGGGATCTGAAGCAAACCCCGAGGGAAATGCTTCAACTCCCAAGGGATCTGAAGCAAACCCCGAGGGAAATGCTTTGGATCTGCCAATTCCAGAGCAAATCCCTTGGGGTTTATCCCAACTCCCAAGGGAAACGGTTCAACTCCCAAGGGGTTTGGCTTAACTCCCAAGGGAACTGAGGCAAACCCCGAGGGGTTTGGGTCAACTCCCAAGGGAACTGGAGTAAACCCCGAGGGAAACGCTTCAACTCCCGAGGGAGTTGGCTTGGAACTGGCAGATTTATCTCAACTCCCAAGGGTTTTGTTTCAGTTCCCATAGGAAAACAAGGCTTGGCCCGAAGAAAAACAGCGAATTTGTCCAGAAAATTGACAAAACAATCTACCGCTCCTGACGGAGCGGTACCTTTTACCGGCTTTAATCGTGATTCATTTTCCTCGGCAAGGCAGGTTTGTCCAAACTGTCCCGGATGATTTGAGCGAGCTCGGCCATCTGAAATGGTTTGGCGAGAAAGTTAACGCCGATTTGCACGGGAAAATCTTTGCCTAATATGTCAGCGCTGTAACCGCTCATGTAGATCACTTTCAATTTCGAGGTTTTCATGACCAGCCTTTGCGCCAGGTCTTTGCCGTTCATGCCATCCGGCATCATCAGGTCGGTCAGCAGCAGGTGAATTTCGTCACCGTGTTCCTGCCAGAGTTCCAGGGCTTTCACGCCGGTGGGGGCTTCCAGCACGCGGTAGCCGAGGCGGGCGAGCGTAATCCGCACCGTGGCGCGCAACGCCGGATCGTCTTCCACCAGGAGGATGGTTTCCTTGCCGGTGGGAATGGGGGCCGGCATTTTTTGACCGATGATTTGTTCGTTCCTGCCGACGAGCCGGGGCAGATAAACCTTGAACGTCGTCCCCTGGCCGGGTTCGCTGTAAACGTTGATCCAGCCGTGATGTTGCTGGACGATGCCGAAGACGGTGGCCAGACCCAGACCGCTGCCTTTGCCGATGTCCTTGGTGGTGAAGAATGGTTCGAAAATCTTCGGCAACACCTGCGGCGAAATCCCGCAGCCGTTGTCGGCCACGCTCAGGCAGACGAATGAACCGGGGCGGGCCTGGGCGGATTGCGCGGCGGCGAATGCATCAAATTCCACGGCGGCGGTCGCGATGACCATCCGGCCGCCTTTGGGCATGGCGTCGCGGGCGTTGACCGCGAGATTCATCAGCACCTGTTCCATCATGCCGGCATCGGCATGGATGAACATCGGCTCCACCGCCAGATTGAGCAGCACCTCGATGTTTTCGCCCAGGATGCGCCGCAGCATTTTGATGGTGTGGGTGACGGCTTCGCTCCAGTCCAGATCGCGGAGCTGAAGCGCTTCGCGGCGGCTGAACAACAGCAGCTGGCGGGTCAGTGCGGCGGCGCGGTCAACCGTGGCGTTGATCTCATCGGCAAATTTCAACTGGTCGGCGGAAAGGCCGCCGCCACTCTTCAGCAAACTCGCCTGCATGGAGATGACGGCCAGGATGTTGTTGAAGTCATGCGCCACGCCGCTGGCCAGCGTGCCGATGGCTTCCAATTTTTGCGTCTGACGGAATTGGGTCTCCAGTTGCATTTCCCGCGTCACATCGCGTTTGACGGCCACATAATTGACGACCTTGCCGGCGGCATCCCGCACCGGCGAGATGGTGACCTCCTCCTCGTACAGTCTGCCGTCTTTGTGTTTGTTGATAAAGTGGCCGTGCCAGACTTCACCGCGGCCAAGCACTTCCCACATCTGGCGGTAAAACCCGGCGTCCTGCTTGCCGCTCTTGAGGAAGCGGGGATTCCGGCCAAACGCCTCCGCGCGGGTGTAGCCGGTGGATTTCTCAAAGGCCGGGTTGGCATAGAGGATGTTGCCTTCGGTATCGGTGATGACGATGGTCTCGGCGGCCTGCTCGACTGCCGTGGCCAGCCGGGCATGAGATTTCTCCACCAGCAGGCGTTCGGTGATGTCGCGCACGTCCGCCACGATGTAATCGTGGTCCAGCTTGACGTATTTCAAGTTCACTTCCACCGGGAAGGTCGAACCATCCTTGCGCCGGTTCACGCCCTGCAAGGTCCAAACATTTTTCGTCCGGAGTTCCTCATTAATCTTTCTGAATTCGTCAGGCCTCAACATAGGATCAATATCAAACACGCGCAGCGCCAGAAATTCCTCCCGGCTGTAGCCCCGCGCCTGGTAGCCCTGTTCATTGACATCCAGCACCCGACCCGTTTCCGGATCAATGACCAGGAACGAGTCATTGGCCTGGTCCACCAGCGTGCGAAATAATTTGAGCTCTGCCTCCGCCCGCTTACGCTCGGTGATGTCCGTGAACACGGTGGCGAAACGTCCCTTCACTGGCGAAAAGACCGAAATAGAGAAAGTCTTCTTCATCGGCTCGTAAGCCTTCTCAAAGTTGATGGGCCGGCCGGTGGTGGCCACCTCGGCGTAGACTTTTAGAAATGGGGCTTCGCCTCTATAAACCTCGCTGCCCCGGCGCCCAATCACCGCCTCCCGGCCCAGCCCCGTCAGCTTCTCGAAGGCCGGATTCACGTCCAGCAGCACATAATCAACAGGTTTGCCGATGGCGTCGTAAACGAGTTCGTGCAACGCCATCCCTTCGGTCATCGAGATGTTCAGGGAGCGGTATTTTTCTTCGCTGGCTTGCACTGCCGCTTCCGCCTCCTTGCGCATGGTGATGTCGCGGGCGATGCCTTGGATGGCAAAGGGCTTTCCCTCGTGGTGGATCAAGGAGGATAGGGTTTCCACATGAACCTGTCGGCCACCCTTGCAACGTACCCGATATTCCGTCAGGCGCTGCTGACGGCCGGTGGTTTTAATTTCTTCAACGGTCTGAAACGCCGCCGGGAGCTGATCTTCCGTGAGCAGGGAAGCGAAGGTGAGGGACAAAATTTCCTCACGTTGATAGCCGAACAAATCCAGCGATGCCTGATTTGCGTCCAGAAAATGTCCGGCGAAATCGGTGAGGAACACGCAGTCGAGCGAGCGGTTGAACAAGGCATTATACCGCTCTTCGCTTTGCCACAACGCCGACTCCACCCGCTTGCGCTCGGTGATGTCCTGGATCGTGCCGACCATTTTCAGCGGGCGGCCTTGGGCGTCAAATTCCATTCTGCCCAAACCATTCACCCAGCGTTCGGCTTGGTCGTTGTGACGGATGATGCGGTATTCTTTGTTGAAAGTCTGGTGCCGGCCAATCACCTCCTGCTCCAGATAATCAACCATCAGGGCGCGGTCAGCCGGATGAATCAAAGCCGCCCAGCCCGCCACCGAACGGTCGTAGGCCGGACCGATTCCTAACACTTGATCCAAAACTTCCGAACTGCTCCATCGCCCGGTGGCAAAGTCCGTCACATAGCTGCCCAGACTGGCAATGCGCTGGGATTCCAAGAGCAGGGCCTCGTTTTCCTCCAATTTCGCCGTGCGTTCCCGCACCCGGACTTCTAGTTCATCGCGGACCTTTTGCAAATCAGCCACGCTCGGCAGGGCGAGCGCGTGCGGCAGCAATATAATGAACAAAATCAGGGTCAGCAGCGACACCAGCGCCGTGAAGGCTTTGCTCAGGCCGGACAGCCAGTAATTCGCGTGCCAGATGTTCCAGATCTCCATCAGGTGCGTGGTGCCGCAGGCCAGGACGAACAACGCGAAGCACCCCAAAACCCACTGAAGCTTCCAATCCACATCCTTCCGCCGCCGCATAAAATAGAGCAGCAGGAACGGAATGGAATAATACGACAGGACGATAAGACCGTCAGAAACGGCGTGCAGGGCAATCAGGCTTTGCGTCCACAGGTAGCAGCCGCCATGGGGCATGAACGGCCCGGGATTAAAAAAATTGCCGGGCATGGCCATATTGGTGTTCATGTCCATAAAATCAAAAAATGTTCCGAAATTATTCCTGACCAAGCCAGCAATAAATCCGCCAACATCTATATGACGGCGACCCTAACCTTCTGGTGACAAGCAAACAACGGTTTTCCCCGCCTATGGCGTTAACCAAGCGACCCGCTGGCAGCCTGATGGGCGGCCTACGCGCAGAATCGCAAGCCCTTGCCACCAAAAAACTGAATCACCAACAACCCGATGTGTTCTTTGCGGTCGAATATGCCTTGCCGGAAGCAATCACCCAAGAGCAAACCCAGATCACCGTAAAGTTTCAGGCCGTGGCCAATCAAATCGCCGGCGGAGTATTCGATTTGCGCCTGCTCAAATCAGACATCAAAGCCGTTCCATAAAACGAAAATATATTCAGGCGTTCTTTACCCATCGCGCACCTCGCCGGCGAACACCGATAAATTCCTCACCACACTGCCGGTTGACTGGTGCAGGTTTCAAGCTGGGAGCAATTTATTAATACAAGCAACGACCGTGGGAATGTCCACAGGCTTGGCTAAAAATGGCAAACCGCCAATCAAGCCATGACCCGAAGTGACTTCTCCTTTGGTGACCGCTGCGGTGAGAAACACAATCGGCACCTCCTTGAATTTTGGACTTTCCTGGAAATCACTGGCCACATGCCCGCCATCTTTGCCGGGCATCAGGACGTCCAGCAGAATCAGGTCAGGGTGAAAAGAAAGTGCCGTCAGATAAGCATGGAACGGTGAATTTTCGACCATAACCTCATACTCGTTGGTCTGTTCCAGATTTAGCTTGAGCATTCGGGTAATGCTTGGCTCGTCATCCACCACAAGAATACGTTTCTTTTGATTATTCATAATTTTCTCCTATCAGGCTTTGATTATGACCACCACGAGCGCGCCACCGCCCGGTGCATTTTTGATTTCAACATTACCACCATGTTCCTCGACAATCTTCTTGGTCACCGAAAGTCCGAGTCCGGTGCCTATGCCGACCGGTTTGGTGGTAAAAAACGGGTCGAACGCCTTTAGCAACTGGGTTTCCGTCAGGCCATGACCGGTGTCTTGAACCTCAATTACCACTAGTTTATCGCCCAGCTTAAACTTTCGGAAGATCGGCTTGCCGGCGGATGATTCATCCAAACAAACCATCCGGGAACGCACGGTGAGCGTGCCGCCTGTCGACATGGCTTGTATGCCGTTGATGATGATATTGATTAAAACCTGTTCCAACTTAGGCGGATCAACCAGCACATTTGGCAAGCCCGATAGCAGGTCGCGCTGCAGCGTGATATGCGAAGAGATGAGCAGGTTTCTGGTCAACACCAAAGCCCGTTCAATCAAATCGTTGGGAGCTGTCGGGACAAGGTGAAAATCCGAATTCGCAGACAGAGTTAACAAATCAAGGATGATGTTGTTGGCACGGTTGACCGCATCGCGCATATCAGTCAATACTTGATCTAGATTTCCATCCGATTGGGTGCGCTGATTGCCGAGATAGTTCAACCCCAGCAAGATGGTTTGGAGCGGGTTCTTGACTTCGTGAGCCACGCCAGCCGCCAAGGTTCCGAGCGATTCCAGTTTTGCCGCCTGGATCAACTGAAGCTGGGTTTCCTTTAGTTCCCTGTGCGAAGTCTGAAGATTGCGCACCAACTGGTTGAGAACCTTACCGCGTTCGACAAGCTTGGCATTCGCCTTTTGGAGTCGCATTTCCGCCTCCTTGCGCTCGGTGATATCAATGTTCATACCCACGACGCGCACCGTCTGGCCATCACTTCCTGACAACGCCATCTCGGCGGTCTGAATAAACCTCGTGGCCTGATCAGAAGCCCGGATGATATGAAACTCGCGCTGGCCGTGGCCACCAGTCGCAACCGTGCGCTGCAATGCTGCCGCCTGCTCCGCCAAATCCGCCGGTGCCACCCGGTCAGCCCAATCTTGATAAGTCACCCAGCCTCCCGGTTTAGGCGGCAATCCATAGATCGCAAACATCTTCTCGTCCCACTTGATTACATTGGCCTTTATGTTCCAATCCCACACCGCAATACCAGCCGCGTCCGTAGCCATCCTCACGCGCGCTTCGCTCTCGCGCAGAGCCTCCTCGGCCTGTTTTTGTGTGACGATGTCCCAAGCCACATCGGCCAAGTAGCCGACGATACTGGCATCATCGGTTGTGTAATCTCGAGGTTTGTTTCCCACACCAAGTATGGCCACGATTCGATTATTACGAAAAATGGGAACAGCCATCTCGCGGATCATCGAATTTGAGTCGTCAGGCTGGGCATTGCGGTGTGGCGAGGTGGCGTAGTCATTGTGAATAACCGGCAGACCTTCGCGGATGACCTCCGCGCACACGTCTGCTTCAGTGACCGGGCAATGGGTGGCTTTTCCTTCGGCGCAACAGTATTTCTGAAACATGCGCGCAGCCCAGGTCTGGGACACGATGGCTTTCGCTTCATCCTCAATGAAATGATAAAAGCTCACCAGGCTACCAGTCAGTTTCTCAACCTGATCCAGAGCTTCCTGAAGCAACTCCTCCAAAGAATGGGTCGTGGCGAACTGCATTAAATGCATTCGCATTTGGATAATGTCGTCCGTCCGTTTGCGCTCAGTGATGTCCTCGGAAATGCCCAACAGATACTTCGGCCGGTTGTTTTCATCCCACACTGGAATCTTCTTCGTGTGTAGAATCCGTATCGTACCATCTTTGAGCTTGATCGGTTCTCCCGGAATATCGACAAGCTGGCCGCCAGACAAAACCTCCCGATCTTTGGCGACGAAAAAGTCAGCCTCTTCCTTGGGAAAAAAGTCGTAATCACTATTACCGACCATCTCATCGCGCGACCACCCAAGAAGTTTTTCTTCGTATCGGTTTATACGGCTGAAGCGAAGATTGGTTGCATCCTTTATGAATATGGCGATCGGAATATTCTCCACCACTGAATCAAGGAAGAGATTGCTTTCCTGCAAATCGTGCTCGATTGCCTTACGCTCGGTGATGTCGGATATCAGTCCGTCATATCCAACAAGCTTGCCCAGTTCGTCGTGTCGGGGAAGGGTGGTATTCCTAATCCAACGAATGCTGCCGTCTTTATGGATGATGCGATGTTCAAGAGGAGTTGTGGAAATCTTGTCGTGCAATATCTGGTCAATCTTGTTCAGAACAATCGAGCGGTCTTCGTCATGAATCACGCGATACCAAAGGCTGGGATCGTTGGCAAACTCGAAAGAAGCATAACCAGTGACAGCCTCGCAACCTGGACCGTGTGTGGTTTTGGTGATACCGTGATTCAAATCGACGGAAAAAACGTAATCACTGGTGGCCGCCAACAATCTTTGGTATCGGTGTTCGCTATCCATCAACACCTGGGCAAACAGTTTCTTGTCAAGACTTGACGGATCCATTGTCATTTCAAATTCTCCAGCTTGGCTTGAGATGGCAGCTTGGTTTTTAAACAAATGTGGTGATAAGCAGCCAGATATTCCAAATCGTCTTCAGGCAAGGCATTAAACCACTCCAACTGGAGCCGTGGTTTCATTTTTCTGACCAAGTGTAACGGGCAGTCCTCGGAGTTACATTCATCCACCGGACAGGTTTCGGTCAGAGGAAGCAAACTCGCCAGCAAAATGTCTTTTTGACATTGAATTGTTTTCTTTTGCCTTGCAGTTCGCATGACAGCCTCCTTCGTTTTATCACATCGTTGCCAAATCCTTTCGACCCGTGCTTTTTGTTTGAAAACGGCACTGCAATTCCTGCTCGAACAAATTCAAGCAATTCTCCCGCGACATGTGATTAACCAGATTGGCCAGCGAATCATAGGAAAGACCCGACATCACACAAAACGGACAATGAGGATGATTGTGGCCTGACGGACAATCTTCAGAAAACTCTATGATCAGCTCTCGAAGTTCCTCCAGCGTCTCTTTTCCAGATATCAACGATAGCGGCTCCCCCTGCAATCCCCTTCCCGCCAATCGCATTTGAATGGTTTCATCTGACGTTTTCATTTCCACACTTCCACATGAATATTCTCCGACCGACTCTTCAAGCAAAACTAGACAAATCAAATTGATGGTCACTGTGCTCCAAAATGTCCCGCAGTTGCGGTGCCAGAAACTTTCTTTTCAAACAGGCTATCCTGGAAGCAGACGAGTGGATCTGATATCTGCCGAAGCCATCTGTGCCCACCAACCCCAACGCCAGCAGTTGTGTCAATGGGCTGTGTGCCCAGTGCTTGTTTTCCATAAAACGCTTTCTACCGTCGGCATGACTGGTGATTTCCATCTCGGTGATAAAAGCGTCGGGATAGTTTTGAAGATAATGTAAGACGCAGTTCTCATCGGCTCCGAGCAGAGCCTCCTTGGCTTCCATAGTGTTCATAGATTTCCTTTCTCCAGAAATACACCAACTGCTGCCACCACATCTATTATCTATTCAGAACCCTCAATAATCGTCAATCCACAAATATTGCCAGCAGGTTTGCAAATCATGGTGACGTGTCCGGTGAATAACTTTTAAAATATAAGGGTTGAAAAACAACCCGAAGAGGACTAGAAAAGGATATATGACCCATGCCAGCCTTCACACTCTAGTTCCATCGCTGGAAGCGATATCCGTGGCGATGGTTTTCTCAAAGCAACTTCAATTAACCCAGAAAACGTCGGGTGAGGTCACAACTCAATCTGACAATGAGACGCCGGAATCCCATACGGTTCGCGCGACAAAGGTGACGGCGATCATGAGGGAAATTGAGGGCTATAGTCATGACGGGCTTAATGAGTGAAGCAGAAATCGATTTGCTGAGGAGGAACGGCGCGGCTTAAGTAAATAATAGCCGTGCCGTTTTATTTAGCATCATGATTGAACCATCACCGGTTGGTTGGCTTTCAAGGATTTTCCGACGGCCTTGATGCAGCTGCTGGAACTGGTCAAAGACCGCACTTGCTCGCCAAGATCACAAATGCGTTAAACCAGCATGGGCCGGGGGGAAATCCGGCGAAGAAATTGATTCCTTCATTTGAAACCCCAAGCTAACATAAAAACCATTTCCTCTGCCATGAACAAAACAAAACATCACCATCTGACGCTAGCCACCGTTCTGGGGATCGTTGTGGCCACGCTGTTGGGCGCACCGGCCGCGATCCAAGCCGAAGGTCACACCTATTATGTGGCCACCAACGGCAATGACAACGCCACGGGGGCAATCGATTCTCCCTGGCTGACCCTCCGCAAGGCAGCCAAGACCATGACGGCGGGTGATACCACCTATGTGCACGGCGGAACTTACTGTGAGTTTGTTCGGTTTTCTGCCAGTGGAACTTCAAATCAGCCCATCCGGATGCTGGCCTATCCCAAGGAAGTGCCGATCCTAGACGGAACAACCCTTGGTGGTTGCATGAACCTGGCCACCAATAAATCTCCCAAGTTTCAGGCGTTTATAACGATTGGCCCCTCGGCCCATTATATCACCATTTCTGGATTCACTCTCTGCAATGGATTGCAGGGCATTGCCAGCCATGGCTCCAATGCGGTCATCCGGAACATGACAATTTCAAATATCTGGCAGCATGGAATTCTGGTGGGCGGGGACAACAGCCTGGTTGAAAACAACTTTGTCACCAAGGCGTCGTTGGCGAACAATCTGGCCGTGGGCATTGTCGCCGCGAACCTTAATTTTGACCCGGAGCATCCCCTGGCCCGCCATATCATCATCCGCGGGAATACCGCGTCGTATATCGGATTCGGGGAGGGCATCCTGACTTGGATGACGGACGGCACCCTCATAGAGAGCAACGTGGTGTATGACTGCGGGGCGGAAAACATCTATATCTCCGACGCACGAAACACCCTTTGCCAATATAATTTGTCCTATTTCACGCCGAAGACGATTTCCAAAAACGATTTTGAGCGGCAAGTGCTGCGGCTTTCCGACGAGGAAGTGACCTGGCCGCGCTCATCCGGAAATCTGGTGATCAACAACCTGTTTTTTAATGGCAACCACACCAACGCGTACCTGGACGCGTTTAATTGGACCAGGCATGGCACCGAGGGCACCGCTTTGTTTGGCGATGTGATTGCCAACAACACCTTCGTCAACGTCGAGCTGGACACCGGTCCCCGGCTGAACCGGGGGCAGAATGTCGGCTCCCTCATTCAAAACAACATTTTCTATCGGAATGACGGCCGGCCGCTCGCCAAAATCCCCAGCAAAACGGGTTTGACGTTCAGTCACAATCTTTGGTCCAGCCCGCCGCCGGAAAACGCCGGCGGCACGGGTGACATCATTGGAGATCCCAAACTGGCTTGTCGCGGCAACACCGCCCCTGGCGAACTCACGCGCGATTATTTTGCCCTTCTGCCCGATTCCCCGGCCATCGGCAAGGGCGCGGCGCTTGATGGCGTCAACGCCGAGTACCACATAATCAACGAAATGACGCCGTTGAACATCGGCGCTTATCCGGCGGGGAATCCTTTCCGGCATACCACCAACGCCGTGACCTATTTGCTGACGATTCTCAGCCATCCGGGGGACGCGAGCACGGGCGCGGGCGGCGGCAATTATGTCGCAGGCGAAACGGTGGCCATCAACGCAGTTCCTTATCCCGTAAACGTCGCGTTCTCCAAAGCCGCCCGGACGGCCATCTATTATGATTTAAATCCGGCGACCCATCCCAAATTGCCCGCGAATGATCTAGTGTTCCAAAGCTGGGTGATCAATTCGGGAGTGCCCATCATTACGGACACCAACGCCGCCATCACGGCCCTGACGATGCCGGCGGAACCGGTGAACATAACCGCGAACTTTACCCGAAAGAAATAATGGAATAGATGCCGCCGGGTGCGGCTCAGTTTCCGGATAACCGACGATCTTGCTTTTATTAAACTCTGATCAAACCATGACCGCCTTGTGGTCTTTCAAGTATTTCTCGATATTCTTGATGCTGCTGATGGAATTGGCGACGCGGATGGCGTCCGGCTTGCCCAGTTTGTAATGCACCAGCAGCTTGCCCACCATGGTCACCCGGAGAACGGTCTCGGCCATGCGCCAGACCTGACCGTCGGCCAGCGGTGGTTGACGAGGGCTACGGACGGAAGCTTTCTTCATCATGCCGGAGATTAAACCAAATCGTTGGATTATCCCATACAAATCGCCACCCTCAAGTTCGCCTTGAATGTGGGGACAATTAAGCCAGACTATTTTATATGAATCTCCGATTTTGCAGCCATAAAACCTTTACCATGATCTTGGGAATGGCGTTTCTGGTTTTGCCGCTGGGCGCGCAGGATATTTCAAAATCCAAGCTGGCCATCGCCGTGGCCAAAATTGACCGGTCCCGCATTATGCGGCTGGCAAATCAGGCGCTCCGGTTGGAGCCACCCGCCATCACGGACCATGTCGCCACCAACAGCGCGGGTGGTTTGCATGATTTTTATTCCCAAGCCGATTACTCGTGGCCGAACAAGACCAACGCGACCGGCCTGCCTTACGTCAACCGCGACGGGGAATCGAATCCGGACACATTCACTTATCACCGTCTGGCGATGCGCCAGATGAAGGACGCCGTCGCCGCGCTGGCCGCCGCCTATGCCCTCACCGGCGACGACAAATATGTTTCCAAAGCCGTCACCTTGCTCAAGGTTTTCTTCCTCGACGAAAAGACACGGATGAATCCCAATCTCGAATACGCGCAGGCGGTCCTGGGAGCGTTTACGGGCAGATCTTACGGCATCATTGACACCTTGCATCTGACCGAGCTGCCGGTGGCAGTCCGCTTTCTCGAAAAATCCCCGGCTTTTCCCGCCGAAGTGGACAAGGGTTTGAAACAATGGTTCGCGGATTACAGCCATTGGATCACGACCGCAGACAACGGGGTGAAGGAGATGAAGGCGGTGAACAATCACAGCATCGCCTGTTTCGTGCAACTGGCCAGCTTCGCAAAGTTTACCGGCGATGAGCAGTTATTGCAGCTCTGTCGCGACCGTTTCAAGGAGGTCATGTTTCCCAGACAAATGACCAACAACGGCAGCTTCCCGCTCGAGCTGGCCCGGACGAAACCCTATGGCTATTCCATTTTTCAGGCGGACAACGTGGCCACGCTTTGCGTCCTGCTATCCACGCCAGCCGAGGATTTCTGGAAATTCACCCTGCCGGACGGACGCACGCCGAGGAACGCGGTGGATTTCATCTATCCCTATCTCGCCGACAAAAAGAAATGGCTCGCCGACGGCCACCCGAAGGACGTGATGCACTGGGACAACTGGCCGGTACGGCAGTCATGCCTGCTTTTTGCCTGCGCGGAGTTCGGCGATGAAAAATATTTTACGCTTTGGAAGAAGCTGGATGCCGATCCGAAGGATCTGGAGATCCGCCGCAACGTCGCCGTCACGCAGCCATTACTGTGGATCGCCCGCCCGGAGGAAACTCCATTGTCTTTTTAGAAAAAGTCCGGCTGCCCATTGCCAAATATCACGGCCCCGGTTCAAAGACAGACCAGAAAAATCAGCTTCCAAGTTGGGAGTCAAGGCATTGTCGGACTAGCTGGGACATTTTGCCAATCGAGTATGGTTTGGATATGAAATTATTGCCTTCGATCAGCGAAACGTCCCTGCTTGCTATGTCGGGATTGTAACCGCTGGTGAAGATGATCTTCAGTCCCGGTTTCTGAACGAGGAGGCGTTTGGCCAGTTCGCCCCCCAAAATACCTCCGGGCATAACCATGTCAGTCACGAGCAGGTCAACCTCCCGATTGGCTTTTTCCCACACTTCAAGGGCGTGATGTCCTGATCCGGCGGTTAGAACTTTGTATCCCTGCATCGTCAGAAGGTCGGCGAGCATCTCGCGCAGGGATTCCTCATCCTCGACCACCAGGATAGTCTCTTGTCCCCGGCTCAACTTGCTTTCGTTGACCTTGGTTTGCTTCTCGGCAGGCTTTTCACTCGTTGGAAAATATAATTTGAAGGTTGTGCCTTGTTGGGGCTGACTTTCCACTTCCAACCAGCCATGGTGCTGACGGATGATGCTCAAGACCGTGGCCAATCCCAACCCGGTGCCTTTGCCGGGAGCCTTGGTCGTAAAAAATGGCTCGAAAATACGTTTAAGAACCGCTTCATCCATCCCGCAGCCGGTATCCGTAAAAGTCAGGCAGGCAAACTCGCCAGCGCGATCTTCTGGGTCAAAGGGTATCGCCTTGCGATGCACTGAGACCAGCGCGGTGGTGATGTGAATTCGTCCACCGTCGGACATGGCGTCGCGGGCATTCACCAACAGATTCATCACTATCTGCTCGACCATGCAGTCATCGGCGCGAATGGCAGGCAGGTTGGGCCCGGGTTGAAAATCCAGTTGGATATGTTTTCCCGTGAGGTGTTCCATCAAGGCGAGAGAATTAACCAGGGTTTCGTTGAGATCAATGTCGCGAAACTGCGTGACCTGCTTCCGGCTAAACATCATCAACTGCCGGATAAGTGTGGTGGCGCGCTCAGTCGCAGTGAAAATTTGCTGGACGGATTTTGTGCTGGGGTCTTCCTCGGGCAGGCGGGTTTGAATAATCCCCGCATATCCCTGGATGATGCTCAATATGTTATTGAAGTCATGGGCCACGCCGGCGACCAGCTGGCCGATGCCTTCCATCTTCTGCGACTGGAGCAATTGGCGCTCTAGCAATAGTCGTTCGGAAATGTCCTGGGCCAACAGCAGCACATGCGGTTGACCTCCCAACGTCATGGGAATCAGCGAGACCAACACATCCCGGACGGCGCCGGATTGATTGCGGATTTTGGTGTTCTCTTCCTGCACATCCTCTTTTCGAGCCAGTCGTTCGAACCATTGTTCCACTAATTCGGGCTGCTCCCAGAGCAGGCAATCATTCGAAACCTCACCAATCAACTGCTCACGGCTGCAACCAGTCAACGCGACAAGACGTTCATTCACATCCACGAAACGCCGGTCAGACAGGATTTGAATGCCGCTGGGAATGGGGCTTGCGTGAAAGGCTTTTGAAAACCGTTCCTCGGTTGCCTTCAGCAATGTGTTTGCCTGTGATAATTCAGCCGTCCGCCGTTCCACCATCGCTTCAAGTTCGGCCAGTTGAAAGTTGGCTTGGATGCCGAGCAGCCATTTCTTCGTCAAGGCGTGCGCCAATTGCTGGACCTCCACGTTGTCGAACGGCTTCTTGAGCACGAGCAAGTTATCCGGCTGGCCGACTTTGAGCCGCAGTTCCTCCCACGAATAATCGGAGTAGGCGGTACAAACGACAATCTGGAGTTGAGGGAAAACTTCCCAGATACGCGCGATGGTTTCCACGCCATCCCACCCCGGCGGCATCCGCACATCTATGAATGCCATCGCGTAAGGATGGTTTTCCATCAGCGACTGCTTCACCATCGCCAACCCTTCCTGACCTTGGTAGGCCGAGTCCAACTGAAAACTGATGGTTTCGACGGACGGCTGGAATTCGTCAAACAGCGCCGCCTCCATTCCCTTCAGCTCGGTATTGTCAGTGCTGCTGGGGCAGAGAATTTTACGGAAATCGGCATGGATAGACGGGTTGTCGTCAATGACCAAGATGCGATGGCTGGGCTTAAAATCAGCGGTAGTCATGAGGTTTCTCCTTTGGCGGTGTTTTCTTCCCAACGGATGTTTTTTGCCGCCGGCAATTCCAAAATGAAAGCGGCACCCCGACCAAGACCGTCGCTTTGAGCCAAGAGGCTGCCACCCATTTCTTTGGCCGCATTGGCACAGCTATGCAGGCCGAATCCGTGGCCGTCCTTCTTGGTCGTGAAACCGTGGGTAAAAATCTTAACCAGATTTTCCGGGGCAATTCCCACCCCGCTGTCGCGGATGGTGATTTTCACCCGGTCGGGTGGCGCCGGCTCGACCCGAATAACCAGCCTCTTTTCGTTGGCGGGCTGGGCGTCCATGGCATACTTGGCATTGCTGATGAGGTTGATGAGAATTTGTAGCGCCTTGTGCCGGTCCACAAAGATTGCTGGCGTGGCTTCAACAAATTCCCGCACCACCTGAATGCGATGCCGTTCAAAAGCTGCCGCGTTGATTCGCAAGGCGTCTTCCGTCAGCTCGGCGGTGGAAATATTTTCATAGGCACCCGACATTTTGGCAAAGTTTTGCTGCATCGCCACAATCTCCTTGATGTGCTCAATGTGTCTGGCCACGGAGTTGATTTCTGCGATTAATTCAGCCTGCTCGGCGACCAAGTGGTCTGTAGCCGTGACGAGATAATCGGGCAGCAGTTTGCCTTTCGGATCGCTCGTCAGATATTCGGCGAGGCGATCGGCATGCTCACGCAACATGGCCGCCGCGCGGCGGAGGTTGGCAACTCTGGATTGTTTCAAGCGCTCGCCGACCAGAGTGGCGGACACGCTCACGCTGTTCAGGACATTGCCGACGTTGTGCAGCACACCGGTGGCCACTTCGGCCATGCCAGCCAGACGGGAAGATTCGAGCAGGCGGCTGTTCAGGCGCGCGAGCTCATCATCCGCTGTTTTTTGGGCGGTGATATCGAGAAAAATGCCGCGCATGGCGGAGGCTTTGCCTTGCTCGTCCATTACCGTTCCGCTTTCACGAATCCAAACCACCCGTTCATCCGCCGCCAGCATTCGGTATTCGCAAGTATAGGGGGTTCCGGCGCGGGCATAATTCTGACGCAGTTGCAGCGTCTTGGCTTTGTCTTCGGGATGTAAATGACCCTGCCAGAATTCTGCTTTCGTCAACCATTCATCCGGTGGATAACCGAGGATGCGTATGCACTGGCGGCTGACAAAGGAAAAACGGAAGGTTGCCGGATCGCAGATCCAGACGATGCCGTCAATCGAATTAATCAACACCTGCATCCGCTGTTGCGAGATGCTGATCGTAGCATCCTGGGTCTGGAGGCGGCTGAGCATCTCGTTGAAGGATTCCGAAAGTTGACCCAACTCGTCGCCACGGTTTTCGACCGTCGCCCGCACGGCGTAATTCTTTTCCAAGCCGATTATTTTGGCGGTTTCGGCCAGATGCAAAATCGGATCCGTGATGACCCGCTGAAACCGGCGGGAAAGAAAAATCGCCAGGCTGATGGACAAGACCGCGATGTCCAGAATCACAAACGCGTAGAACTCAAGCAGCTTCAAAAATGTCCGCTGGAAATTTGAGCGCAGGTATAGCTTGCCGACCAGTTTCGAATCTAGGACGACAGGCTGAGTGAGGAGAAGCTCGCCGCCGGAGAAACGGGCTTCTCGGAACGGTGGAAACTGTGCCAGCGAATGGGGGTCCTCCGCTTTTCCAAACTTCGCGAGCAGCGCGCCATTGGTCGTAACCAGAGAGGCTGAAACCACAGTAGGCACGGCTTTGAGTGAACTTACCACTTCCGCGCCACCACCGGCATCCTTGAAAGCCAAGGCGGCGGTGCTGTTGTTGGCGATGATGACCGCCAGCGTTTCAGCTTCGCCCTGAAAATTGGCCCGAAAGTTTAAAATCTGGAAGGTGAAGAGCGCCGCGATAGCCACGAGCAGAATCGTACCGACGATGACCAAAGTCATCATCAGCATCTTCCGCTGAATTGGAAGATCGCGAAACGATTTCATGGGTTGTCGGGTTGCATCGGTTTTAGTTGGGGTTAACAATGCGCGCCAGCTTCAAGAGCTTGGCGCTGATTTGGAGGCCAGCTTGTTCGGCCGCTGCGGGATTGATTTCCAGTTTCACTTTTCCCTGAACCAGCACAAAGTTGACCATGCTGCCCTGATCCGCAAATCCGCTGTCATCGCCCACGGTTAGAACCGGGCTGCCCTTGAGTTTTTGCAGCAATGACGGCAACTGGTCTTTATTATTGCGGCAGATGAATAGCACCTGGCAGCTTTTAATATCGTCGCCTGGGTTCAGCCGTTTGATGGCCAGCGGATGACCGCGCACGATTTCACCTTTGACCAGTTCATCGAGGGTCTTGCCAAACGGGTCATCGCCCACGATGCCGATGACAATGGGCGCATCCGGCGCGGCAAAAGTGCTTGCAGGCCAATCTATGAACTGGGGTAATTTGAATAAGAAACCGGCCTTGACATCATACTCGGACAACCCGGGATTATCTGCCGCCGTTGCCTGCCAACCACCAGCCAGCCACAGACAAACGCAAACCAACAACCATTTGACAGGTTGAAAGCGACGCGACCCTTGATAAACAAGGGTTGTTTTGATGTCGTGGTAATTCACAAAGTTAATTAGGTCACGCACCAAAAAATCAGAACCGGTAGGCAAGCTTTAGCCGGAAGCTGCGTCCGTCTTGCGGGATTTGGCTTTCAATATGAAACCGCGAAGCCGGATCAGCATAGGACTGATCCAACAAATTGTAGATACTTGCCGAGACCTCCAGATTCTTGACAATGTTTTTGCTGAAGAGCGTAAAATTAACGGTGGGAAAGCCCGGGGTATCCACGCCCGGGACGGTGTCGCCGCTGTTGGGGCCAGACGTGGCAGTGTAAACCGTGTGCCGGCTGCTGACATATTGGAACTCCAGGCTGGCAAACAACTTCTCTTTGATAACCGGAGCACTCAAATTGAGTTTGACCAAGTGTTCGGGTGAGTCTGGAAAACCCCCACCGGTGGTGAGGTTTTCGGTTCGCTGGAAGGTATAGCTCGCCCGACAGCGCACGCCTTTTGCCCAGTTTCCGTTGAGTGCCAATTCCATGCCCCGAGTGTCGGCATTATAATTATCATAATTGCCGGTGAAAACAATCAGGTTGTCCATGCGATTGTAAAATCCCGAAATAGAGGAACGCAGGTGTTGTCCTATTTCCTGCTCATAAACCAACTCGTAGGACTCGATTTTTTCCGGCAATATGTTTTGAAATCTTGGATCGCTTAACTCCTCAAAATTGGGCGTGCGGAACGCCGTTCCGTAGAGGGCTTTGAAAGTGGATTTTTTAAACGGATTGTAAATCAACCCCAGCCGCGGGCTGAAAGAGGGGTCAAAATCACCGTATTGGTCGTAACGCACCCCGCCGTTGAAGTGCAGATCGTCCCGTAAAACAAAATCACCTTCCGTAAAAACTCCGTAACTTTGGCGGCTGGCCAGTGTCGCCGGCAATGGTTGGCCATTTACAAAATACTGATCGGACTGGCTGTAATCATCACGATATTCCGCACCCACAGAAATCATGTGTTTCTGCCAGAGTTTTTTATTGAGTTGCAATTCTGCACCCCACCATTCACCCATTTGAACATCTTTGTAAAACCCTACCGGAGCATTAAAGTAGCTGGGTTCGCCCGTCTGGATGTCGCACCGGTCGTAGTAAAGGCGGGCGGAAACATCCGCAATGTCAGGAAGCTCATGCGTATATTTTAAATCCACATAACTGCGATCCGCCACTATCCGTGACCGGGAATCGTTAAAAATAGTCTCCTCCAGGGCGGTGGGATCCACCTTCTCCCGCCGGATATGCCCGCCTTCCAATGCAAAATCCTCATAGCTCACCGAGCCGAAAATACTTCCGTAGGTTTCGCCATCCATGTTCTTGGATACCCAGTTGGTCGCCGGCGAATTGAATGCCAGCTGATCCGCGCCGGCACTGTTGTAATAGGAACCGGAGAGGAGAAACGATATGCCGTTGGTGAACGTTTTTCCGGCCGTAAGTCGAAATTTATTAGCGTCGAAACTGCCGTATTCTCCCGAAGCCTCGACGCCGTTCACTTGGCCGCCCTTGCGGGTGATGACATTGATGACGCCGAAGAAAGCATTATTGCCATAAAGCACCGAGCCAGGACCGCGAATGACTTCGACACGATCAATCAAATCAACATCCAGCAGGAATTCATTGCCGATGCCAGCGCTGTCCGTCAGATTGTTGTTAATCCGGTGACCGTCAATCAGCAGCAGCACCCGGCTGTTGAAATCGCCCAAGCTAACACCTCTTACGCCTAGATAGGAATTGTTGCGGTCATAGGATACATTAAATCCCTGCAAACTCGCCAAAATTTCCGCCAGAGTTCGATAGCCGTAGAGTTTGATTTCATCCTGGGTGACGATGCTGACGGAGGAGGGTGCTTCAGTGGTTTTCTGCTCATACTTTGAAGCGGCGACCACGACGTTGACTTCTCCGAGATCCTCCAAACTCATGGACTTAAGCGCCGTCAGGCTGGCAGCATTGTCGGCAGCCCAAGCCAAGCCGGAGAGCATCATAGTAAAACCAGCGGCTCCGATTTTAAGTGCTTGCCTCGGGTGCATTTGTGCGATTTTTTATTTAATTGGCTTAGCTACCTACTCACACAGCAGTCTAGGGACGGGTTCGAGTTTATATTTTTGTATATTCTTTGTCCATCCCTAGCATAGAGAATGGGTTGCCTCAGCCAATCCTTAAGCTGGCGCGGCACTATTTGTGCCAAAATTTACAGTCAAATTAAATCATCAAGAAAATCGAACGCGAGTCCAGCCTCACCCAATTTGATTTCCGGTTAGTTTATCCATTTATCCAAATTCCGAAGCGTGCCCATTAACGAGACAGTCAGTGTCTCAACCTTATGCATTTTAAATGTAATCGTAAGCTAAAAAATTGTTTTGAGCAGCTGTAATATTCTGTAAAATAATATGTTCCTCAAATGAAATTGCAGAATTTTAACCTGCGTATTTTGGGTATGACTTGGATTTTATAAAGATTTCCAAGATAATGCAGGCAGTTTCTAGTATAAATATACGGAGTTGGATGCCTTTTCTGAAGTATGCGGTCTTGAAAACACGTCTCTACGTCTCTTCTTGACATCCAGATCAATCCAAGGTAATGTCCAAAAATTGGGACCGGAGCCCACCCGCGTGTGGCATATAAACTGCTTAAAATTTGTTTGTATATGGAAAATAAAAATGTATTGATCAATGTGCTTCTGGCACCAAGGCGTTTCGCCTTGGGCTTTTGCATGATGGTCTGTGTTTTATTTTTCACCTTCCAGGCCGGTGCCGCCGGAGTTCCACCGGGAATTTCAGTTCAACCCACAAATCGCGTGGTGCCGTTGGGTAGCAATTCTGTTTTTACAGTAACGGCGACAAGTTCGACGACGTTGACTTACCAATGGTATTTTAATGGAGCCAAAATCAGTTCGGCGACGAACAACACTTATACTGTTTCCAAAGCTCAATTTACAAATGCAGGGCCATATTATGTCACCGTTGTAAACGCCGGTGGCACTGTCAATAGTTCCGTTGCTATCCTCAACGTAAATCCCCCGACTGGTTCCACATTGGCTTCACCCTGGATCTCGGTTGATATCGGTACCGTTGGACTTGCCGGCAGTGCTTACAATGTAAACAACCTTTATACGGTCAACGGAGCGGGAGCCAGTCTGGTTGGAGCAACGCCTGACCAATTCCGTTATGTCTATCAGACAATGGTCGGGGATGGATCCATTGTGGCCCGTGTCGTCAGCCAGAGCGGAGTCAATACCAACGGTTTCGCCGGGATTATGATCCGCGAAACCACGGCAACCGGAGCGAGCTATATGTTTGCCGCCCGGCAGGGAAATGGCACGATGGTCGCGAGAAGCAGGAAAAGCACCGGCGGAGCCACGACTAGCACCAATGGCCCGGCACGCACCCTGCCAAACTACTGGTTGGAGCTCGTGAGAACCGGAACCAATATTGCAGCGCTCACCTCGACGAATGGATCCACATGGGTGGCAGTTCAGACAAACTCGTTCACCATGGCGACCAATGTCACCTTTGGGCTGTTTGTCACCTCTGGCAACACCAACATTCTGGACAGCGATGTGTTCACGAATATCACGGCCGTTCCTTAATCAATAGAATTTTTCGGAGAAAAGCCCTTTGAACTCTGAAATTGAATACGTACCGACAACTGGTTTGGATTACGTTTCTTGGAATCATCGCGGCAATCTTATTGCGGTCTGTGTTGCCAAATAAGCCGGTTGTCAGCAGTTCGACGCCGAATGGGATTGCCAAGTCCAACCCGAATGTTCAGGGTTTTATTTCAACCGCCCCGGTAATTTCTTCAGCACCTCAAACAAATACCGTTCAAGCCATTGAACCGGCTATCGCAAAAGTTGAAGCCACCTCACTGCCGGAAGATGATCCCGAAAAAGTGGCGGTATTAATCAGCTCAATGAGCGAGGTGGAAGTGTGCCAATGGCTGGCTAAACTAACCAACCAAGACCTGACTGCCAACACCGGACGCCTGCTCATCCGCCGCTGGGTGGAGCTTGATCCATCCGCTGCCGTCAACTGGGTGACCCAATTGAACGATGCCAGCGTGCGCCAAGAACTGGTAGATTTGGTCGCGATTGCCTGGTCGGGAAAAGATTTGCCCAACGCGCTGGCTTGGGTGGAATCGCTGCCGGAAGACGCCACAAAACATCAGGCGCTGGCCGACCTTGGTTACGAAATGGCACGCGTTGACCCGATCAGCGCCATGCAAATCGCGACCCAGTTGCCAGCCAGTGATTATGCCAACGGCCTGTTGCTTCATGCCCTGGCGCAATATGCCTCTTTGGATCCAGCACAGTCGCAACAGTTGGTATTAACACTGCCAACGAGTTCATTACGTGATCAAGCGTTGGCTATTGTGGCTACGGTGCAAGCCCGGCAAGATAGCGCGGGAGCGGCAAGATTTGCTGTGGAAAACATCCCCCCCGGTCCCGACCTTGATCGTGCAGTCATGGGCGTGGTTCAACTTTGGGGGCAAAACAGTCTGTTTGACGCGTCAAGTTGGGTCTTGAGTTTTCCAGATTCGCCCCTTCGTGATCAGGCGGTACAAAGTCTTGTCACGATTCCCGCCCGTTGATTTTCTTTTTCGGAGTCGCAGTTAGGAAACATCCACAACAAAAAAGAATGCAGCGAAGAAAGCGGCGGTGGTGGGAGGTAGCTGCTCTGCCCCGGCACAATCTGAAAACAAGCATTTGCTGCGACGTGGGCGTCGCCGCCACCTCGCGTGGCAAAGCTAGTGGTTTCTACTTTTTCTCAAGGTGGATGCTTGCCGCGGCGGCATCGTACCAAAGCACGCCATCATTGACCTCCGTGGCAAAGCGATGATCCAACCGGCCATCCGCCGGTTTTTCCAACAGCGTCCCCACGAGCTGGACAATCGGGACAACTGACTTGGAATCGCCAGTAAGATAAATCGTGCGGCCACTGCCCACCACACGGGTGGCGGCTTTGACCGCTTCAGGGGAATAATCCATTGCCGGCTTGGCACCAAGCAACCGGTCGCGCCAAGCGGCCTGGTCATAAAGCCGGCTGCCCGGCAATTCGTCTTTCGCCGCGATGACCACCAGCATGCCGCCATCCTTGATCCAAGTCTCGATGGCCGCCGCCGCCTGCGGTTCCAGCACCGGCGATTCCGCCAGCACCAGCAACCGATGGCCGCGCAGGTAACCGTCCGCCACCGACCGGCGCGTCATAAAATCCAAATCGGCGACGTCGCGCAATTGAACCGCGAGATTGTGCGCGCGGCTCAGCGCTTCGGGTGTCAGCGCCCAGGTCTCGCGTGAAAGATAAAAAGCGGTGTCAACGTGCGGCTGGCGCGGGACGGCCCAGGCGGCGTACGCCTTGAAGTTCTTCAACGCCGCGGCGTTGGCCATCACGTTGTCGGTGTAGTAATGCAATTGGCGCGCACCGGAGGCGGTGGCGTTGTAAATGCGCGCCACCACACCCCGCTCGTCCACCTTGCTGGCGGGCTCGAAGCCGCAGAAGGTCTTGTAAAATCGCGTGGCGCTGGCCACCTCGCGGGTGATCACAAAATTCCGCGCGTAATCGCTGCCTTCGTTGGTGATCCGCACTCCGGCGTCTTCCGACGCGATCGCCGCGATTTGTTCGGTCATGTCGGCGCCCAGCCGGGGCGTGCCGTCGCCCCCGGTGCAAAGGTAGATTTCCGTCTGCGGAAAATATTTGCGGGTGGTTTTCACCCAGAAGACCACCCAGTCGGTCATGGCCTGCTGATACCATTCGACGAAGTCCGCCCGTGCGCGATCCGACGGCGCCTGCTCCGGCACAAACGGCGCGACCACTTCAAAGCCGGCATGGGAAGTCTTCCAAGCCCCGTTCAAAGCGGCAATCGTCCCATACTGTTTTTTCATGGCCGCGCGAAACTGCGCCACCGCATAAACATCCCCTGCCCACCAGCCAAAGTGATTGTGATAATCGCCCGTAAGCCGCGCTGTCCAGCCGCTCTGCGTCACGCTGCCTTGTTTTCCCGCCGGGTAGATGCTTTCACCAAAAATGCCAGAGACGCCCAGCAGCAACGATTCAATGACGCCGGTGTCGCGGTATTGTCCGGCAAAGGCCTTGATGAACCGGTCAACATACAAACGCCACTCAGGGTTGAAGAGGCTTTGGACCTTGCTTTCCTGGCTGTGTTCGACGCAGCGATAGTCATGCGAGTGCGGTCCATTTTGAAACCAGAGCGGCGTGGCATAAGCCGGGCCGGCGATCAGAAACGGCACCCACTTCAGCCCCGCGCGTTTCAACACCGCCGTCTGCCGGTCCCATTTGCTCCAATCCCACCGGCCTTCCGCCGGCTCCACGCCCGCCCAGTCCACATAACTTTCCACACTGGTGACGGACAGCGCCTTATACAGCTGCGCCTGCTCCGGTGACGCGTCATTGCCAAACGTCACTTCCATGCCCGGCGCCCGCGTCACCTGGAACTGCTGCAAGGTGACCGCATCCAACGGTTCGTCGGGATTAAAACCGGCGGGCTTGCGCAGGGAAACCGTAATCCCCCGCACGGCCAGCCCGGCCAGAGAAAAACGGAAATCGGTGTGGTTGTTTTCGCCGTGCAACAAACTCGCGGCCGGGAGATAAAAATAACCTTTGCGCCATTTGCCCGTGTTGGCCAAGACGAGCACCTGGTCGGCCTTGGTGTAACGGGTCTCAAGCGTAGGCACGACGCTATGCCGGTCATACTGGAGCGTCAACATGCCTGAGCTGTCGTCAAACACCTCGACGGTCACATAAAGATCCGCCGGGCCTAGGCGATAAGCCGGATGGTTGATGCCGACATACAGAAAGCCTGTCCGCGAACCTTTGACCCGGCGGACCGGCACGCCTTGGATAACATCTAGCACATTTACCCCATCGCCGGCGGAAGGAACCGTCAGGTCGGCGGACGTTACCGGCTGGGCGAAGGTGACGGTCAAATCCGGCCACTCGTCAGCCCAAGCCCTGGTCGAAGCAGCCACGAGTAATAAAATCAGAACGCGCACATGAGTCATAAACTTTAGAATAAAAAGCAGCGCGCCGATTGCACGCAAATAAACCGACCGGTGAAATGGTGTTGGCTAAGCAGCGTGGGAAGCCACCACGGTTATTTAACCCGATGTTGCGCCGTCCACTCCCAGTAAGTTGGCAGGCTGGTGATCTGCAATGACTTTACATAAGGCAGCACGGACGCCTCGGCCTCGGCATACTTCCTTTGCTGCATCAAGTCGCAGACCTGGTTCATGGCGGATAAGATCTGCGGATCGTCCGTGCGTTTGCGGATGGTATAAATCCACTTCGGCACGTCGAAGTTGCCGTGGTTGACCGGAATTCCCTTGTATTTCGCAGCGTAAGTGCGGGTGATCTCCAGGTATTGATTTCCAAATTCCACCGTCGGCGCGATGATGGTGCCTTCCCCCCAATCGTCCCAGGTGGGAATAAAGACCGCCGGGAAACCGTTCTCGCAGGCGCGCTGCCAGCGATAGCGGTAAGTCTCGCCATTGGCCCGCTCCACATAACGTGGACCGCCGCCCCAGCCGTTGACCGCCTGATCATTGAATCCCGGGCTGACCCCGTCGGCATACCAATGAAAGCGGCCTTCAGCGAGGCACTTTCGCGCGAGCCAAACTTCATTGCGGTAACCGGATTGGGCCTGCTCAGCGTTGTTCGCCCAAATATAACCGGTCCGGCTGCTGTCATTCTTGGTCGTATCACGTCCAATCCAGCCATAAGCACCATCGATGGATGCCCCAACATTCCCATTCCTCCCGGCGCCTTCGAGCACCCGGATTACAAAAGGCCGCTGGTCGGCAGGATAAGCATTCTTCCAGGCAGCGATGTCCGCATCCGGCATCTTCACCCCAAAGAAGACATAGACGCCCCGGTTGCTGATTGTCAGGATGTCCGGCTGAAACAACTTATAAACTTTTTCCAGACCTTCCGCGCCCTCCTGTCCGCCGCCGCGCGGCGCGTCTTGCAGACCGTAGCGCTTTAATATCGGAAACCATCGCAAGGCGGCTTGATTATGCCATTCGTTCTTGAACGAATCATGGTGGGCGGTGATGGCGTCCACCTCTGCCATCGCCATCAACTGGCAGGCGTATTCGATATACTCCGGGTCGGAATCGTCAAACAGGCCAATGGCGGGATAATAGTTGGAACCAATATCGTGCCGGCCATTGGCATCCTTATGGATGGGCAGATGATGGTTGTTTGGCCAATAACGCCACTTGTCGGAATACCACGGCACACTGGTCTGGCTCATGGTCACGGCCACCACCCGGCGGCCATTATCCGCGTATGAAACATTGAAACCAAAAAAAAACCAGCCCGAAACGAGGATGAGCCGGATCAATCGACCATATTTTTCATGTGCCATTAATAAAACTATTCTTCCAATCCGCCGTGAGTCAACGTTAATCCCTAGTGTGAGCAAGGGTTCAGGCTATTTCACTGATGCATTGCCATCGGCAGGAGAATCCACAGTCAACAGCGAGAACCCACCACGCAGCAAAATAAACCTGTTGCCGTCCGATCCGCCAGCCGCACCTTCCAGATACACGCGGTTCTGCTGGCCGTTATCAATGACCAGCGTCGGCGCGGGCAGATCATTGACAGATTCGCGGCGAAAGTTCTCAATCCGCAGACCGTGAACGACCGACTGAATTAGGATCATCGGATCCTTGTTAGACCACTTGGCAAAATTGCCGCCATCAACTTTTTGGATGGAGAAATCACGAAGTGTGACGTTGCGAATATTTCCCCCTCCAGCCGGAAAGCGCCAGCGATCCATGTTAATGGCCCGAACGCGGCAACCGCCGGACACATCGCTGATTGTGACGTTCTCTATCACTTCCTTGAAGCTAAGTAGGCGGACGAAGGGGTAGGCCTCGTCGGCTCGCAGGTTATCCACCGTAATGTCGCGAATCGGTCCACATTTCATGCCGAGATTGATGACACGATCGGTTGCATCGTCGGCGTTGAGCGCCACCATGTCGTCGTTGGTGGTGCGTTTCGTCAAGGCGCGCAGCTTGCGGATAACGCCACGCTGGCAAAAGCCGCCCACATGCACGCCGTCTTGGTTGGGACGGATGATTGTGTGGTCGAAGCTAAGATCATCGACCACAAAGTCCTCAACCTCGCCGAGCCGGATCGAGAACGCTTCCGGGTTACGCACGGTTAGATTACGCAGCACAAGATGGCGGACGTTGACGAAATTGATCGCCGTACCGGTATAGCCGTTGGAATCACCTTCACGCCCGCGCGGGTTGTGCTCGTTATTGCCGTCCCAAATGCCGCCATCGACCGTGATGTTAGTATTGCCATCAGCCGGATTGCGATTTGTCAGGAGAAAAACCTCAACGTTCGCGCCAGCATGATCGGCCAAGCGGATGACGGCCTTGGCGTCGGCTTTGATGGTTGTATCCGACTCGATCTTCAAAGCTCCACTGATTTTGTAGGTGCCCGGCGGAAAAATGACAGTGCGCCGACCGCCGGTCAGAGCTTTCTGGATGGCAGCTGTGTCATCCGCCACGCCATCGCCGATCGCTCCACCTTGTTTTACATCCAATATTAGCGGCGTGCCCTCCTTGGCAGCGCACCATAGGGAACACATCAACACGACAGTCAGGAGAGGAAAAATCTTAAGGTTCATAGTTAGTAATTAGGGGGACGAAGTATGCGAAAGAAAGGTTAAGGTCATTTAGCCCGATACAAGTGTTTCACGTGAATCCGGCAAACTATTTTTCCGTGCCGCCTGCGTCAATGAGAAAGCGCTGGGAATGGTTTAGCACACCAACCGCCTCTGAAGGGGTTGGAGTCATCCCCAAGCGGGGGAAATTTAATGGTGGCAAAAAATTCAAACACCCCTGCCCAGCCACCCGCTTCCCGCTTGTTTTTAGATATCCCATTCGCAATCTTCATTGGATGCAAATTTCCCCTGGCCGTCGTGGTTTTCGCGCGCGGCGGTTTCTGCTCATCGTTATTTTGGCCACGGCAATCCTCCCGTCATTTGGCCAGTCACTGCAGGATTCATTTGCCAATTATGCCCCCGGCAGCGATGGCAGTCCGGCGTGGGAGCCGCAAAGCGTTTCTTGGGAAGTGGCCCGCGGCGCTTATCTGGGCGATGACGGCAGCTCCCGCTGGAGCGCGGTGCCGTTCGCCGCGGCCATGAGTTTTGCCTGCGATGTCACCGTGCTCGAATTGCGCAAGGGCGACTGGCTGACGGCGGGCATCGGCATCGCGGCGGGCGATCATGATTACTGGGCGCTGAATCTGGTGGTAACCCCGGCCAGCCAGGGCGGCCGGCACCGGACTGAGTTTCAGGAGGCCGTGGATGGTCACTGGCTCGCCGCCGGCGCGCCCGGCACGCGCCTGAAACCACTGCCCGGCAAGGGCGATAACTTTGACTGGCGCATCAATCACACTTACCGGATGGAACTCAATCTTTCCGCCACCGCCATCAGCGGGCGGATTCTCGACGGCACCAATGAAGTGGCGAGGTTCGGCTACGAGCTCGCTAATCCGGTCAAAGCCGTGCGGGCCGGCCGGCCGGTTCTGCGCGTCAACGGCCTGCGCGTCCGTTTCAATAACGCGGCGGCCACCGTCACGCAAACCGCGCCGGAACCCATCGCCGCCACTGCCAAGCCGCCCGCGTGGATTCCGCGACCGGAACGAGCGGTGGTGGCCGGCAGCGGTTTCTTTCGCACCGCCGAGGTGGACGGGCGCTGGTGGTTGGTGGATCCCGAGGGCAAGCCGTTCTTCGCCGTGGGCACCGACCATGTGAACTTTTATGCGCACTTTTGCGAGAAGCTGGGTTACGCGCCTTATCATCGCAACGTGCAAGCCAAGTTCGGCGGCGAGGAAGCGTGGGCTGCCAGC